>MDTG01421517.1_pt1 | contig 10573 bp, 13 predicted proteins | sample 811421 | NCBI WGS metagenome assembly MDTG01 (sample SAMN05326645, study PRJNA326480) | marine metagenome | isolation source: seawater | place: Pacific Ocean: South East | collected 2011
ATATGATTATCAATCAATGCAGACAATAGATTATGTGCAGACGTAATAGCGTGAAAATCTCCAGTGAAATGTAAATTTATTTGTTCCATTGGAACGACTTGTGAATATCCTCCACCTGCCGCACCTCCCTTCATACCAAATGATGGTCCTAAACTTGGTTCTCTTAGACATACTGTGCTGTTATAACCAATTTTATTAATTCCGTCTGATAGCCCAACAGACGTGGTTGTTTTTCCTTCACCAGCCGGCGTTGGAGATATAGCAGTTACTAAAATTAATTTTCCGTCTTTTTTTTTATTTATTTTTTTTAAATATTCAAAATTAATTTTCGCTATATGTCTTCCCATTGGACTAAATGCTTCAGGTTTATCAGGAACTTTTAATCTTTTTAAAATATCTTTAATAGGTCTCAATCTTGCTTTTCTTGCAATCTCAATATCAGATTTTATTTTGCTCATTTATCAACAAATTAGAGAGTTATTTAATATACTTTATTCTTTCATTTTTAAAGAATTAATTTAAATTATACATTTTAATTTTCTTGCGTAAAATCACTTATGAAAAAAAATTTTAGATTTTTTGATAATAGACAAAAATATTTGTTATTTGTTACTACAACAAACGAAAAAAATAAGATTGCCGATAACTTAAAGCCAATTATACAAAGTACAAAACCAAAATATCCAGCTTTAAAATTATTTGACGCAGGTATGGGTGATGGATCTTTGTTGATGAGCGTAATGAGACAATGTCATCAAAAAATGCCAAATATCCCTTTATTGGTAACTACTAAAGAAATTAGCATGGAGGATGTAAGATTGGGGCTAGAAAAACTTCCTGATAGATTTGTAGAACATAAAAATACTGTATTTGTAATATCAAATTTAAATTACATTGAATCTACAAACTTAAAATCAAATAACAAGTTTAAACAAAAAAAAATGAATTGGAAGGTAGTAAAGTTAACTGGAAATTCCTCACTAGATTTTTCCGCTCAATTAAGAAAACTCAATCAAGATTTTTTAGCCAAGAAATGGCAAGTAGAAAGAAATCCAAAGACAGGAAATCCTACCTATAAAGAACCATCGGTAATTGTTATCTACAGAAAAGATCAAGAATTTACCCTCAAGGATGTAATACCAAAAAAAAATAATGGAAAAAACTATTATGATATAATAATTGCATCACAACCCTATAGATCAAGAGTTACAGCTGAAAAGAAGGTAAAATTTGTTATTGAACCAATGATTAAGTCGCTTGAAAAAAATGGAAAATTAATAGTTGTTCATGCTTGTGGGGGAGACCCTGCAAATAAAATTATTAAGCAGGTATGGCCTAAGGAAAACCCCTTTCCATCTTTATACCCCTCGATAGTAAAGTATATTAAATCAAATTTAGATAAGGATATATTAAAAGAGATAAAGTTCCATAAATCAAAAAAGTTTAAATACATGTTACGAGCATTACCAAACGAAATATCAGGAGGTATTGCAACTTCGGTAATTTTTTCTGCGTGGAATGCTGCAGTGTATGTAAATCAAATGACAGATGAACAAATTTTTAAAGCAGAAAAATCTAAAAATTACCAGAAAACTGTAAAAAAAATTGTAAATAAAAATAAAGGACTCTATTTTAATAATGAGTTGTTTGTTATACAAAGAAAATAGCTCATATTAGTAATAATTTTTAATTTCTGTCTTGTATCAAGATAAAATCTTAGTACAGTAAAACTGTGATAATAAGAAATAAAATAATTACAATCGTATTTATTACAATTTTTTTAAATAGTTGTGTTCAATCTACAGCAATGATTGCTCCCACTATGACACTTGTGTCAACTGGAAATGTTTATCACGCTGGTGCTAGTTATGGTGCAAATAAAGCTGTTGAGAAAGAGACTGGTGTACCAACAACTAAATATATAATTGATAAAATAGAAAATAGAAAAATTAAGAAAAAAAATAATTTAGAGATTGATTTGTATGAAAGCTTATCAATTCTCTTAGAATTAAATATTGAAAAAACGAAAAAAATAATTAATTAATTAAATTATTAAATCAAAGTAGCATGAATTTGGATCATCTTTGTAATGCGCGAAAGGTTTGCAAGGTTTGAAGCCACAACTAATAAACAGTTTCCTAGCTGGTACAAAAAAATTTCCTGCTCCAGTCTCAACACTTAATTTTTTTATACCCATTTTTTGAGACTCAGAAATAAGATGATAGATAATTTTCTTTCCATACCCCTTTTTTCTAAAATTATCTGAAACTCTTATTGATTTAAATTCTCCATGATATGTGTCTAAAAATTTTAACGCCCCACAACCAATAAGTTTACTTTCATCCCATAAACTCCAGAATTTAATACTTTTATTTTTTAATCCCTCAATACTTAAAACATGAGTACTACCCTTAGGGGAAACCGATCGAAGTTCAATAAAATGATTTTGTAAAAGTTTATTTACTTCTGTATCTTCAAAATTATTTTGTATTGATTTCATATATTTGTAAAATCATATAATTTATTAAGAATTAATACCAAGAAAATATGTGTGGAAGATATGTAATTACAAACCCGATCAATAAAACCATAAAAATTGTAAAGAAGTCAATTAATGTAAATAATACTGACAACTACAATGCTCACCCTCAACAAAATTTACCGGTCATAAAAAGATATTTAAACGGAAATACTCTTGAAATTCATAAATGGGGTATTGTTCCATCATGGGCAAAAAAAAAAGAATTTAGACCTTTGATAAACGCAAGAATTGAGACAATAAATGAAAAAATTTCTTTTAAGAAATTAATAAAAACTAATAGGTGTATTGCTGTTGCAGATGGTTTCTATGAGTGGAAAAGAGAAGGCAGTACTAAGACACCATACTTTTTTTTCAGAGAGGACAGGAAAACAATATTTTTTGCTGGCATCTTTTCTAACAATGAGTTTTGTCTTATTACAGAAAATGCCAATACAAATGTTTCTAAAATACATGATAGACAACCAATTATTTTAAATGAGAAAGATATAGAGTTATATTTAAATATTAATAATAATGGTTCAAAAGAATTGGAAAATAGAAACAAACCAAATTTAGAATTTTATAAAATTACGAGAGATGTAAACAAACCTACAAATAATTATTCCTCCCTATTAAAAAGAATATAATCTATTTCTTTAAAATTGTTAGGTGACCCATTTTTCTGTTACTTTTAATATCTTTTTTAAGATAATCATAAAAATATTCATTTTCATTTAATTTTTTTCCTTTATAGAGATTTATATCTTTTCCAATTAAGTTTATCATTTTTGCATCAAAAAATTTGATTAATTTAATTTTTTCCATGCCACAAACTGCACGTATGTGATTTTCAAATTGACTTACATTATAAGCATTTATTGTAAGATGTCCTGAGTTATGAACTCTAGGAGCAATTTCATTAACATATAAATTGTCATTTCTGTCTATGAAAAACTCTACACACATTGTTCCAATATAGTCTAGTTCTTCAGCAAGAATGCTTGCCCATTCTTTAGATTTATCTAAAATATCGCTTTGTATTTTTGCTGGAATTTCTGAATATCTTAAAATTTGCTCTTCATGTTTGTTTTCTATGGGTTCATAAATACTGCACTTTTGATGTCCATACCTAGTTAAAACAACTGAAATTTCTGTTTTTAGGTTTATAAATTTTTCTAATATATACTCTTTATCGGTTTCTATTTCTAAATTAGATAATTGATCAGAATTTTCTATTTTATATTGACCTTTTCCATCGTAACCCAATGTACAAGTTTTTAATAGACCAGGAACATAATCATCACTAGCTTGCAAATCTTTTTGATTTTTAATATGCACATACTTAGTTGTTCTAAGATTACATTTATTTATAAAATCTTTTTCAAAAAGTCTATTCTGAATTATTTTATTAATATTTGGACAAGGATTAACTTTTTTCTCATTATTTAAATTTTGTAAAGTTTCATAAGGTATATTTTCGAATTCGTAAGTTATAATATCTACTTTATAACAAAATTCTTTTAATTTATTAAAATTATCATATTTACCGAACACAAATTCATCTGAGAAATGTTGTGCTGGTGCATTTTCATCATCACAATATATAACTGTTCTAATATCTAATTTTTTTGCAGCCTGTGCCAACATACTTCCCAGTTGACCTCCTCCGATAATTCCAAGAACAGGCTTAAACATTTATATTGGTTTTTTTTTTACAGATTTAGTTTGTTTAATTCTCCACTTATCTAAATTTCTACTTATTTTTAAATTATATCGAGAAATTATCGATGCTGCTAGTAAAGCAGCATTTATAGCACCATCTTTCCCAATCGCTACTGTTGCAACTGGTATTCCTTTAGGCATTTGAGCAATTGATAATAAACTGTCTAAACCTTTTAATTTTTGGCTTTCAATTGGAACACCTATAACTGGAATTTTAGTTAGGGAGGCCACCATTCCAGGTAGATGTGCAGAACCACCTGCTCCAGCAATTATCAATGAAATATTATTCTTTTCAGCTTCAGAGGCAAAGCTAAACATCCTTTTTGGAGTTCTATGAGCAGAAACAATTTTTTTTTCAAACTTTATACCCAATATTCTTAAGACTTTTTCTGTATACTTCATTGTAGAATAATCTGACTGGCTACCCATTATTATAGAAACTTTAGGTTTTAGACTTTTTTTCATACAATTTATTGTTTTGATAGTTTATTATATAACTAATTTAACAATTTGATGACAAAAAAAAAAACACAATATTTAAGTGAAGAACATGCGGAAGAATTAGACGACATATGTGAAAATTGCAGAAAAAAAGACGAAACAGTCAGTCAAAACCTTATATTAACGGGATTTAAATTTTGCGAGTCCTGTAGGATTTCAAGAACTTTTTTTCCTATTTAAATTGTAGTACTCACAGGTAATGCATCCATTCTACTCATTACAAAAGTTACAGATAAAAAAGCTATTATTAAAAAAGATAAAAACACAATACCAAAGGATTTAAAGTTTGACTTAAGATTTAAAACTTGTTTTGTTGCGATAATTAATGATGCAAATATCCAAAATTGTGTCAAAAAAATTATAAGAATTACCAGTTCAGGAGTTACTGCAAAAAATCTTATAAGACCTGGTGCGTGAGCATAGCCAACAGAAATTAATACTTTTCTAAAAGGGATTTTAGCTTCCTTGTCTGGAAATATTTTTACACCAATTACAAATATAAATAACGCCCATATTAGCCAAGCCAATATAGCTGTTAACCCTGACAATCCAATTGAAGTTTTAACGATTGTATTTGCGGCAAAAGCTCCGGCTATACCGTCTAAGATCATTATCAAACCTGCAAAATATATACCCGCTTCTCCAAAATATTTATTTTCTTTATATAAAGATTTATCGAGCTTTAAAGATCTAAAAACTATGTTTAAAAACTCGGCTAACATGATTTTTAACTAAAAAGTTAATTACCCTTTTACAACTTCTCTTGTATTTGCGTTATAAGATTCGGTAAAAGGTATATCTACGACTATTGCATCAACAGGAATTCCTGGTTTATCTGAATATTTTTCTGGTAAATGAACCTTATACTTAGTTCCTGGTTTACCTTTTGGAAAACCGTTCGCATTTAATGTGCCATCATATGGAATATAACCCATTGCTATATTAATTTTTTTTTCTGGATGGTACCAAGGAGACGTTATAAATCCAATAGGTTCTCCTCCTCCTTCACCAGATATCAACCAAAAATCTGGTGCATACTCCTCAATTGGTTTACCACCTAATTCTAATCCAACTAGTTGAAGTTTATATGGTTTTTTACCAGCCCTTAAATCATCTCTCATTTGTTCTAAAGCCTTTTTTCCAATATAATCTGCTTTTTTATTCCATTCACCTTTTCCTGATAACGAGACTTGGTAACCAAGGTTACATTGAAATGCATTATGTTGATAATCCATATCCTGACCCCATGATAAAATTCCAGCTTGTATTCTTCTATGGTGGGCTGGAGCTATAACCATTAATTTATGTTTTTTACCTGCTTCGAGTACTGCATTCCACATATCCTCTGCATACAAAGTACTTTCTCTTAAATATATTTCATAACCTGCTTCTCCAGAGAAGCCAGTTTGAGATATCACACAACTTCTTCCACCAACTTTTGCTTCAGCAAGTCCATAAAACGGCATATTGTCAAAATCAACATGATCCCCACATAAATCTTGCATTAGCAATTTGGATTTTGGACCTTGTACTTGCACAGGGGAAACATCAATTTCTTCAATATCACAATTAAACCTACCATCACAATTTACACCTTGTAAATATAACGATATATCGCTATCTGACAGACTGAACCAGAATTCGTTCTTTGATATTCTTAATAAGATAGGATCATTTAACACTCCACCATACGAATTACATAAAATTACATATCTAGCTCTCATAGGAGAAATTTTTGTTGCATCTCTTGTTATTACATAATCTACAAATTTTTCAGCATCTGGACCTTTAACTCTTATTTGTCTTTCAACTGCTACGTTCCACATCGTAACATGATTTTTTATGGCATCGTACTCCACCATAGCTCCACCATCTTCAGGTTTTACATATCCTCTTGGATGGTAAATTCTATTGTAGACAGTCGCTCTCCAACATCCAGCCTGCATAGATAAGTGCCAATATGGTGATTTTCTTACTCTAGTTGAAATTAACATTTCAACCTTGGTAGGTCCGCTTTGCCTTAAATTATAAGGAACTTTTCTATCAGATTGATCTACTGATGTTACGTGCCTTATTTTGTTGTAATCAAATTCTTTAGACATAATTGTTCTCCATCAACCAATTGTTTGTTTCTTTAAGTCCACCAAAAGTATAAATGTGAAAATTATCAGTATGATCTTTTAATTTTCCAATTATATCATTAGGGTCCTTAGGTCTCATTAAATCTAAAGCCTTAGTAAAATTAGATTTAAGGAAGTTTATGGAATTTTTTGCACCAACAATATTAGCAAACTTTATCAAGCTTGTAATTTTTAGCGGCCCAGTAATTCCTACATGAACTGGTACTGACTGCTTAGAAATAAAATCTATAATTGGTTGTGGATCTAACAACCATTGTGTTACAATATAATCAGCATAGGGCTTTTTATCTTGCATAGCTTTTTCTAATTCTGAATCGGATATATCAGGACTCCCCTCTGGATGTCCAGCAATTCCTATCTTTAACCCATCAAAAAAACCTGTCTCTAAAAGTTGTATCGAACTTTCAAATTTACCAACAGGCTCTCTACTCCCACCTATAACCAGACACTGTTTTACTCCTAAGTCCTTACACATATCAACATACTCTTTAAGATGATTATCATTCTCAATAGATCGGGCTGGTATGTGAGGTATTGGATTACAACCTTTCTTCACCAGCTCCCCAGCTTTAACAGCAGTTTCTTTATGATCTCCACCTGGTAAAAATGTTATGTAAACGTCCTCTAAAGCTGGAATAGTATCTAAATCTGTTTTGGGACCAATTTCTAAAGAAAAATTCATAATCTAATTCTTATTTATTTTATAAAGACTGTCTATAAAAATCGTTTAAGATGACAAGTGAACTATTTTTTCTGACCTCTGTGTTTTTGAATTCTTTGTCCATATTGTTGAGTGACCCTGTCAAAGATGATCGCCAATGCGACAATAGCTAATCCGTTCATTAGACCAGAAGCTAAATATTGATTAGAAATAGCCTGTAATATTGGTATGCCTAGTCCTTTAACTCCAATCATTGAAGCTATTACAACCATGGCTAAGGCCATCATTATAGTTTGATTAACCCCTGCAAAAATAGTGGGCAAAGACAAAGGTATTTGGACAGTTCTTAATTTCTGCATCGTAGTAGCACCAAAAGCCTCGCTTGCTTCTAATGTTTCTTTATCAACTTCTCGTATACCTAAATTTGTTAATCTTACTATAGGTGGTAAAGCATATACACATACTGCAAGTAGTCCAGGGACCTTACCAATTCCAAGTAGCATAATTATTGGAATTAAATAAACAAAACTTGGTATTGTTTGCATCATGTCCAAAATCGGTAAAATAGCTTTTTCTGTCCTGTTAGATTTAGACATCAAAATTCCAATTGGGATTCCAATTGCAACACAAACTAAAGTTGCAACAGATATTATAGCTACTGTTGCCATACAGTTTTTCCACATACCAAAATACCCTATAATCAAAAAACTAATTATTGTTCCAATTGCTAATTTATAACTTCTAGACCCTATCCAAGCCAACAAACCAAAAGCAAATATTACGATTGGCCAAGGCGCACCTATTAATAACTTTTCTAACCAAATTAAAAAAGTTAAAAGTGGATCAAAAAAACTCTCAATCGCATCACCATATTCTCTGGAAAATTCTTTAAAATTTTGATCAATCCCCTTTTTTAAATCTCTTAAGGATTGCCTATCCATTACAGGAATTTTATTAAAATCCATAAAAAAATAATACTATAAACGAGCCTGAATTTACAGGCTCGTTTAAGAAGTTTATTGTTATAAACCTATACCTTTTCTAATTTTATCAGCAGTAGATTTAGGAACCCATTTTGACCATACTTCTGGGTATCTAACTAAAAACTCAACTGCAGCATCTGATCCATCTGCTTGTTGTTCAGCCATATAAACTAACATTCCATTCATTACTTCACCTGGATAAGTTCTTTTTTTAAAGTAGTTCATGCCCGCTTTACCAGCTGTATTTTTGTAATTATCAGACACTACTGTAAATACCTCTGATTTTACCCAAGAAGATTTTTTTGGATTAGCACATTCTTGTTCTGGTTTTGATAAACAGTTATCCCAGTTATCTTTTCCTGCATATTCTCCCATATCTACAGCTTGTAAATTATATTTACCAACTAGAGACGTAGGTGACCAATAGTAACCAAACCAATTTTCTCCTCTTTCAGCAGCCTTTGCAATTGAACCATCTAAACCTGCCGCTGAACCAGTTTCGACAATTGCCCATCCTTTAGACTCCATTTCCCAAGCTCTAAAATGATTTCTATTACTTAATTCACAATTCCATCCTGGAGGACAAATATGGAAACCACCTTTAGACGAATCCTCTGGATGTGGAAAAAGATCTGGTCTTTTTAATATTTCATCCGCTGAGGTTAGCTCTGGATGTTTTTCTAGAGTTGCTGGTAGTACCCACCAACCTTCTCCTAAACCAGTAATAGGTGCTTTGTTTATTGAATGTAACTTGCCTTCTTTGACAGCAGCCTCTAACTCAACAATCGCTGCATTAGCCCAAAACTCAGGAGCTACATCTGGTTCGCCTTTTTCTTGCATCGAGGTAAAAGTAGGCATTGTTGCACCAGGTATAAGCTCAACATTACAACCAAACCCTTTTTCAAGAATAACTTTATCAACCTCAGCCATAAAATTTGCAGAAGCCCAGTTCATATTTGCAATGGTAATATCCCCACATTCTGCGTTTGCAGAAACATTATACGAATTAAAACCAAGAACAAACACAACTGAAATCATTATTTTTTTGATTAATTTCATTATTTTTTCTCCTTTAAGATTAAAAACTGAATCTCAACATAATATTAAAAAAAATGCAAATTTGTTTCAACTGCAAGTAGTGTTATTATTGTCCATATGCTTGGAATTAAAAAAAAATTAACATAAACCTTAAATATGGCCCAAAAAGATATAGGAAATAAAAAACCTCTCCATGAATTAAAGACCACTAATGAAGTTATGCACTATTATGATGAGTGGAGCAAAAACAATAAATATAACAAAGATATGAATGATTGGGATTACTCTGGGCCCAAAGAGACAGTCAAAGTTTTAGCTAAGCATCAAAAGAATAAAAAAGCAAATATTTATGATGCAGGATGTGGTAGCGGGTTAGTGGGGGTGGAGTTAAAAAAAATTGGTTTTTCTAACTTCGACGGCGCTGACATATCTAAGAAACTATTAAATCAAGTGCCTAATGGATTATATAAAGAATTGAATCATTCAGACTTAAATAAAAAAATATTAAAAAATGATAATTTTTATGACGTAGTCATGTGTGTTGGTACATTTACATTTGCTCACGTAAAAGCTCATGCAATTGATGAATTTGTGCGTATTACTAAGATAAATGGATTGATTTGCTTTACAATTAATGAAGCAATATATATTGACCATGGTTTTAAAAGTAAGATTGATAATCTAATAAATGACAATAAAATTAAAGAAATCGAATTTTTTAAATCAAATTATTTAGCAAGCAAAGATGTAAATGCTTGGTTAGGATTATACAAAGTTTTATGAAAATAATATTAATAATGGGACTTCCAGGAGCGGGCAAAACTACTTTAGCTGACGAATTAGCTCCAATGATTAACGCAAAAAGATTAAATGCAGATGAAGTTAGAAAGATTGCTAATGATTGGGATTTTTCTGAAGAGGGTAGAAAAAGACAAGCTAAGAGAATGGCAGACTTTGCGCTTAAGCTTAAAAATGAAGGAAATAATGTGATTGCAGATTTTATTTG
>MDTG01180665.1_pt1 | contig 10572 bp, 10 predicted proteins | sample 811421 | NCBI WGS metagenome assembly MDTG01 (sample SAMN05326645, study PRJNA326480) | marine metagenome | isolation source: seawater | place: Pacific Ocean: South East | collected 2011
AAATTTTTTTTTGGTTTGATAAAGTTATGTTCATTGCTTATAAAAGTATCATAAACCAAATCTCCAATTTTTATTCCTTTTAAGTTAAAGTTTTCAATAAACCAGTCAAAAGATTTAAAAAAAATTATAAAAAAAAATTTCATAAAATAAAATAATGATTGAGTGATTATATTGATTTCCTCAAATTTATTTTTAAAATTAAAACTATAAACAAAATCATTAATACCAAAACTTTTATAAAATTTTATATAATTACTTTTACTGTCTTGAGCTGTAAGAACTTTTACATTTAATAATTTTTTTTTATTTAAAGCCGATGCAATTAAAATAGAGTACAGCGCAGTTCCAAATTTTTTTCTATCTACAATTAATACATTTTTATTTGTTTTTTTTTTAAAAATTATTTTTTTATTATTATTAATAAATCTTTTAAAATTAACGCTCATCAGAAATTTATTTCTTAATTATATTAGAATTAATTAAAGCTTACTTTATATTTTTCTTTCAAAATTTCTTGACCTTTAACATAGGAGCTGAATGCAATAATATCATCTACTTCAAAACTAATATTAAATTTTTCTTCAAGTGCAGAAACTAAAGTCATATGGGCGATTGAGTCCCACTCTGGTATTTCATTGTATTTTATTTCCTCACTAAATGATTTTTCTTCGATGCCAAGAGCTTCTATAAAAATATTTTTGTATAAATCTAGGTTAGACATTCTTAAAATAATTTTCGACAGTTTGTACAATATCTTCATTCATTAGTCTATTTTTTTTTAATAAATGTTTATATTCTCCTCCGTTAGAATATTTATCTTCTATTCCTAAAAATATTTGTTTTGGTGTGTTTGTATATTTTGATTTAACCTCTGCGATTGCTGATCCTAGACCTCCAATAATATTATGCTCTTCTACAGAAACAATTAGATCAGAATTAAATGAATTAACTATAGCCTCTTCATCAATTGGTTTGATAGTATGCATATTTAAAACGCGACAACTTATTTTTTTTTCCTCTAATTTTTTAGCTGCTATCAAACATTCATTGGTAATTACTCCTGAAGAAAATATTGTGACTTGAGAGCCCTCTTTTAAAACGACAGCTTTACCAATTTGGAAATCATAATCAGCATTGTTTATTATGGGGCTATTTGATCCTCCAGTTAACCTAATATAACAACTCGTTTTATATTCTAAAGCAGCCTCTAATGCCTTATAGATTTCCATTCCATCTGAGGGACTTATAATCGTGATATTAGGTATTGATCTTAATATTCCAATATCCTCCACAGAACAATGTGAAAAACCAAGAGTGCCAAGGACTAGTCCACTTGCCAAACCAACCATAACAACTTTATTTTTCATATAACCTAAATTCATTTTTATTTGTTCACAACATCTAGCTGTTTGAAATGGAGAAAATGTAGTCGTGATAACTTTGTGGTTTTCGCTGGCTAACCCCGCTGCTATGCCCATCATATTTTGTTCAGCAATTCCTACTTCAATGAATTGTTCGGGTAATAATTTTCTAAACCTATCCAATCCAGCAGAGGTTGAAACATCACATGTTAATACATATAAGTTATTTTTCTTTTTTGCTAACTCCAGTGCTGCTAAACCAAAAGTTGCTCTTGAGCCAATAACTGACCATTTTTTTATGTCTGTTTGAGAATAACTCATTTTTCTAACTCAGCAATTCCATCATTATAAAGAGTCTCTGATAATATAGAATGATGCCATTGATTGTTATTTTCTGCAAATGAAATTCCTTTTCCCTTAAGAGTATTAGCAATCAGAACTTTGGGTGAATTGACTTTATTGGTATTTTCAAAATATTTATTTAAAGCATTTATATCATGACCATTTATTTCAAAAACATCCCATCCAAAACTTTTCCACTTATCAGAAAGATTTCTTAAATCCATAATATTTTTATTTTCACCCGTTTGTTGAAAATTATTTCGATCAATTATTACGTTTAAATTAGAAAGATTATTATTTGGAGCAAACATAGCTGACTCCCAAATTGAACCTTCGTTACACTCACCGTCACCTAGAATCACGTAAACTTGAAATTTCTTTTTTTTTTTTATAGCTGATATACTGACACCTATACCTAAAGATAATCCCATGCCTAGAGAACCAGTTGAAAATTCAATTCCATATTTTTTATTCATTACTGGATGGCCTAACAAAAAAGATTCATTTTTTTCAAAAGTATCCATATCATCCTTAGATAAATATTTAATCTCATGCAAAACACTATAATAAGCTAAGCATGCGTGTCCCTTGCTTAATATAAATCTATCACGATCCTCACTTAATGGATCTAAACTATCATAAGAAATTTTTTTAGTGAATAAAGCTGCCAATATGTCTGCTATAGAAAGAGCTCCCCCTATATGTGCACTGCTTGAACCAGCTTTATAAGACATGTATAAAATATTTTTTCTAATTCTGTTTGCAAATTGTTTTACTTCATTATCTTTATCAATTTTTTTCATCTACATCCCTCCATCAACTCTTATAATTTGACCAGTAATATAACTAGAAAGACTTGAGCATAAAAATAATGCAACATTTGCAATTTCGGATGGTTCCGCAATTCTCTTCAGGGAAACATTTTTTTTGAATTCTTCTATTAAATTTTGTGGAGTATTATTTTTCATCATATCGGTATTTGTTAATCCAGGGGCAATGGAGTTTACTTTTATACCAAATCTTCCATACTCCCTTGAAAGAACTTTCATTTGTCCATTAATGGCAGATTTAGTTGAGACATAAACACTTCTACCTTCATTTCCATCAAGAGATGCACTTGAGGATATAAACAAGACATTTCCATTTTTATTTTTAATCATTTGCTTAATTAGGTACTGTGTAAATAATATTTGCGAAAAAAAATTTATTTCAAAAAGTTCTTTATAGTTTTGTGCTGTTGTCATTTGGAACAGTGATGTTGATATACTTCCTGCATTATTTATTAAATTATTAATTTTTGTTTTATGCGAAATAATATCTTGAGCTGTGTTAATTACACTTTGCTTGTCTGATAAATCTAATTCTAATGGTATAATCTCATTTTTATATTTTGATTTTAAATCATTTATAATTGATTTAAATTCATCATCTATAGTTCTTACACATGCAAAAATGTTAGAACCACTTTCAGAAAATTTTTTTAAAATTTCTTTACCTATTCCTTTGTTGCATCCAGTAATTACACTTGTATGATCTTTCAATAACATTAATCAACAAAGTCTTCTTTGGGAAAAATATCTTTTGCTAAAGCTGGTTTAAAAATGCTTTGGCCACTTTTAGTCATAAACCTATTAATAAATGATTTATCTTCTCCAGCTAAACATAAATCACTATGATTTCTAAAATGTTTAATTCTAAAACCAAAATCAACAATTTCTTTCAAGGATTGCTCAAAAATATTTCCTATTTTTATATGCACATAAGGACAAACAAGCACATCTCCTATAGGAGTAATGTAAAGTCTATTTACAGTAGTACATCCTAGTATTTTTTCATGATTTTTATCAAAAGGATTCCAAACATTTCTGACTAAATTTTTATATTCTTTTCTTATTGTTCTTAAATATTCTCTATCTTTGTCGTCACAAATTATATCATCCATTTTTTGCCACATACCTGCAGGCACAGCGACGTTTAAAAGTGTCTTATATTTTTTTTGCTTTGAATAATCTAATAGTTGTTTAAAATGATCTGTATTAGCATTGTAGTGACCAACTGTAATATTTAAATATGGATCCATGCCAGCATTTTTTACATGCTCAAGTGCAGCTATGGCGCGTTTCCAAGATTCTTTTCTTCCTCTTATTTCATCATGAATTTTTTCATCCATACTATCAATACTTACAGAAACTCTACTTACATTTGCTTCAGCCAATCTTTTAGCCATTTTTTCATCAAGATAATAACCATTTGTTGTTAAATACAAATAAAACCTCTCTGGTTTAATTGCCTCTAATACTTTAAATAATTTTTTTGGTTGTAATAAAAGTTCTCCACCTTGTAAATCAAATTCAAAATAACCTAATTCATCAGCTTCATCTGCTAATTTTGCAATTGCTCTATAATCAAGATACTCTTTTACATGATCGCCTTTTGGAGAATTAGTAAAACAATACTTACACCTTAAATTACATGCGTTATTAAAATTGAGATCTATGCCTCTAGTTTTGGTTCCAACTTTTCCATCATTCTTATTTACATATTCATAAAAATCTTTCAATTTTTTTACAAGTCGTGGTTTTTTTAAAAGAGAAGAAGCTATTGGCATTATTATATTTATTTAAGATTATATTTTTCTATTTCACTTGGCAATATCAAGTTAAATTGTGCTTTGCAACAAATTTCATTATTTACTTTTCCTTGCCCATAGCATTTTGCAATACCTCTTTTATAACTATCGATATTTGTCTCTATATAGAATGTTTGATTTGGCAAAACTTTTTTAAAAAATCTTATCTTGTCTGCAGAAACTAAATACATTGTCTTCCCTTTGTTTTTAGGCAAAGTTAATATTGAAAGAGCCGCCATTTGAGTTAACGATTCTAGTTGCAGCATTCCAGGCATGTTAGGTTCTCCTTTCCAATGAACTTCAAAAAACCATTCATTACTTGTTAATTTTTTATATCCTTTCGCTGAAACCCCAGGAATCACTTCAGTAACGTGATCTATCATTAGATATGGAGGTTCATTTCTTTGATATTCTAAAATTTGAACTTTGTTTAATTCCATTTTCATTTTAAATTTACTACCCTTGATAATGTCTTGATGACATCGAAACCGTCCCAATTTAAATCAATGTTTAAAGACTCACCTATTGGAACCATTCTGTCTATACCCTCAATATTATTGTTATAAATAAATATCTCTAACTCTTTCTTGTGAAATCCAAAATAGCTCATAGTTTGACATTTCTTTGATATAAAATTTTTTAGGTTACCTAAATTTAAGATATTTTTTTCAAAAAAAATTCCATTTAGACCTCTAATATCTTCAATTTTACTTTTTATATTAGATGCATCAATAACATAAATATTATTTTTATATTTAATATATTTTTCTATTTTTTTATTTTTTATGACGGTATTTAAAAGAGATAAATATTTTTCAATTATTTCTATATCTTTAAAATTAAATTTTTTTTCAATTATACTATTTAAATGATCCCAAAAATTTTTTTGTTGTTTTTTATTCTTTTTACCCACCCAAAAAAGAAAGTGTGGTGAATTACAACCATTCTGATTCATTGAATATGCATCATAAAAAAATCTATTAGCCAACATCATTTTTTTATTTTCATTTAATTTTGAATATTCGCTTAAATTAATAGAAGTAATTGAATACCTATCAGGAAAAAATAAATCAATAGCTCTTTGAGATTTTGTAAACTTAGCAATTTTATTAATCGTTTGATCTGAACCCCAAACGATTCTTGCATCACAAAAAAGTGATATTTCAGATGTAAATTTATCATTAAAGTTATGGTCGTACTCAATAAAATTATTTGTTTGTTTAATTTCCTTAAATTTTTTAAGTTTAAACAAAGAAATTAAAATATTTAGTATTATTTTTTTTTGCTCAGAGTGTATTGATGGCATCTTTATTAAATTTGAGTTTCCACTAAGTAAGCCAAAGATAAATGAATAAAAAAAATTTGTCGGCACATTTGATGGACAGATATGGAATGCCAAACCTCTTCCTACTCTAAGTTCATTTGAGATAATTAGATTTTTATATTTAAGTAGTTCCTTTTTTCTTGTCCAAAACATTAAATAGATAAGATCAGGAAAATTGTAGATATTTTTGACAGATTTTAACTTTTCTGAAAACTCATCCAAAAATTCAATGACTAATTCATTAAAAGGATCTTTTCTAATTATTTTTAAATTTTTTATATCAAACGACTTATTAAAAATGTCCTGTATCACTACAACCTCTTATTTCAGCTTTTTTCACTCGTCCCAAAACTTTAAAACATTTTCCACCAATATTCCCTTGGCAATTTCCCTCATGAATTATTTTACCAAGATCCTCTGTTAAGATGCTATGACCTGGATAACTCGATGGTAGAACCGAGATTAATTGAATTATACCAGTTTTATTAGCACTTAAATTTTTAAAATTATTGTCTCTGATAATAATATCTGAATAAATTGAAGTTTTTAAATTTCCACACTTCTCACATTCTAAAAATATTGATCCAGTTTGCTCAACTGTTCCATAATAATTCACTACTTGGGATACTTTAAGTTTCTGAAAAAGTAAATTTTTAAATTTTTTATTAGAAACTTTTTTGTCCTCTAATTTTTTCCAACCACCTCCATGTAATATTATTGAGTCTGATAAATCAAATTTTTTATTGCTGTTTTTAAATTTTAAAACTAAATATTTATAAATAAAACTTGTAAAACCAAAAATTAAAAGTTTTTCCTTAGGATGTTTAAGCAAAAAATTTTTTAATCCTTCATAGTTAATTTTGTTATTTGAATCCAAAAGATAAAAAATATTTTTTCCAAAAATAGAGAAGCCGTAAATGGCTGCAACTCTTGCATTAAAGCTTTTTCTTGAATTGTTAATTGGATTTTTATCTACAATTATCATTGGCACTCTTTCATTTCCTATTAGGGTACTCAGAATATCGCTAAGTGCTCTTATTTGATTTATAGAGTTATTTTTATCTAAATAAATTCTAGATAACCCATCGTTTGAGGTTCCAGATGATAAAAGTGTTTTAACAATTTTATCTTTTTTTACACTCAAAAGATCTACGTCTTTAAATAATCTTGTTGGGATAAAAGGGACATCAGCTAGTGTATCGTATTTTGACTTTTTAATATCTAAAAAATTGACTATGTTTTTATAGATATCACAATTTCTTTTATGGTGAATTGTAAGTTCAAATATTTTTTTCTTAAATTTATTATTATGATTTTTTTCAAATTCATAAGGTTTTTTTTTATAATTTTTTAACATATTCCTCTAATTCATTATAAGATATTTTTCCTGAACTTTTTCTAGGTAATTTATGTGGAAAAATTGTTTTTACATAAAATTTATTTAATCCAACACTCTCAACTATTTTATTTATTACAAAAGATTTATCTATATTTTTTTCAAAAAATAAATATAGGATCTTATCATCACTTATGGCAGCAGAATTTAAATTTAATTGCTTCAAAATATATTCAACTTCATCTAAACTTATTCTGACCCCAAATAACTTGCAAAATCTTTTTTTTCTTCCAGAAATAAAAAAAAATCCTTCAGAATCACGATAAGCTATATCACCTGTGTTAATTTTATTTTTATTTTTGTCTCCTTTGGATAAGTCTTTAATATTTTCAGAATATCCAAGTGAAACGTTTTTGCCATAATAAATAAGTTGGCCATTAACATTTGATGATTTAATTATTTTGTTTTTATCATCTATTAATTCAAACTTGCCCCGTTTTAAAGGTTTTCCTATACTTGAAATTTTATAATCTGCATATCTATAATTTAAAACTGACATTCTTGATGTTGTTTCCGTTTGACCATACATCGAATAAAATTTAAAACCCTTTTTTTTAGACATATCTACTATTTCTTGAAATAGTTTTTCAGTTATTTTGCCTCCAGCTTGAGTTAAGTGTAAAATAGTTTTAGGAAGTACTCTATTAAAACCTACCCTGGACAACATCTCGTACATAAAAGGAACACCTCCAAAATTTGTAACTTTTCGGATTTTTAATAATTCCCAAAATTTCTTTTCTAAAAATGAATAATTATTTAAAACAATCGATGCACCACATGCTAAATGGGTATTTATAATTGACATTCCATATGTATAGTTAAATGGCATAGTGGTAATTGTTATATGATTTTCATTTAATTGAAGAGAATCTATTATTTGGTTTGTGTTCTCAATTAAATTTAAATTTGAAATTCTAACATACTTAGGTGAACCAGTGCTTCCTGAAGTTGGGAGTAATAAACTTAAGTTTTTATAAATTTTGAAATTATATTTTGTTTTTTTTTTAAATATTATTTGATTTTCTATAAATCTAAATGTTTCATAAGTTGTACTAAATTGAATCTTTTTTTTTAAATTAAATATAAAATCTGGTTTATATGTATCAACAATATTATATATATTTTTGCTTGATAAATTCTTATCCGCCAAAATGATCACTGAATTTGTTAGAATTAAATTTATATAAGAAAAAACAATCTCGTATTTATTTTCACAAAAAAGTAAAACTAACTTTCTTTCCCCAATTGTTTTTTCAAACAAATCTAATTTAGAGATTAAGTCGTTATAAGTATAAATTTTACTATCATCATAAAAAGCAATTTTTTTTTTAAATCGATTTATTTTTTTTAAGAAAGTGTCCATTATTTAGTTTTAAACAAAGAAAGAGAAATTCTATCACCGACAATTAATTTTTTTTTTGATTTTAATCCAATTATTTTATCAAAATATTTTGGGTGAAGACTAAAACCAGGTCTACAAATCTTAATATTTTTTTTAGAAATGATTTCACCTTTATTTATATTTTTAGATACATATATAGACCTCATAAACTTACTTCCTTTAGGTAGTTTTTTTTTTTTACCATTTAGAGAAATTTCTATCTTCCTAATATTATCAACATAATTTTTCATAGAAACTTCAGTTTCTGAAAAGAAACTATCAACTGTTTTATTAATATTTTTTTTTAATACAAAATGTTTTTCGAAAACTTTAGCCCCGAGAGGAAGTGATGCTATTGATAAGCTATTATCTTTAGTATGGTCTGAAATTCCAACTATTGCTGAATATTTTTTTTTAAAATAATCTAATTCTCTTAAGTTATACTCATGTGGACTTGCAGGATATTTTGAGACACAAGAAAGAATTATTATTCTGTTGGAATTAAATAATCTAATATTTTTTATTGCAAGATTTAAATCTTCCAAATTCGATAATCCAGTTGATAAAATTATTGGTTTTTTTGTTTTAGCAACTTTTCTGATTAATGGAATATGATTCATTTCTGGTGAAGCTATTTTATATGCGCTACATTTAAGTTTTTCTAAATGATCAACTGCACTTTCATCGAATGGAGATGAGAATATCTCTAAACCAAGTTTTTTTGCAAAACTAAATAATTTTTTATTCCACACCCATGGTGTGTATGCATAGTTATAAAGATTCCATAAATTTTTTTTACTTCTCCAAGGAGATTTTTTAGGGATTAAAAAATCTTTTCTGTTTGATTTTAAAGTTATTGTATCAGCTGTGTAAGTTTGTAACTTTATTGCATCAACTCCAGATTTTTTTGCTGCTTTGATTATATTTAAAGCCTCATTTAAAGATCCTCCATGATTTCCTGACATCTCTGCCACAATGAAAGATTTAGATTTAGATGAAATAGTTTTTTTTCCGATAGTTATTTTCATTTTTTTACCGAATATAAAAATAATAATTAGAGTCTACTTTATAATATTTTTTTAGATAAATAGCCTCATCACTTTGATTATCTAACATTTTCCATCCTAAGTATTTACTTAAATTAATTTTATTATTCTTGTTTATTATTCCTAAACTTAATTTAATTTTTTTATTTTCCATCATCTTCTTTTGATATTTTAATGCATATAATACCTCTGACAGCTGCAAATCCTTACAAGCAGAAAACCAGCCTTGTAAAGAATATTTTTTTTTATTTAAATTAATTAATTCATCATAAAAGAATAATCTTATTTCTTTTTTTTTATATAATGCGAATGAGTTTCTCTTGTTATTAAGCCACCATAAATAATGATCTAAAAAATTTATCTTTTTATAATTTGTGCTTACAGACCTATTTATATCAAGATTTCTATAATTTAAATATTGATTTACATAATTATCGCCCACTTTTACTACTTTATATTTATCATTTACTGAATATCTTTGTTTTTGATTATTAAATAAAATTTTTTTATCATTTAATATATTATCAATTATTCTTGTCTTGCCTAAATTGTCTACTTTAACCTCCTTGTTTGTATAGAGTTTTTTTATTCTTTTAATATTCTTTATAAAAAGATTAATTAAATTTGCTATTTTTTGAGATTTTTTTAAATCTTTTTTTGGTAAAATAAAATAATGACCAATTTTTTCCATAAATTCATATTTGTTTGACTGGTTATTACTTACCTCAAATAAAAGAGTTGGTATGTTATAAAAAGAAGACTCATAAACTATATTTCCTGCAGCAGAAATCAACAAATCAAGTGACCCTGAAATATTATCAATATTTGACTGTGGTTTTAAAATTTTGATTGTCTTATATTTCTTTGATAATTTTGTAAGTTCATCTAATCCTGAAGAATATAATCCCTTTATTATTACTAATTCATGAAAATCTTGATTTAAATGTTTCAGCAAAAATAATTCTTTAATAATATTTGTAATAATTTTAAAATCTCCACTTCCTCCAAAATAAAAACCTATTTTAAATTTTTTGTTTTTAGTAATTATTTTTTTACAATCTAAAACACTATATTTAGGACCCAACAGTTTCAG
>MDTG01290255.1_pt1 | contig 10572 bp, 10 predicted proteins | sample 811421 | NCBI WGS metagenome assembly MDTG01 (sample SAMN05326645, study PRJNA326480) | marine metagenome | isolation source: seawater | place: Pacific Ocean: South East | collected 2011
AATATACGGATTTAATTCTTTAATATCAACTTCTTCATCAACCCAGTTTCTTGGATCATCTCCTACTTGGTTTTCTAAAAACTCTGCAATATCTCTTTCTCTCGTATGCTTCTCGCTTATTACGTATCCTCCGTATTCACTTTCTCCATGCTCAGCATAAAATATTAATGGGATGTTCATTTTCAATCCAATTAATATTGGTGCAACGTTAACTCCAGCATCCCAAGCCACTTTAGGATGCCCTCTCTCAATTAAAAATCTTTTTGAAAGATGCTGTGCTACTTTTTGATTTGGTCTGAAAAAAATATTATCAAATCCTAACTTTATCAGTTGTTCCCTATTATGATTACCAATTTCAGTTGGTATCATTGGTGAAAATGTAACGAGAAGAGGGTTTAATTTATATTTAAATTTTAATTTCAAAGCAATTGATGTGGAGTCTTTCCCTCCACTCCAAGGAACGATACAATCATAGGCATTATGTTTATTTCTATTTTTTTCTATGATATCCAAAAACTCTTTTTCTCTAAGTTTCCAATCTATTTCTTTTTTGTTTTCTGTATTTATGCAACCATTACAAATATTACCTTTGAAAACTATTCTTGGTCTCGATGATGGCATCAGACACTTCTCACAAAAGATTACTTTTTTTCCGTACATGATATCTAAGTCCTAATTAAAATTTTTTGATTGTTCAAGAATTTTTTTGCGCTTTTAATGCTTGTTTCAGTAAAGTGATAGATATTAGTTGTACAGACCGCATCAGCACCACCTTTTTTAATAGCATCACTAAAATGAGACCAGTTTCCTGCACCTCCACATATCAAAACAGGAATATTAACAACCGATGAAACAGTTTTACATAACTTTAAATCATACCCAAGAAGAGAACCATCTAGGTCAATACTATTAAGCATAATCTCTCCTGCCCCTAATTTTTCTAACTCTAAAGCCCAATCTGTAACCATTTTGTTTGTATTTTTAACGCCTGAATGAGAATAAACCTCGAAGTTATCTTTACTTTTTTTTACATCTATAGAAGCTATAACACACTGGGAACCATATTTTTTTGCCAAATCAGAAACAAGTTTGTTATTTATCAATGCACCTGTGTTTAGGACAACTCTGTCTGCACCTTTGTCTAAATAGGCTTTAGCATCATCAATATTTCTAATCCCCCCCCCTACTGAGAGTGGAACAAAACACTCTTTTGCAAATTTATTAATTATTTTAGAAAAGCTGTCTTTATAATTTTTTTCTCTGGAAATATCCAGCATAATTATTTCATCAATAGACCATGCATCAATAAAGTTTGCGGTGTATCTATAATCTGGGTTAAACAGTCTTGTTCTAAATAACACACCTTCAAAAAATGTTAATACAAATATAATTCTATGTCTTAACATTAAATCTTCAAAAAATTACTCAAAAGTTTAAGACCATATTTCTGACTTTTTTCGGGGTGAAATTGAGTGGCATATATATTTTCATATTTCACAATTGCAGAAAATTTTTCTTGATGGTCACAATAAGCCAAAGTGTGTTTTTCTTTTTCTTCAAAAATAGCGTAACTATGAGTAAAATAAAAAAGACTATCTTTTTTTATTTCTTCTAAAATTATATCTTTTTTGTCAAATTCAATATTATTCCAACCAGTATGAGGTATTCTAAGATTCTTATTTAAAAAATTTATTTTTCTAACTTCGGCATTTATCCAACCAAAACCTCTATTAAATCCAAATTCGTTACTAGATTTACAAATTAATTGAGCACCAAGGCATATTCCTAAAAATGGTTTTTTCTTTTTTAATATGTTTTCTTCTAAAGGATGAATTAATCTTTTCTTGTTGATTTCTTTAATTGCATCTGGGAAAGCACCAACTCCAGGTAAAATTACCTTTTCTACCATATCAATCTCAGATGGATGTTTTATTATTTTGACTTGATACCCGGAATATTCTACTGCTGCTTTAACACATGCTATATTACTTAGTCCATAATCAATAATTCCAATCATTTTTTTATTAATTTTTAAAAATTATTGTTTCATCATTAAATAAGATTGCGTCAATATCTGAGTTTTCAAATACATTAAGTGCGTCATCTGGACTCATAACTATTGGTTGTCCATGAAGGTTTAGTGAAGTATTGAGAATTCCTCCAATTCCAGTTTTTTTTTTAAAAGATTTTATTAAATTATAATATTCAATATTAGACTTTTTAGTAACTTGCTGGGGCCTAAGTGTCATATCAGCAGGGTGTAGGGCAGCTATTAGATGCTTTTTTGCTAATTTCGTACTCTCAAAACCAACTGTCATAAAAGGTGAACTAATATTTTTAGGGTTTACAACGTATTTTTTGAAATCCTCTTCAATTATTGAAGGAGCAAACGGCATCCAAAAGTCTCTATTTTTAATTTTTCTATTAATTTTTTCAATAATATCTTTATCTTGAGGGTTTGCTAATATCGCTCTGTTACCTAATGATCTTGCACCAAATTCCATAGGGCCACTATGTCTTCCAATAATCATACCCTTTGCTAAATAATTTGCGATTTGATCATAACTCAGTTTACTAATAACCTTATATTTTTTTTTTAAACTGTTTTTATTTATCCAAGAAGATATCTCTTCGTTTGAATATGATTTTCCACTGTATGGTGAAAACTGAATATTAAGTTTTTTTTTATTTTTATTATGTATAGAATTGAATTCATATACTGCACCCGCAGGAAGAGACTCATCCCCCCCACTTCCACAAACAAAAAATTCTTTAACACTTGGTATTTCGTGTATCTTCATATTCGCTTTAATATTCATTGAAACTCCACCAGAAAAAACAACACGATTAATTTTAAACTTTTTAACAGCATTTGTTATCCATTCTGTTAGCACCTCCTCGGTATATTCTTGTAATGCTCCTGCAATATTATCAAACCTATGACCTTCCAAGTGATTCTTTAAGTAATCATAAATATTTTTTGGTTTATGGTTCCATTTAAAATCTATACCATTAACATTCATTAACCCTCTAAAAATAGTTAGAGCATCTTGGTAATATTTTTTTTTAGCATAAGGTGCCAATCCCATTACTTTATATTCATGCTCCGCAGGTTTCATACCTAATATTAAAGTTGTATATCTATATATTCTTCCGAGAAAAAATAGATTATGATTAATCTCTTTTACCCTTTTTATTTTATCTTTAGATACAACCGAAATAGTTGCACTTAAACCGTCTCCATATGCATCTGCTGTAAATACAAGACATTTTTTTTTTCTGAATGGACTAGCCCAGTAAGCGTATGCAGAGTGACATTGATGATGTTCAACATGGTGTATCTTATTATCTGTTATATTTAAATGACTTTTAATACCAAAATAAATATGCCTTTTTACTTTGTTCCATATGTCTTTACCATGATGGTCTTGATTATTTTTAAAAATTCTTTTCCATCCACCAGGGTAAACATTAAAGTCAGCTTTTGTTTTAAAAACTTGAAACCAATTTACATTTTTGCCTTGATTCAATCTTGGAAACCAGTATTCTTTTTGAGCTTTAATATGATCCTCAATTGAAAAAGATGAATAATTTTTTGTGATCCATGGGATTGGTGCAAGATAGTTTGAGGCAATTACTACTGCGTCAAGATCTTCACCTTTTAAACCATTTTGATCTAAACAATAATTAATTGCATGCATAGGGTATCCCTCTTCATTTTTTTTTCTAGTAAATCTCTCCTCTGAAATCATACTCACTATTTTAGTGTTTACCATTAAGGCAGCAGTCGACAAATATCCAAAACCAATTCCTAAAATTTTCATTTTTTGTCCTTAAAAAAAAATATCATGAATTTTTCTCCCAAATCTTTACTAAAGGAAAAATTTTTTCAACTGGAATATTTTCTGGCTTACATTTAAACTTTGAAACAATCCAGCGAGCTTTTTCAAGATCAGCTTTAGTATCTACACAGAGATTATATTTATGAAGATTTTCTCCTTTATGCTCATAATTATATATCCTAAACTTTTTTTGGTTCATATAAATAAAATTTGTAATATGCTCAAGATTGAAGGGATCCTGCGTAGAGCTCATAACTTTTTTTAAAGACTCAACCGAAATAACCTCAGTTGTTAGACCGCGAGGATATGTTTTTTTTAAATAATTAGTGACAAGATCATATCTATTATTTTTAAAAATTGAAATTAAATTTCCTAAAACCGCTGGACAATGAAATGGTCTGTCTGCACAAACTCTTGCAAATCCAGAAAAACCAAAATGTTCACAACATTTTATAGCTCTCAATAAAACATTATTCAAACTATCTCTGAAGAAAAGAATATTTTCATTTTTTGCAAATTTAATCAAAGGATCATCTATCTTTCTTTTGGAGGTTACTATGACTATTGATTCTTCACCTTTTACAACCCTGGCTCTCTCAAGAACATGACCAATTAATGTTCTCTTACCTATTAGTTTAAATGCTTTGTTAGGCAATCTTTTAGAATCCATTCTTACAAATATCAAGATTCCTATTTTCAAATTTCTTCTAGATTTTTCTCAAAAATTATATTCCCAGCTTCTAGGTTTTTTTTTAATTTCCTTCCTAGAATCTTATTTTTTTCTTTTGGTGAAAAGCCTAATGCTGGTCTTAGTAATATTAAATCACCAGATTTAATTATATCTCCCTTTGACATCTTTCTATTTACGGCAAATGATCTCCTAATATGGTTGTAAAATTTTTTCTCGGATTTTCCAATTCCTCTTTCGTATTTTCCACAAATAGTTTCTACATTTCTGATTTTTTTTACTAAACTTTTCATCTCAGATGGATCTGCAGAAATTAAATGATCATGAAATTTCTGGTTTTCTTTTCTATAAGTAAAATGTTTTTCAATGATTTGTGCCCCTAAAGCTACTGCTAGTTCACATGTTTTTGTTCCCAAGGTATGGTCTGAATAACCAACAACACATTTATATTTTTCAGATAATAATCTAATATTATTTAAATTAGACTCTTCAACTGGTGTTGGATAGGATGATACACAGTGAAGAATAGCCAGCTTTCCTTGTTTAATAATTTTTGGTCTCCTTTTAAGAACAGTATTTATTGCTTCAGAAATTTCAGGAATTTTTCCTAATCCTGTAGATATAATTAATGCTTTGTTTGTCTTAGCTGCATGATCAATCAATTCTAAATGAGTAAGATCACCTGATGAAATTTTTATAATATCAGAAATTTTTGATAAAAAATCTATGTCTAATTTATGAAGAGGAGTAGAAAAAAAAATTAAATTATTTTTGTGAGCAATTTTCTTTAATTTTTCAAATTGATTATAACTAAGTTCAAATTTTTTTACTCTTGCTCTTCTTTCCTCTTGTGATGTTGAAACATAATTTTCGGCCTTAAAAGTTTGGAACTTTACAGCATCAACATTACATTTTGATGCTTTTTCAATCATATCACATGCCAATTGAAAGTCTCCCTCATGGTTTACACCAATTTCAGCGACTATTAATGTTTTGGTTAAGTTTTTAAAATTAATATTTTCCATCATTTTTTTATAAGATATTTTTTGGCATAAAGTTGGGCTAAATTCCAATCGAACTTAGTATAAATTCCTAGGGATGATTTTTCATCAAGACATATATGCCCAACTTTTTTATCCGTTGAGCTTTCCCTAAACATCTTACCTCTTTTAATAACAAAAATTCCTCCTGCCTCTTTATAAATTTGATCTCTTTCTTGTTTTAAAAATTTATTTTTTTTTAGTGGACTAACTCCTGAGCCTCCATGAGAATAGAAAACATAATCCTGCAACCTCATTGATATTACTCTATCAGTATTAAAAACTTTTAATGCATTAACAGCCATATCAATAAACTGCGAGGATCTAAAGGGATACTCAATGTAAAGTATGGAGATCACGTTAAAATCATTTAGATTTCTTGGAAGTTTATTAAATAGATCAGTTAATGTATAATCTAATGATGTATTTAATGTAGCCAATTTCCAATCTCTTTTAAAAACACTAATTTTTTTTTTATATTTTTTTTTTATGTGTTTTTCAACCAAATCACTAGGTGTAGTTACAATAATCTTTTCGATACTATAAGAATCTAAAGCTTCGTCTATGGTCCAGTCTATCAAAAATTTATTTCCAATTTTTTTTAAGGCAAAAGAATCTCTGTCTAATTCAGGTCCTCTGACAGGTATGATAGCTAAATTTTTAATATTATCTAATTTACTTGCTTTTTTTTTTAATATTTTTGCTCTTGTCGAAAGAATTTTTTTTTCGTTTGAAGACAAACTATTTTGATGTTTTCGATAATAAAATAATGGTAAATTTATATTTTCAACACCGTAGTTATTTATAAATTTCAACCAAATGTCCCAACCATCCTGACAATGATATGACTCATCATAGCCTTGAACTGCTATCAAACAATCTCTACGTGTCATTGTACATGCCCCATGAGCAGGTTGATCAAGTAATTTTACTTCAGAAAAATCATGTCTTCTTACTAATTCCAGTATATTTGAATCTTGATCAACTGTATAATAATCAGGAAATACAAGACCTAATTCTTTCTTTTTTTCTAATTTTGACGACATTAATTGAAGAGCATTTGGATCAAGGTAATCATCAGCATCTAATCTCATGATATATTTACCTTTAGCCATTTTTATAGCAACATTATTTGTAGCATTTAGTCCTATGTTTTTCTGGAATACTACAGTAATTTCTTTTTTTTTTCGAAACCTGGAAATTATTTCAACAGAATTATCTTTTGAATCATTATCAATAATAATTATTTCATAATCTTGAATAGTCTGGCCTAATACACTGTTAATTGCTTGCTCTAAATATTTACCATAATTATGGTTTACTATATAAACTGTTATTAAGGTATTATTATTCATTTAAAGAACTAACTATATTCCTCTAAAAAGATTTTATTTGATATAAAATTGAACATAAATTTTGAGCTATTGTTATCATTAAAGTCATTATCAATAAATTTTTTAAATTTTTTCTTATTAATTATTTCAAAAATTCTATTTTCCTTTAGCATCCAATTATAAAAATCTATGTTTTTTTTATCAAACACTGAATTAATTGATGTATTAAAACCTCTTTTTCTTTTGTCTTTTCTTATAGTGTCAGGAAGTAATGATTCATCAAAATTTCTTAGAAGCCACTTCGGAAAACCATCTTTAATTAGGTATTTACTGGGAATTGTATATGCATACTCCACTAAAGATTTATCTAGAAATGGTGACCTATTTTCTAAAGAATACATCATAGAGTTTAAATCATCTGCAAATAATATTACTGGAACAACTTCTGAACTCAATTCATTAATCATACGATTTCTTAAAACATCATCTGTAAAATAATCTTCCTCAAAAACCTCATTAAATTCAAAATTAAATAAAGTCTCAAACTGAACTTTACTGTGATAAAGATGTTTATTAAATTTTTTATTATTTAAGAAGTTTGACAAATCTTTTATAAGTGGATTATCAACAAATTTACCATAACTATTTTTCCACTCATCATACAAACTATTGAAATTTTTTTCACTATACATTGATGCCAGCCAATAAGAATAATGATCATAATAACCCGAAAATATTTCATCCGCACCAGTACCAGATATGGATACCGAAAATCCTTTAGATTTCATTCTCTCAGTCAAGAAATTATGAACATAATAAGAAATGGTAGGTATGGGAGCATCAAAATAGTTTATTTGACGAGACATTCTCTCAAAAAAATTTTCAGATGAAGTATGAATATTTACGTGCTCTAAATCTAAAGATTCCACTAATGAATTTATGTTTTTACTTTCATCATACCTCTCATCAGAGTCGATAATAGAGAAGGTTTTAACATCTACGCCATTTCTTTTTGCCATCGAAACAAGTGTTGAAGAATCTATTCCTCCACTTAAACAAAATGCAATTGGCACATCTGATCTAAGTCGTAACTTGAGTGAATTATTTATTAAAACCTTAAGGTTTTCTTTAACATTTTTTAATGTATCAGCAATAGGGTTAAATTTTAGACTCCAATACTTTTTAATTTCAAACTTTTCTGGTTTATGAAGAATTATATTAGATGCAGGTTTAAGTTCGTGAAGATCTGAGAAGAATGTTTGCTTTTTTTTGTAGATTGATCTAAAACCATTGAATAAAAGTCTTTGTATTTGTTTCATATTGGGTTCGATTTTTTTTCCTAAAAGATTGAAAATGAACTTTGGCTCAGAACCAAAATAAAATGAATTTTTATTAAAATAATAAAATAGTGGTTTTTCTCCAAATCTATCCCTACTAAAAAAAAGTCTTTTTTCATGAATATCAAAAATTACAAGAGCCCACATCCCTTCAAAATATTTGACACAATTTTCTCCATATCTTTTATATGATTCTAAAATTACTTCTGTGTCAGATTCTGTCTTAAATGAGTGATTAAGGTTTTTTAATTTTGACCTTATTTCTAAATAATTATAGATTTCACCATTAAAAATAAGAACATAATTCCCTTTGACAAATGGTTGATTTGATCTTTTTTCCAAGTCTAAAATTGATAATCTAGAATGTAATAAGTAAATGTTATTACCACGAGAGCTTGTTTGATAAAAATCTTGATTGTTTGGGCCTCTTGACTTCATTGAATTTAATGTTTTTTCTATGACTTTTCTGTCAATTAAGTTTGGGCCTATATAACCAGAAATACCGCACATTATGATTAGTTTTAATATTTAAAAGACAATAGCTACCGCAGTCCGAAAACTTCGAATTACACGTGATTAAAGGAAAACTTAAACTTTATACAATAATTTTCTATTTAGTATTGTAGTAAATTTACCGTTTAAGCTCTCAAGCAATAACTTAACTCTATTACTTGAGCACATCTCTATAATTTTTCCTTTTTTATTAATTAATTTTCCAGATATAATTTTTACTTTATCATTCAAATTTAATGTTGCACCCGTAACTATTTGCTTAATCAAATTAATATTAGACCTCTCAATTTCTTTTGGTATTCCATCATGGGTTATAAGATATTTTACTCCAAAGGTGGATTGAATTTTACTCCAATCATCTTTAAAAATATCTAAAACCACAAAAATATAACCAGGAAAAAATGGTTCTTTTTTTTCAATTTCTTTGTTTTTTAGAAAAATTGTTTTCTTAAAAAAAGGAAACCATGTTTTAAAACCCTGCCTTTTTAAATTAATTAAAGCCTTATTTTCTTGCTTAGGTTTTGTATGAATTACGTAATACTTTTGCATAATATTTAGTTTGGTTTTTTTGATATGTGAAGAAATTTTGGGTAGTATACATTTATATGATCAAAATTAGAAAAGAGACTGTCATATATTAATTGAGGTTTTTTTGATTCAACAATCACAAATGCAAGGTTTGTGAGTGATTTCTTTGTGTTATTAAATTCATATCTAAGGGTTTTTTGTTTAGTAAACTTCATATGGCCACTTACTTTTAGGTTTTCTTGAAGTAATGATAATTTGCAGATATCAACTAGGTCACCATCACCAACTAGCACAATTTCATATTTTTTTTTTTTTATCTCAACTAAAATTTTTTGATAAGCTAACTTAGCTTTTTTAAAAAAGTTTAAGGAACTGTCTAAGTATTCCCTCACAAGACGTGACTTTTCTGTAAAGCCCTCTTTTGTTAAATAATAAATATACCGCTTGTAAGGTGCCGCTTTAGCCTTAACAAAACCTTTTGAAATAGCTTTTTTAAGTATAGCATTTGTCATTCCTAAAGAAATCAACACATTTTTAGCTAAACTACTTTGTGAAATTATTTTTTTCTTTTCAAGCTGTGATAGAAAATTAATAATTTTTGAAGTTTTAACATTTAAGTCCATATTGACATTCATATCATGAATTTCACGCTTTGAAAATAAAAATCTTGATTTTTTTCTACAACCAAATAAGTAATGAAATTAAAGTTTTATAATAAACTGGAATTAGATAAATTAAGTAATTTTGCACAACAAAGAAAACTTTTGTTTGGAATATTTTTCAGAGATCTTCACATAAGTAATATCGAGACAAGCACAATTTGTTATAAGTTTGGGTGTGCTGATATATTACATGATAGGTGAAAAAAGTTTTTGAAAATAAAATTATTATTTCTTGTGCCATTGAATGCACATCTGATCAAGCAAAAGGGACAACTTAGGTTAATGAAGTAATCATCTAAATGGACAACTAAAATAGTTTAATCTGCAAACTCATTGAAGATAAATGTTTTTATTCTTGTAACATCCATTAAGGGTCATTTTGTTATAATAACAAAATTATGGGTTATTTTAAAATTAATAAAGGGTTATAAAAACGAATAATGAGATTTAAGCCTTTACTTTTTTGGTTGCGGGGGCAGGATTTGAACCTGCGACCTTCAGGTTATGAGCCTGACGAGCTACCAGGCTGCTCCACCCCGCGCTAGTAGACTGTAATTTTAAGGCCCGGCAACGACCTACTCTCCCGTGTCTTAAGACAAAGTACCATCGGCGCTGAGGGTTTTCACGA
>MDTG01431622.1_pt1 | contig 10572 bp, 8 predicted proteins | sample 811421 | NCBI WGS metagenome assembly MDTG01 (sample SAMN05326645, study PRJNA326480) | marine metagenome | isolation source: seawater | place: Pacific Ocean: South East | collected 2011
GCTCTCATTGGAGTACAAAGCTTCACTCCACTGCTGATTTGAAGCCAGCTCTTCTTCCTCATGAATTTCCGGCGCAAGAGCATCCAAATCCAGAACAAGCTCTTCTTGTGATAAGGTTAACTGCTCTAAAGTTTGGCTTTGTTCTAGAGATAACTCTGATGCTTGCTCCTGTTTTGAGGACAATTCACGATTGCTCTCTTCCTCTCGCAAATCAACACGTTCAGAAACCTTCGTTTCCTCTGAAACAGAAGCTTCTTCAACAGTTTCATTTTCTGTGAATTGCCACCCCTGCAATTCAATGTCAAGTTCATCTTGCTTATGGTGTTTGCTTTTAACCGAATCTTCGGGTGAGAGATCTCTTTGTGAGACTTTTCGAGAGGTTAGCTTTAATGTATGCTCTGGAGGCTCATTATCATAGAAAGCTCCTGAGAGGTCTTTACTCAACGAGCGCTCTTCTTTTCCCATTAAATCCGGTCGAGCAGAACGCCCCACCAAGGAGAAATCTTGAAGCAAGTCGTCCAGCAAAGAAGAAACCCTTAAATGGGTCTCTGGATCCATAAGCTGTGTCAATTCATGCTGAAATGCAACGCCCAGTGTGTGTCGAAAAAGTCCCAATGCATACAAAGAATTTTGCTCTCCCTCTGAAAGTTCCGCCCATCCCCATGCCAACATTTGTTCTTGCCTTTGTAGCTCAGCAGAATTTGGCTGCGTATTGGTTGAATCTTTCTGTGGCTGTGGTTCTTTGTCCAAACGCCTGTATCGTCCTAATGCAGCCAAGGCATGGGGTATTCCTTCTTTGTCCCTGCCCAACATATGCATAATTTTGGCTAATTTCAGATGGAGCTCTGCGGCAAGCAAGATCTCATCAACATGAAGCACTTGCAAAGATCTACGGAATTCCTTCTCAGCCAACCCAAGCTGATCCGCCCTGTAAAAAAGACGTCCTAACTGCAATGTTGCACGAAACAACCCCATTTCATGACCGATTTCTTCCCAAATATTTCTCGCTCGACGAAGCATGACAATGGCGTCTTCCTCAGCATTCATGTGGCCGAGAATTCGCGATCTTGCCATCAAGGCCTCGGCCATATGCTGTCGAGACCACTGCCGTTCTGCCAAAGCAAATGCTTTGTCACTCCAGGCCAAAGCAGCCTCATACTCTTCTTTGATCAAAATAATCTGCGCTATTCTGAGGCTTACCTCGGATTCAATACGAAGATCTTTAATATCTTGACTGTACTGAATCATTCTTTTCAACCATCGAGTAGCAGAATGAAGATCGTCTTTGGTCAAGCTAAGCTCAACAAGATGATCCATAATGTCCATTTTTCGATCTGGATCTTGACGCAAAGCAGCTCTAAATAGACGCTCTGAACGCTCTAAAGCCCCCTGTTTTGCTGCTGCTACTGCTTGCTCAAAAGCACTCTTCATGATGCATTCACCAAAGCTGTAAAAAGATGCGCATCTAAAAATTCTGGATGCCACTGAACACCAACTGCAAATTGTCCGTCTAGCTCTATGGCTTCAACAACACCATCTGGTGCTTGTCCCGTTACTGTAAACCGTCCAGGATTCAAAACCGATTGATGATGCGTCGAATTGACACGCAACAGCTCTCCATAAATTCGATATAAGTATCCTGAGGAAAATTGAACCAAATGCCATCCTTCATCCGGACTCGTTGGCTGCTCATGCTCCAAAGCCCCTTTTATTTGAGTTCGAATATCTTGAATTAAAGAACCTCCCTGAGCAACAGCCATGACCTGCATTCCTCCGCAAATACCCAGAAGTGGTTTTTTCATTTGTATCACCGTTTTTGCCAGTAAAAGCTCTGTTTGTGTTCTGTCTTCATCCGTTCGATCCAATCGTGCCTCAGGCGTTTGACCATAATGCTTGGGATCAATGTCAAATGACCCACCAGAAATAACCACTCCATCAACATCTTGCACAAGCTCTGTTAACACTTGCTCTGAAAGGATCTTCAGCGGCAGCGGAGGAAGTAAAATAGGAACAGCACCCGCTTTAATGATTTTATTGATCAGAGCTTCCTTAATAAATACCTCTGGACGTGCCGGACGTACTCGATGAGAATTGGGAATTGGACCCAGCTCTCGTCGATCACAACTGATCAAAATCCGCTTCATGAACTGATCTTCCTTGTTAAAGATTATCTTTTAACTGAAATAACTTCAAACTGCGGAGTTCTCTATGCTCTTCTTTCTGTTTTCAGCTCTTGCTGCTCCTCCTGAAGGTTGGACCTATGTCGACACCAAAGATGGAATTGAGGTATCTCAAAAAACCTTTTCAGACAGTCCTCTTTTTGCCTTTAGAGGAGAAGCTGTTGTTGATGTCCATACTGCTGTTCTTCTGGAGCTGCTGCTCGACGATCCCAAGGGAGCCGAATGGGTTGACCTTATGAATTTTTCAAAGCGATTGAAAAGCGTCAACTCCAATACTCACATTCTGCATCAAAGCTACGATCTCCCTTGGCCCATTCAAGACAGAGATTATTTGCTGTATCAAGAAGTTAAATACAGCGATAAAACGAAAACAGTCACCATTGAGTTTCACTCAATTGAAGACCCCATTTTACCGGAACAAGAATGCTGTATTCGAGCTTATGCGACACGAACCTACTGGCAATTTGTCGCACAACCGGACGGATCAACTCAGGTTGTTGTTGAGGTTTTAACGAACCCAAAAGGAGCTCTTCCCGCCTGGCTTGTAAATCTGATCCAACAGGACTGGCCCTATAATTCTATTCACAATCTCAGCGAAAGGGCTAAAAAAGGAGATATACCTAAAGAGGAGCTAACAAAGGATTGGTAGATGCTTCTATTGCTCGCATGTCAGACTGCATCGACACAGCAAGATCAAAATACTGTTCCCGCATTTCAAGAATCTTGGGGAGAGACGGGGCTCATCTGGACTCAAGGCCTATCCGTTGTTCACAATGGACAGCTCATTCTTCCAAACACGTCTATTTTTGTAGAGACAGCTCCAGCAGGTCTTTCACAGACATATGAGCTAACGCTAAAAATCACCAATCGCTCTGATGAAATCGTTGTTTTTACAGAGGACAATTGGATAGAAGGCGATGGATTTGAGCTCACTACCGAACCACCCAATGCTTTGTCTCCTGAAGAGACAGCATCTTTGACCATTGAGATAGATCCTGAGCCCTATCTCGCAGCTCAAGACCTCGAGGGCTTGATTAAAATCCCCGATACGGAGCAGGCATATCCCTTAATAGCTCATATTCCATCACCACTAAGAGTTTTACTCATGGGCAATGGAGGATATCTCTTAAAAAGTGATGACTACGGGACATCTTTTGAGCAGATAGCACCCAAAACCCACACGAGACCCCTTCGAGCTGCTGCTTGGGGTGAAGATCGATTTGTTCGTGCTTGGGCCAATGAAACTCAGGAAGACAGCACTGGATTTTTTGAGTACTCAGACAACGGCGTAGACTGGCATTTGGGCAATTCCGACTCACTTAGAGCCGTGTGGGATTGTGATTATGGCCTTGAACGATTCCTGTGCGTGCGTGGAGATACCATCTCGTGGTCTGAAGAAGGAATCATCTGGAATCACGAAGAAACGCTGCATGATTACCACCTTCAGGACATTATTTTTTGGAAAGATCGCTTTATCGGTGTGGGTAAAGGAGGTCGAAGAGTGGTTTCCTTGGACGGAGTGTCTTGGTCCATAGAAAATTTCAGTGGTAATCCGGATCCTTACTTTGCCGTTGCTCACAGTGAAGATCTTTTAATTGCGGTTGGCGGCGAAGATCGCTACTACGCATCTGTTAGCGAGGACAGAGGACAAAGCTGGGTCAATGTACCTTTTGGTCAATGCTCTGGAGATGGACTGAGAAGTCTGGTTTACATCAACGGTTCATTTGTAGCTCAGGGCACAAGCACCTGTCACCACAACATGCATCAATCTAACGACGGATTTTTATGGCTACCGGTTGCGGAAACGGCACCGTTTGAACAGTATGTCATACTCGGCACCATTCAGGATCTTGCTATTGCCTACCGCACCCAACCAATCGGTACTGCTCTTTACAGCTCAACTGATGCCAAGAATTGGAATAAATTAATGGATCTCCCCGATGAGGTCGTCTTAAAAAAGATGGTTGCTCAACGCTGGGAGTCACCATGATTCTATACTTTTGGTCCACTGTGTTCCATGGATGCAGTACATCTGAAGACTTCAAGTTGGACACAGCTGTTTCCAGTGCGGCTGATTCTGCTGCTGAACAAACAGACACACAACAAATATGGACCGAACCCTGCTCTGAACACCTTCCCAGTATTCAAAAAAACATGGGCTCATCACCCGCTTGGGGAGAGCCTATATTTACCTCTGTGGCCCTTTACAACCCTTGTGCAACACAGATCATACTGCTCGGAATGCCCACAGAGTGGCTTTCAGAACCATTCTTTCTCCCCACTCTTCCTCCAATATCTCTTGCCCCACAAGAAGAAACCACATTCGAAATTGGCTTTTCACCCCAAAACCCTGCTTCTATTGAGCAGTCTTTTTCCATCAACAGCAGTCATCAACCGTTTGAAATAACACTGTCTGCTCAAACAACTGACCCTTTAACACTGGTCGTTCAAAGCGGTCAATATGCTGCGAGTACAACCAACTATGCCCACTCCTTCTCAGAAGTTGTTTCAAACACCGCACAAAGTCCACCGAGACGAGACTTATGCTACGGTAATGAGCGATTTATCGCAGTCGGCGGAACTGGTTCTGGTCATTATTGGAGCAGCAACAACGGCTATTCTTGGGCACATGAATCGATCAATACCGAGCCTTTGATTGCATGTGTATATGGGGAAAATTTCTTTGTGGCCATTAGCGAATCTTTGCCCTACCATTCCATAGCTGGTCACCAGTGGAATGAAGGAGCTGGAACACCATGGATGCATGCTCCTCTTCATGACATTAGCTACGGAGCAGGTCGTTTTATTGCGGTCGGTAATGGTGGAAGAATAGCACAGACAGACAACGGAAATGCCTGGGGACGAGACGAAAGCTTCTCCAGCTTTAATCTGTTTCAAATCACTTATGGAGATGGAGTATTCATAGCAGCCGGTAGTTTCGGAGGTGTTCTTCGCAGTGCGGATCAAGGTCAGACTTGGGATGAGCAGGTTGTCGGAGAATATGATATTCGTCAGCTCATACACACTCATCGCGGTTTTTTACTCTCCAACGGCTCAGAGTTGTATCATTCTGAAGATGGATCCATATGGGAGATTTTGTTGGAGAGTGACATTAAAATTCTCAATGCTATCGGCGATAGAGTCTTTGGCTCCAGAGGATCTGCTCTATTTGAGCTCAATTTATCAGTGCCTTCTCCCACTTGGCAAGAAGTGCATGTGTTCGGTCAGAACCAACCCATTTCCAGAGCCCATCTAGCAAGAGTGGAACCATGATCATTTTGCTCTTGCTCTGTTGTAAACAACAATCGGAAACTCCCAGCTTAGAGTCTTCAGAATGCTCAGAAGACGAGCTTTCGACCCCCCCAGAAATTCGTCGTCTTACCGATGTTCAGTACCACAATGCGGTAGCACAGCTACTCAATATTGATACTGCGACTCCTTTTCCTCCCTCCGCACGCAACAAGCATTTTCATACCTTTGCAACCAACAATACAATTACTGCCTCGGGAGCAGAGTCGGTGCTTCTCTCCGCAGAACAGCTCATCGACTTGTGGAACAATCCTTGCTCTGATGCCAGTTGTGCTGAACAAACCCTTCTCAAGCTGGCAGAACAAGCTTATCGTAGAACACTCTCTTTTGAAGAGCAAGAGATCTACAGCAAGCTCTTTTCCTTGGGACTGCCTCAAGATGAAGCTATGCGTCTGGGATTGAGTATTGTTCTCCAATCTCCTCAGTTTCTGTACATCTATCCTGAACCGGCGGAACCAGTCAGCGAGCATGTTGCAGAAACCTCAGCCTTGTCTAGAGCTGCTGCCCTGTCTTTGTTTCTACTCAATAAGCCTGCCGATCCTCTGCTCATTGAAAAGGCAGACAACGGCGCTCTTGATTCTAGAATTCTTATGCGTGAACAAGCGTCTTTGCTTCTTGAAGATCCTGACTTTTTAACCACTTTGGTGCTTTTTCATCGAGATTGGCTTCATCTTTATCGTCTAGACGCTCAGTCTCGTGATGCTGACCGATTTCCACTATTTGAAGACCATTGGTTCGAGCTCATGAAACAAGAGCAAGAGCTGTTTTTTACCGAAATTTTCTGGCAGGGAGAGGCTGATTTTTCAGCCCTCTTGTATTCTCCCTATGCTTGGATTGCACCAGATCTTCGCTCAATCTACAACCTACCTCCTTCACAAGAATGGGAACGAATTGATTTTTCAGCTGACGAATCGAACATTCGTCTGGGTATTTTAAGTCGTCCCGCTTGGATTACAGCTCATAGCTACACGGCGAGTAGCTCGCCCGTCAAACGCGGTGCTTGGGTTTTGGAGCAATTGCTCTGCACAGATCTTGCTCCGCCTGCTGATGTCGATATGGAAATTCCACCACCAGAAGAAGGTGCAAATACCATTCGAGATCGTTTAAACATCCACAGCTCCGATCCATCATGTGCTGCATGCCATGACCAAATTGACCCCATCGGTTTCTCTTTCGAGCATTATGATCCAATAGGACAATGGAGAGATCTTTGGGAAGACGGCACTCCTGTTGACTCAAGTGCTTCATTGTCTTTTGGAGATTTTGCTGACGCACAAGAATTACTAGCTCATCTAGGCAATTCTCCGCAAGCCCAAAGCTGCTATGCCGAAAAATGGTTCTCATATGCATTGGGAAGACCACTAACATCTGAAGATCACTGTACTTTGGAGCCAATTGTTGAACGATTCATAGCCTCCAATGGAAACATTCGAGGACTAATAGTTGATATTGCCACATCGGACCCATTTATGTATATGCCCTTGGAGCAGCCATGATCAACCGACGACAATTCTTAGGAGGGGCCGGATTGCTCGCATGGGGCACCCGGAGCTTTGCTCAAGACAGTGCTGGTCCCAAAAGACTCATCATTGTTCATCATCCACAGGGCACTTCGATGAGACACTTTATTCCACAAGGAACACCAAACAACTTTCAGCTTTCACAAATACTTGCACCACTCATGCCTTTTCGCGAAAAAATGCTCGTTCTCACCGGAATTGACAACCGAATTACGGAATTGAACAGCATTGCTACGGCGCATCCAAATGCTGCATATACATTTTTAACGGGAGAACCCTTTCTCATCCAAGATCCAAGCAAGCTAACTGCTGGAGGCCCAAGTATTGAACAGGTCATTGCACAAAGATTTGGAAACATCACTCCATATCAGCGGCTTGACTTTGCTGTAGGCGGGACGCGCAGTGAAAGTGGAATATTTCTCCCCGATGAAGAACATCATTTTTGGTATGGGCCTTCTGATCCTGTGGCTGCATTCAACAACCCCTACACAGCTCTTCAGCGAATCTTTGGCATATCTGAGCTTTCGCCCGAAGAACAATGGTCTATTAACGCAAACAGATCTGCAGCCTTACAAAGTGTCCTACAAAATTTTGAGCTAATGAAACAATCGTACGGTTCTTCTGAACAGCCCCTTCTAGACGCACACGCAGACAAAGTTGAACAGCTCTTTCACAGAATGAGCTCCAGCATAGGGAGCTGCGCTCGTCCGAATATTTCACTGCCCTATGACTACGATTACAGCTATGACGATCTTCTGTCTGCTCCGGTTATGAATGAAATTCTCGTTACCGCACTCGCTTGTGACTATACAAGAGTAGCAACATTGTCGTTTGCAAATGCTCACGATCACGGATTTGAATGGCTGTGGCAACAAAATAATGGTCGACCGATTGTCGATCGTGCACAATGGGACAATTGGCACGCTATGGTTCATGCAGACTATCAACCGGGAATAGAGCATGTTTATCGCTGGTATATGGAGCAGCTGGCATCGCTTTTGAGTCTGATGTCAAATACTGTAGATGTTGATGGTGACAACCTGCTCGAGCATTCTCTGGTGATATCAATTTCCGAGTTTTCTTCTGGGAGGCACTGGCACAACAGTCTTCCTGTTTTACTGTTTGGCAACCTCGGTTCAATTGCAACCAATCGCTGGGTTGATTTTATGTCTGTCGACGCTGAAACATTTATCGAAGGCTCAGGTATGGCTGTTAGTGGTGTAACCACAAATCAACTGTGGACATCAGTGCTTCATATGTTTGGTCAAGCTGACGAGCATTTTGGGGCAATCAGTGACCGTTTGCCTACAGGACCTCTGCCCAATATATAGGCAAGCGCTGTTTTAAAAAAGCTTGAATGACAAAATCATCGCAGTGGAGGAACAAGTGTTCTTTGAGGGGTCAGAAAAAAAGCTTGAAATCACCGTTTCAAATCTTTCCCTAAGACAGCTTTCTTTCCACTTTTGGGAAAAGCTAGTCAAGCTAAGCAACGCAGAGATTATTTCCAAGATCTCCAACAATTTTTACGACGCATATTTGCTGAGCGAATCGTCCCTATTTGTTCAAGATCACAGATTTTTTATGATCACCTGTGGACAAACTTCGTTATCCGAGTCGGCTTTTTTCTTTATCAATAGTCATCGTAAGCACATCCATTCTGTGTTTTATCAAAGGAAAAATCAAATTCTTCCCGAATTGCAGCCAACTACTCCAGAAACAGACATACAACATTTAAAACGTCTTCTGAGCGGTCAAAGTGTCGTTCTAGGAGAAAGTAAAGGTCACTTTAATCACATTTTTTACTATGAAAACCCTCAAAGTTCAATGTACAAAGTACCTGCTCCGACCTTTGAGCTTTTAATGTACGACATCACCAATCAAACACAAGATGTATTCACAGAGCTTAAAAAAAACCACGATGTAAGACAATCTGTCAGAGAGCTCTTCAAAAATACGAAACTCTTCTCTGATTTTAAGATCGATGACTTTGTGTTCTCACCATGTGGATACTCTGCAAATGGGCTTTTGAATTCTTATTTTTTTACCATTCATGTCACACCGCAAAAGGAATGTAGCTACGCTAGCTTTGAATCAAATATTCCTCTACTGAGCTTTGACCCTCTCTTGATGCACAAAGTCTTCAACATTTTTAAGCCAAAGATATGTGATGTTATATTCCTGCAGTCCAATCCGTTACACACACATTTTGAGCAGCCCATCACTACGATTTTAGGGAGAAATTACAAAGTGTTCTTTTATCCACGTTTATCTGATCAAACATTCAACGAATAAGCTTCACTGTATTTATTTTTACGGACTAAATTTTGAAATAGAAGCGGTGGTCATTTTAATTCCTCTAACCCAAGAAACCACATCGTCTCCGTTGTCTGCGAATTCCCCTACCCACTGTACTCCTTCAAATATTTGGTCTCTCATTCTCTTAAAGAAAGCATCTAGAAGTATATTTTGAAATCGCAATCTTTTAGAATCCAACCCATCCAATTTATTGCGCTCTGACTTTAACGCTACCGCAGCTGCCCATCTGTACAGCATCTTCGAAATATCGCTTTGATGCGCCAGAACTCTACGGTACAAATCTTGAATTTCTGAATTGCCCATTAAAACAATCGAAGGTTTGAGGTGTGAATAGTCGTCTTTATCTGTACTCAAGCACACAGTGTGTTTTCCAACTAAGGCACCAAGAAATAATTCTAGTCCCAAATGACGCATAACGCTCGGAGAAACCCAGACGCAATCACCATGTGAAAAGGTTCGATCTTTACATAGAAACTGAGACTCTATTAACATCTTATGTGTCAATACCTGATCATCTTCCCACAGAACTAAGGCGGCTGAATCAGCATCATTTAAAAATACCATTCGCTCATAAAAACCAGCCTCAACCTCTGCAGGAAACAGTGGCAAAACTTCTTCACTGGTTCCATCTAATGAATAGACTTGTACTGGCTCAAATGCCTCATCAAGAAGTCGCTCTAGCTTTAATGCTTCTTGGTCTTCAGATAAAATGACATACGAGCAGTTTTTATTTATCAGCTCGTTAATGAAAACGGAATCTTCTTTATGTAAAAGTGCTCTCATAGACAAAGGTATAGGGACGACAATAGCTCCTAGAGATAGGATTGCCATAACCACGCTGCTGAGCCTCAAGCTGGGATCAGCCAAAATAGCAATTCTCGATCCCTTCGTAACTCCCAAAGCATAAAATCGTTGGGTAAACCCTGAAACCTCATCGAGTAAATTCTTGCGCTCACAGCAGTCGATCTGACCGTTGGAATTATAGGTCTTGAATACAATGTGCTGAGGGTTTTGTTGAAACTCCATTAGAAATGAAGTGGGTATTGTAGGCATATCTATTTTGTGGTCTAAGCTTTAAATGATGAAATAATTCACCTCTCAACATCAAGCATCCATCAAAAGAGATATTAGTTAAAGCAGGAGGTTCAAAATGAGCACAACTGCATTTATTTTAGCGGCAGGATTTGGCACAAGATTGCGACCACTTACCTTAGATAGACCAAAGCCTCTGCTTCCTATTTTAGGCA
>MDTG01437459.1_pt1 | contig 10572 bp, 5 predicted proteins | sample 811421 | NCBI WGS metagenome assembly MDTG01 (sample SAMN05326645, study PRJNA326480) | marine metagenome | isolation source: seawater | place: Pacific Ocean: South East | collected 2011
TGGCTAGGTGCCATTTGGCTAGGTGCCATTTGGCTAGGTGCCATTTGGCTAGGTGCCATTTGGCTAGGTGTTACGTTATTGTAGTTGGTTGTATTTTTGGATTCTTTTGTTAGTGTATTTAAAAACTGTATAGAAGACATTACATTATCTTCCGTAGGTGTGGATTCATTATTGTTTGTATGTGGAATAGTTTTTTTGGTATCTTGGATATCTTTAAGTCGTTTTAAAAGTTCCTTTTTTTGTTGTTTTCCAGTTTTATTTTTTGGTTTTTTATCTCGGGGTTGTTTTTTCATAGATTTATTTTTTTTTAAACTAAAATATTCCGGATTGATTAAAATCGCTTTTTTAGACGAAGACATTAATATGCGTAAATAAATTTTTTTAACAATATAAACCTATAAATTGAAATAAAAAGATTGATATACATATGAATACACAACCATGGATAGTACGAACAAAGACGAGTCTCTTGAATTAAATACTAGAAATAAAGAATATGCCTGGACTATTATAGAATCCTATTTCGCTAATAAACATTTAAATAGATTAGTTCGCCATCAATTAGAGTCTTATAATCATTGGATAAATGTGCAATTACATAAGACAATAGATATGTTTAATCCGGTACGTATTCATTCGGATCAATTTAAGGTAAATGATCAATATTCATTAGAGATTGAGATCAATTTTATAAATTTCCATATGTATAGACCTCAAATTCACGAAAACAACGGTGCCACTAAAGTAATGTTTCCACATGAAGCTAGATTGCGTAATTTTACTTATGCTTCTTCAACTACCATAGATATAAGTATTAAATACATTATACGAAACGGTTCTAATGTACAGACCATGCACAATGTATTAAAAAAAATCCACATTGGTAAATTACCTATTATGTTGAAATCTAGTATGTGTGTATTAAATCAATATGCACATCTACATGAAGATGTAACTGGGGAATGTAAGTATGACCCAGGAGGATATTTTATCATTAATGGATCAGAAAAAACGGTATTAGGACAAGAAAGAGCAGCAGAAAATAAAGTGTATTGTTTTAAATCTAATAAGAACGCCAGCAAATATGGGTTTTATGCGGAATTTAAATCTGTCCCTGATAATAAATGTATTTCTCCAAAACAACTGCTTCTTTGTATAAGTAATGCAGACTCAAATCACGCGATTAGCATTCAAATACCAAGGGTAAAAAAACAAATACCGTTGTTTATATTGTTTCGGGTGTTTAATATTATATCAGATAAAGAAATTTGTGATAAAATTATACTGCATACAGATAAAGTAAAACAACAAAAAATGTTAAATATATTGCTAGGTTCTATTCTAGATGCGAACACGTGTGTATCGTATGATGATGCATTGGAATATATTATACAAAATGTAAGTTATACCCCTTTCAATATGGATAAAGAAATGGGTATAAAAAAGAAACGGGAATTTGCATTGGATATTATTGCTAAAGATATCTTCCCACATTGTAAGTCAAAAGAACAAAAGATATATTTGTTAGGGTATATGACGAATTGTCTAGTAAAAACTTTATTGGGTTGGAGAAAAGTAGATGATCGCGATAGTTATCAAAATAAACGCATAGATCTTGCCGGAGTATTGATTAATAATTTGTACAGAAATTACTTTAATAAAGTAGTAAAAGATTTGCAAAAGCAAGTCATTCGTGAAATGAATAATGGATCATGGAGATCAACGGATGATTATATGAATATTATCAATCAAACTAATATTTACAAAATCATTAAATCAAGTACCATTGAAAATGGTATAAAACGATCACTTGCAACAGGTGATTTCGGTATTAAACAATTAAATAGTAATAAAGTTGGAGTTGCTCAAGTACTTAGTCGTTTAACGTATATATCCGCACTAAGTCATTTGCGCCGTGTTGCCACGCCTATTGATAAAAGTGGTAAATTAGTTCAACCACGTAAATTGCATACTACCTCGTGGGGGTATTTGTGTCCTGCTGAAACTCCAGAAGGACAATCGGTTGGTGTAGTAAAAAACATTAGTTACATGACACATATAACTATATGTAGTGATGCAAATCCATTGTATGAATATGTAAAACCGTATATTATACCTATAGAAAAAGCTACATTAGAAGATATCACTAAATATGTGAAATTATTCATTAATGGTTCTTGGATAGGTGTGGTTAGTGATGCGGTTCACTTATATAGTTATCTAAAAGATTTGAAATATAAAGGAATTATAAATATTTACACCTCTATATACTTTGATTATCACAATAAAGGAATATATGTATGTAATGATGCTGGACGATTAGTGAGACCTATCCTACGCGTTAAAAACAACAAGGTTTTGCTTAATGATAGCATAGTTAAAAAAGTAGAAAACACTGAATTGTTATGGGACAATCTACTATTATCTAGACCTACTCAAGAATCTGTATTGGAATATATTGATCCCGATGAACAAAACACTGCATTAATAGCAGTGTCTCCAAAACATTTGGTAGGCCCAGTAGACAGTACTAGTATTTATCATTATACACACTGTGAATTGGAAACTAGTACTATATTTGGTATCTTGGCATCTTGTATTCCTTTCCCTGAGAAAAATCAATCACCTAGAAATACGTATCAATGTGCTATGGGCAAGCAAGCCATGGGGATGTATGTAACTAACTTTCATAATAGGTTGGATAAAACGTCTTATGTGTTAACGTATCCACATCGTCCATTGGTAGATACGCGCATCATGAATATGTTAAATTTAAATAAGATTCCTTCAGGATTTCCGGTTATTGTGGCTATTAAATCGGATACAGGTTATAATCAGGAAGATAGTATACAGTTTAACGAAGGTTCTATTAAACGGGGATTGTTTCAAGCGATTATTTACAATACGGATAAAGATGAAGACAAAAATGTTCATGGAGATGATGTAATACGTGGAAAACCGGTACCCAATAAAACCAAAGGAATTAAATTTGCGAATTATGATAAGGTAAATGATCAGGGTTTGATACCAGAAAACAAGTTGGTTGAAAATCGCGATATTATTATGGCAAAATATACACCTATCAAAGAAAATAAAAATGATCATACCAAACTAATTAAATTTGTAGATCAAAGCAGGGTTTATAGAACTTCTGAAGAAACATACATAGACAAAAATTACCTCGGACGTAATGGTGAAGGCTATAATGTATGTAAAGTAAGAATGCGTACCTTTCGTCAACCAGTTATAGGAGATAAATTTAGTTCAAGACACGGACAAAAAGGTACTATTGGTAACATCATTCCTGAAGCAGACATGCCCTTTACGGATAATGGTGTACGACCGGATATTATTATAAATCCTCATGCCATTCCTTCGCGCATGACTATTGCTCAACTTAAAGAAACCTTATTGGGAAAAGTATTATTGGAATTGGGAATGTTTGGTGATGGAACCAGTTTTAGTGAATTAACGGTAGACTTCCTTACCGATCAACTACTAAAACTGGGATATGAACAACACGGCAATGAATTGTTGTATGATGGGGTAACCGGCGCACAACATACATCAAGTATCTTTATGGGACCAGTGTTTTATCAACGACTTAAGCATATGGTGGATGATAAGTTGCATAGTAGATCCTATGGACCAATGGTAAATCTAACCCGACAACCGGCTGAAGGTCGGTCAAAAGATGGTGGACTAAGGTTTGGAGAGATGGAAAGAGATTGTATGATTGCTCACGGAGCATCTAGATTTACAAAAGATCGTATCTACGATGTATCGGATAAATATGTAGTGTATTCGTGTAAAAAGTGTGGTAATATTGCATCCTACAATGATAAGACGCATATTCATATCTGTAAGTTGTGTGAAAATCGCACGGACTTTGCAAAGGTGTTAATACCGTATTCGTGTAAATTGTTGTGGCAGGAACTTATCACGATGAATGTGTTTCCTCGTATGATTACAAATTAGATGATTAACTTACGATTTAAAATATATATTATTTTTATTTCTCTTCGTGTATTATATAATGGTTAAACAACAATCAGGACAAGGATTCCAAGGTATATCACCTCCTGTAGTAGGTGTCACAAGCGATAAAAATAGTGTTCCTTTAGATCGTTTTGTATTAAGACGAGGATTTGCCACAACATACAAGTTTAATAACAAATATGTTTTAACGAACCGATTTGCTCAAACTCCTTTTCGTTTAGCATTAAATGCCGGTGACCCCATGTCACGACAATATGAAGGCGGTGGTGTAAATCAAGTACAAGGTCGCATAGGTACCCAATTGTGGTATACTAACGCTGGTGGAGTAAACAAAGGAGACGGTGCGTCTGGTAATCAGCATTATGTGTATGATTCGTCTGTGTATATAAAATATAAACGTTTAGCAAATAAAAATGTAAATTACAATGATTATAGTTTTGGTGGTTCCAATAATGGAGCATTTGTTCCATTAAATAATCTTAGGATATAATATAAATGGCTATGAATAAATATTTAGTAGAATTTTTAGGAACGACCTTTTTTCTTTATGTTATTGTTGCAACAGGAAATGCTTTAGCTATTGGCGCCGCTTTAGCATTTGTCATTTTCCTCGGCGGAAAGATTTCGGGTGGTAACTTTAACCCGGCTGTTTCTGTTATGATGATGATGCACGGTAAACTAAGCACTCAAGATTGTGTAATGTACATTATTGCTCAAATCCTTGGTGGTATGTTGGCGCTTGCGATATATAAAAAATTTAAATTATAAAATCTTATTGTAATATAAATGCCCAGACAAACGCGTAGGAAAAAAGGGGGAAACAATTTACAAAAACTAGAAAATGCTATACAACAACAACAAGGCGGGGAAATGGATTTAGAGAATGACAACAAAAATATGAAAGGTGGGGAAATGAATGATGTAGAACAAAACTTGAATCTAGATTCCAAAGAGATGCAAGGTGGCGAATTAAATGAACTAGAAGATAATAGGGACTTAGAAGGAGGTGAAAATGTTCATATGGATGTAGTTGAAAACAATTCTCAAGGATTTTTAAATAATGGTTTCTCCATGATCAAAAATGCAGTTAAAGGATTTACAGGTGGTAGTCGCAGAAAAGTAGGTGGTGCTACTCCTTTACAATCTAAATTGTTTACTTCTTTAAACACACGCAGTCAAAAATTAAATGAAAGTATGAATGAATTAAACGGTTTACAAAAAAATCTAAATGCTAAAACAAACTCCGTGGCCAATGATGTTTCTGGGTTACAAAACTTATTTAAACAATACAATAAAATGACTGGTGGCAGGAAATCACACCACCGTAGACACAACAAGCATAAAAGTCACAAAAAGCACAAGAGTCATAAAAAGCACAAAAAGCACAAGAGTCACAAAAAGCACAAGAGTCACAAAAAGCACAAGAGTCACAAAAAGCATAAAAGTCGCCGCAAATACAAACGTTAATCAATATTTAATTGCTTTCACGCTTATAAAGCAATTAAATAAATATACCTTTTATATATTAATGGATGAACTACCATGGAAATTGTTAGAAACGTATATAAAAGATCATCCCAATTATTTAGTAAAACACCATATAGATTCCTATAACACTTTTTGGTTAGAACAATTACCAGAATATTTGCGAGAAAAAAATCCCATTGAAATTTTAAAAGAACCAAATGATACAAATACTGACTATTTACTAAAAGCAAAAATGTATATTGGAGGTAAAGAGGGAGACAAGGTGTATATAGGAAAACCCATGATCTATGATGATGAAAATGTTCATTTTATGTATCCAAATGAAGCTCGCTTAAGAAATATGACTTATGGATTTAGTATCCATGTAGATGTATTGGTAGAATATACCATACACCAAGAAGGGGAAACGGTAGAACACAGCAATAATTTAGAAAAGATATTATTAGGGAGATTTCCCATTATGTTGCAATCAAAATTATGTTTGTTACATGGATTAGATCGAAAATTGCGAGAACAAATGGGAGAATGTAAAAATGATCCAGGGGGATATTTTATTATAAATGGAAAGGAAAAAGTCATAGTGCCTCAGGAAAAATTTGGGGATAATATGATTTATGTAAAAGACGATTATAACGAAAAGTATAGTCATAGCGCTGAAATACGATCAGTTTCCGAAAATATGGCAAAACCTATTAGAACTACTGCTGTACGATTAGTAAGACCGATACCTACTTCAACAAACAATAACATTGTTGTACAAATTGCAAATATCCGTAAACCTATCCCGTTATTTATAGTTATGAGAGCATTAGGCATCATAAGCGATAAAGCTATTATGGAACTATGCTTGTTAAATAACAACGATACGTTAAAAGAAATGTTGATACCGTGTGTTCATGATGCTGGGATGATATTCACCAAAGAAACTGCCCTAGAGTATATGGCAGGATTTACAAAACAAAAAACCGTGCAACAAGTATTGCTTTTGCTCTCAGATTATTTTTTAGCGCACATTGGCGAGAACGTTTTTTATCAAAAAGCGTGTTTTTTAGGATATATGGTATATAAATTGTTGCAGGTTGTTACGAATAGTATTCCGGCAACAGACCGAGATCATTTTATGTATAAACGAATAGAAACCAGTGGCCATTGTATAGGTCAATTGTTTCATGAATATTACTTGTTGCAACAAAAGCATATTTTCACAAAGATAGATGAAAATTATCTATTTCATAAAGGGGAATATCAGGATAATTTTACAAATTTAATAGATAATAACTATCAAGATTATTTTAAAGAAAGAATCGTTGAAGAAGGTTTTAGAAAAGCGTTTAAAGGAAATTGGGGCGCTACGCCTCAAAGTAAAAAGGTTGGTATTGTACAACCTTTAAATCGCCTTTCCTTTAATTCTGCTTTATCTCATTTACGTAAATTAAATTTACCACTTGATTCCAGCGCTAAAGTAGTCGGACCAAGATTATTACACGCTTCCCAATGGGGAATCATAGATCCACACGATAGTCCAGACGGAGGTAATATTGGTCTACACAAACATCTAGCTATATTTACACACATTACTAGTGGAGAGTACAGTAAACAAATGATATCTAAGATACGAACCATGGGTATGAAATTTTTAGAAGAGTGTACGACCGTATATTTAGCGAATGCTACAAAGATATTTATTAACGGTAATTGGATAGGAGTAGCAAATAATGCTAAAGAGATGATGGACGAGTTATTGTTACAAAGAAGGAATGGACAAATCAATCCATATAATAGTATTTCATGGAATATTGGCGAGAACAGTATTTATATTTTTACGGATGAAGGACGACCATGTCGCCCTATTTATTATATTCATAATGAAACCAATAAAATTTCCTATGAAGATTCTAGTGTATATGAAGATTTAATACAGAATAATGCTAATTGGAATGAATGTTTGTTTGGGAAATCGGGACAACAAACCGGAGGTGTGATAGAGTACATGGATGCTATGGCTGCGGAAAATTCTTACATAGCACTTAAAAAAGAGCAGGTTATACCCGATTCTAAGTTTACTCACTTAGAAATCCACCCCTCTTTTATGTTTGGCGTCATGGGCAATCAAGCAGTATTTCCAGAACATAATCCCGGTGTGCGCGATAGTTATTTTACAGGTCAAGCAAAACAAGGTATTTCTTTATATCATTCTAATTTTGATTCACGGATCGATAAAATGGGAGTTGTACTAGAATACGGACAAAATCCATTGATTCAAAGTAAATATACAAAATATATTCATAATAATGAACACCCTTATGGCGTAAACGCTATTGTTGCTATCATGGCGTATACCGGTTATAATGTAGAAGATGCGATCATATTTAATCAAAGCGCGGTAGATAGAGGCTTATTTAATATGACTTATTATAGTTCCTATGAAGGGTATGAAGGTACAGGTGATGAAAAAGAATCAGAAACAGTTACACATCAGTTTGCCAATGTAAATTCTATGAATACAACTATTAAAAATATAAAAAGTGGATATGATTATGATAAATTAGATGAAAATGGTCTTATTCGCGAAGACGTCCAACTAACAGAAAAAATGGTGGTGATTGGTAAAGTATCTTATGATATGAATAATCCAGGTGAAGCTTTGGACGAGTCTATTGCTACTAAAAAAGGGCAAATGGGGTTTATTGATAAAACGTTTATGACGGAAAATAAGGAAGGACATCGTTTAGCCAAGATACGTATACGAGAAGAAAGAAAACCTTCTATAGGAGATAAATTCTGTAGTCGTTGTGGACAAAAAGGTACTGTTGGTACTATACTACACGAAAAGGATATGCCTTTTACTGCCGAAGGAATACGACCAGATATTATTATTAATCCACACGCACTCCCTTCTCGTATGACTATAGGACAATTGATTGAAACTGTCTATGGTAAGGCTTGTACCGGTTATGGTTTACACGGCGATTGTACTGCCTATAATCATGACGGTGATATGGCGGCAGTATTTGGTTCAATATTAGAGGAATTGGGGTATCATTCTAGTGGTTGTGAAATTTTGCATGATGGTGCTACAGGTGAGAGTCTGGTATCAAATATTTTTATAGGCCCTACCTATTATTTGCGCCTTAAACAAATGGTAAAAGATAAAATTAATTACCGTGCAAGAGGTCCTGTTTCTAATTTAACCCGACAAACGGTACAAGGTAGGGCTAATGATGGTGGTTTAAGAATAGGCGAAATGGAACGTGATGGTTTGATAGCCAATGGCATGTCGTATTTTGTAAATGATTCTTTGATGAATCGCGGGGATGAGTATTTTATAGCAGTTTGTAATCAAAGTGGCATGTTGGCTTTTTATAATGAGAAAAAGAATATGTTTTTCTCGCCAATGATAGACGGACCAATCCAATTTACAAACAGCGTTTCTGATTCTATGCGTGTTAATCCTATTACTCGGTATGGTAGAACATTTAGTATTGTAAGAGTGCCTTATGCTTTTAAATTATTGATGCAAGAATTAGGGACCATGAATATTCAATTACGGTTAATCACAAGTGATACCATTCAACATTTAACTTCCTTAAAATATTCAAATAATATTCAAAAATTATTACATACTAAATCACGTATACCTGAAGTGATAGATCATGTAATGAATGGGACACCATTGAAAGATTTAACTGTACCACCGCCAACACAAATGCCTTCACAAATACCTAGTAGTGTATTACCAGGGGGGTATAACGTTAATGATATTGTATTTTCTAAAGTAGATTACAATGATTATAGAGGAAAGGTTAGACCAGGTAACAAAGGCATGGTTAAGGGACCGTGCGATGATGCAACACTTGAAGATGCAAATATGCGCGTAAATGTACAATTTGATAACGGCATTGTAACTAATATGCTTATTAGTCATATTTCTAAAAAGAATCCTAATCCTGAACTTGTTACTGCTGCTCAACCTGCTACCACTGTTGCCGCTCAGCCTGCTAGTGCTTCTGCTGCTCAACCTGCTAGTGCCGCTCAGCCTGCTAGTGCCGCTCAACCTGCTAGTGCCGCTCAGCCTGCTAGTGCCGCTCAACCGCCGCCGCCTGCAACGCCGCCTGCAACGCTACCTGCAACGCCGCCGGCGCCTGCAACGCCGCCGCCTGCAACGCCGCCTGCTACAGAAGTAAGTGCCGAGGGTTCCTTTAATGAGGGAGATGCTGTTCAATTGATACAAGATAGTCGCCAGGATAGAATTTGGGTGATAGATGGTGTAGATGGTGATGATATCATGATATCAACCGAAGATTTCAAAGAAGGGGAAGAGGGGTGGCAGTTGGTTACAAAAGAAGAAATTCGGCGGGTAAATACTGGTTTAAAAATAGGCGAAGAAGTAACCTTACAACCAGATCCTTTGCCCACGAATATAGTAGAGGAAGTTATTCCTTTAGCTACATTACAAGATACAAAAAAAGAAGAAGTTAAAAAGGATCAAGAAGCGGCAACTCCTACCTTATTTCAACAAGAGGTAAAGGTAGCGGAAACTAGTACAAACAAAGAAAAGCAAGAAGATCAAGGTGATGGAGGTATAAAAGAGATAAATATATAAATTGAAATAAATTAAATAGAGATGTATAATAGACAACAATGGCGAATGAAAATTCTAGTCTTGTATCAGATATATATCATTCACGTAATAATTTAATTGACATTATGGATGAAAGAGGATTTAATATAGAGGATTACAATGATTTTAGTATAACAGAAGTAAATGCAATGAATAAAAATGAACAATTGGACTTATTGTTGTCAAATGTAGATGAAGTAAAAGGAAAAATCTATATTAAGTATAATTTAGTAAAAGGATTAAGACCACAAAATGTAGATGATATGGTAGAAGAGTTGTTTGATTTGGAAGAAATTTTAGATAAACAGGATGAATTGCTTATTATTACAAAATCGGATCCTAATGAAACACTAGAGAAACATTTAGAAAAGATTTGGTTGGTTAAGAATATATATGTTAATATTTTGTGTATCAATCGTTTGCGATTTAATATATTAAAACATACTTATGTACCTAAGCATGAA
>MDTG01439561.1_pt1 | contig 10572 bp, 8 predicted proteins | sample 811421 | NCBI WGS metagenome assembly MDTG01 (sample SAMN05326645, study PRJNA326480) | marine metagenome | isolation source: seawater | place: Pacific Ocean: South East | collected 2011
AAAAAAAAATAAAGTTTAATGTTTATTTAAATAAAAAAATTATGGTAGTTAACTCTACTGCGTATTTAATAGATTAATATTTTTGACTAAAAAATTTTTGTTTTAATTTTAAAAAAAGATATATATGGCAAATAATAAATACACCCACAAGGTGTTTTGATGTGGCCCAACCAATAACATGTGGAAAGATGCTTGAAAAAAAAATTCCTAAAAAATAAAATTCTAAGTTGTCAAATCTTTTTTGGCTAAAATTTTTTAATATACAGATTACACCAATAATAATACTTGTAATGACAATAATTCTATTTATTAGATGGGAAAACATAATTGGATTATAATTTGCACCATGTATTTTTGGATTAGTAGCGTCTTTTCTGATGTTAAAGAAAATAAATTTTAACTTTAATAATATATCTTTATATACTCTTGTTTTGTTATTTTGGAAATATTCCAAGTTTAATTTTTTGAAGTGTTCACTAGTATCCCATTCATTTTCAAAAATAATAATTGATTTATTTTTTGGAATGAGATCAACACTTAATACCGGATAAAATTTATGAAAATTATCATTCATAACGAAATTTAATGCTTCTTGATTACTTGATGAAATTTTAGAACCAATTGCAAAAACCCCAGTTTTTAAATACCCAAAAGTTCCCCAAATAGTCATTGATACTAAAAGAAAGATTAAAGGTATAAATCTTCTCAATAAAGAGGAATTTTTCTCAAAAAAGAAATATAAAATTGTAATTGTTAATGTGGGGAATAGCATTGTAGTTTTAGTTAAATAAATACAAAAAATTATCACCCCCAAAATTATAGATCTATTATTAAATTTAGAACTCAAAATTAAAAATATCATAGGCAACGCAATACCAGTATATGCATCTGCAAAAATGAAGTTTAAATTAGTTATTAAATTATAAAAATTATAAAAAATAATTATTAATAGAGATAAAAAACAAATATGGCCTTTATTTTGTGATCTACAAAAAAGATGTACAAAATAAAAATAAAATGAAAAAAAAATTAAATTTTTAATTAATAATATTATATAAATATTTAAAGATAAATTTAGAATTAAAGTTGTAAATAATGGTAAGAAAGGAAGTCTAGCAAGATAATTTTCTTTACCATTCCACATTTGAGCATAACCTTGGCCATTATATAAGTTTTCAATTAATGGACCATATCCAAATTGCATATGTGAAATGATTATATTATTATCTGAATCAACTAAATCTGGAAGTTTAGTAGTTATTAATTGATAAGTAAAAACTAAAGATAATAAAGCTACAAATGAAATATATAAAATATAAATAAATAAGATTTTATTTTTATAAAGATCATAAATTAATTTATCAATATATCTAAACATAATTATTAATTATTCTTATTAAGAAAGTTCAAAATTTTATAATTCTTTATTATAAAATTATAATTAACAAATAAATATAAAATTGCAGTATTACATAAACACACCAAATGTTTAGATGTAGCCCATCCTATTAAATAAACTGGAATCATTAATCCTAAAATTGAAATGAAATAAATCTCTTTTGTTATTCCCCTTTTTTTTATGAATTTTTTAATTAGATTAATTATGACAAAAATAATAGAAATATTTAATATAATTTTATTTATGATCATGGAGAAGTGAATTTTATCATAGTTAGGACTCCCCATATATTCACCATCTTTTTTATATCCAAAAAAAATAAATTTAAATTTTAAAAAAGCGTCAGAGAAAACTCTATTTAAATTTTCTTTTAAGTAAATTTTATTTCTTTTTTTATATAATTCATTTAAATCCCATTCATCTTTTATCTCAGAAACTCCATATTTTTCTTTTTCATTGTATATATCTAATAATGTATATTGTAGATAATCAATTGTAAATTGTGGATAAATTTTATTAAACTTTTCATTTTGTGATAACGCTAGCTGTTTTTGATTGAAACTCGCATTGTTTAAAAAAAAAGCAAAATATCCAGTCTTATTAAAACTATATCCTCCCCATATTATTGAGCAAAATATTAATGATAAAATTGGTAATAAAACAATCTTCTTTTTATTAATAAATTCAGTAATAAAAATAATGAAAGGAAATATAAAACAAAAAATCGTCATTGAAGATTTTGAAAAAAATAAAATGATTAATAGATAGAAGATAATTAAATTTTTAGAAGGAATTTTAGAGACTAATAGCAAATACAAACAAGGAAGTAAAAGTGCATTAGAATAATCCTCAAAATACCAGTTACTAGCCACATGAAAATTATAAGGATTATAAAAAATTAAAAATAATATTATAAAAAAAATTTTAAAATTATAATTTTCATATTTGACGTAATAATATAAAATCCAAAAAGTTATACTAAAAAAAATAAAGTTTTTAGAAATAATTATAAAATAAAAATTTTTTGAAATTAAAGATAAAGAAGATATTATCATGGAGGTTAAGGGATATTTTGCAGTATAGAATTTCATATCACCAAGATCTGGGAAAAGTACTGAATAAGTTAAGAAATATTCTTTTGAGTTAATCAAGTTTGTGGTTAATTCATCATGGTCAAAAGGTAAAGATGAGAAATCCATGTTATTAAATTGATCAATGTAATATGGATGTATAGTCAAAATCATTGAACCATAAATATAAGATAATATTGCAAGAATTGCGATAAAGCTTAAATAAAGATAAAGAATGTTAATTTTTTTTTTAAACATTATTTTTGAAATTTATAACACAAATTATTATATCAATTGTTTATATACAAATGATATTTTATTTCTTTGATGATTAGGTTATAAAATTGAAAGATTAATTTATGAAAATACCCTATGTTAACTTATCACTTCAGAGCAATAAGATTAAAACAAATTTAATTAATATTTTTAAAGATATTATCAATGAAGGAAATTTTGTTGGTGGCAAACAAATTGAATTATTTGAAAAGAATATATCAAAATACTGCGGTACAAAATATGCAGTTGCATTGAATAGTGGAACAGATGCATTAACTTTAGCTCTTCATGCTTGTGGGGTTAGAAGGGGAGATGAGGTAATCACGACACCTAACTCATTCGTTGCATCTACTGCAGTTATTGTGCACCTTGGGGCGGTGCCAGTATTTGTTGATGTGCTTAATGATCAGAATATTGATCATAATAAAATTGAAAAATATATAAATAAAAAAACGAAAGTTATAATGCCTGTTCATTTAACTGGTAGATTAAGTAATATGAAAAAAATTTGTCAAATTGCAAAAAAATATAATTTAAAAATTATAGAAGATGCGGCACAGGCGATAGGTTCAAAATTTAATGGTAAATCAGCAGGAAGTTTTTCAGACATAGGTTGTTTTTCAGCTCATCCATTGAAAAATTTGAATGCAATTGGAGACTCTGGATTTTTAGTAACAAATAACAAAAAATATTATAATCAAATAAAAGACTTATCTAATCACGGTATGACAAATAGAAATATAATAAAAAATTTTGGATATGTTTCAAGAATGGACAATTTACAAGCAGCAATTTTAAATTATAAATTAAAGATATTAAATAAAGTTATTAAAAAAAGAAGAATAAATTTTAACATTTATAAAAAAAATTTACCAAAAAAAGTATATTTTCCAGTAGAGACAAAAGAGCAATTTAATACATACCATACATTTGTAGTTCAAATTGAGAAAAGAAATGCTTTAAAAATATTCTTAAAAAAAAAAGGAATAGATACTTCGATACATTATCCTATTCCTATTCACCTTCAACCAGCCTCAAAATTTTTAGGACATAAAAAGGGTGCTTTTCCCATAGCAGAAAAACAAAGCAAAACAATACTATCATTGCCGATACATCAAGATCTGAAAAAATCAGAAATTCTATATATTTGTCAAACTATAAAAGAATTTTTTTATAAAAAAAAATATTAACTATATATTTAAAAGCTTATACTATATAATTATACCTAATTTATGAAAGATCATCAGGACTTAATTTTAGATGGAACTAAGCTATCTTGGCACTTAGATAGAGTTGAGAAGTGGCAAAAAGGTGAGAGAATAGCACCAATAACAATTGATATGGCCTTAACAAGAGCATGCAATTATTCTTGTGGATTTTGTTATGCCATGTTTCAAGAAAACGATAGAAAAATAATTAACAAAAAAGTTATTTTTGATTTTCTAGAAGATTGTGCTGAGATTGGTGTTAAAGGAATAAGCTTTGTATCTGATGGAGAAAGTACAATCTCACCAGTATTTACTGATGCTTGCAAATATGGACATGAGCTGGGCTTATCAATGGCAGTGGGGACTAATGCATTTGTTTTAACAAAAAATAGGTTAGAGGATGTTATGCCATATTTAACATATTTGAGAGTAAATTTTTCTGCAGGAGAAAAGAAAAGATATGCAGAAATAATGGGGGTTAAAGAAAGTTCTTATGACAGAGTATGCCAAAATATAAGAGATATGGTGGAAATTAAAAAAAGAAATAACTTAAAAGTTACAATAGGTATGCAAATGGTTTTAATGCCACAAGATGCTGATCAAATAATACCATTAGCAAAACTTGGAAAAGAATTAAGACCAGATTATGCAATAATCAAACATTGTTCAGATAACGAAGACGGAGGCCTTGGTGTTCTTTATGATGAGTATGAAAAATTATATCCAATTCTGAAAGAGGCTGAAGGTTATTCAGACGATACATACAAATGTGTTATTAAATGGTCAAAAATAAAAGATAAAGGAAACAACAAAAGATCTTATCAAAGATGTTATGGAGCACCTTTTATGTTACAGCTTTCAGGCTCTGGTCTCGTGGCTCCATGCGGCGGACTATTTAACGAAAAATATAAAAAATTTCATATAGGAAATATATGTGACACTAGATTTAAAGATATTTGGAATTCTGATAGATATTGGGAAGTAATGAACTATTTGTCTTCTCCAAAATTTAATGCTCAAAAAATGTGCGCTAGTTTATGTCTTCAACACAAAGTAAACGAAAGCCTTGATAATTTCGTAAAAGGTAAAACGGAATTAAAGAAACCCGACACCGCATCACCAGATCATATTAATTTTATTTAATTTTATATGAAAAAAATAAAGGTATCAGATTATATCGCTCACTTTCTATCAAAAATAACAGATACAGTTTTTGTAGGTCAAGGTGGAAATATAATTCATGTTCTGGATAGTCTAGGCAAAAGAAAAGATATAAAAGTTATACCTTCACAAAATGAACAAGCTGCATCAATTGCTGCAGATGCGTATTCTAGATTTAATAATAAGATTGGTGTTACAGCAGCAACAAGTGGACCAGGTATGCTCAATTTGATGCAAGGTATGGCATGTTCATTTTTTGACTCTATCCCAACTTTTCATTTTTCTGGTGCAGTTGTAACAAATCAATTAAGAAAAAATAAAAGAATTAGACAAATTGGATTTCAAGAAATGGAAGTTGTTGATCTTGTTAAGCCAATCACAAAATATGCAGTTCTGTTAAGGGACAAAAACAAAATAAAATATGAGCTTGAAAAAATGCTCTATTATTCTAAGGAGGGTAGACCCGGGCCAGTATTAATGGATTTACCTGATGATATTCAAAGATCAGATATTGACCCCACAAAACTAAGAGGGTTTAAACCTCCAAAAAAAAAGAAAAAAAAAATCTATTTTGAAAAAAAATTTTTAAAATTATTAAGTTTATCAAAAAGACCATTATTTATATTAGGACACGGAATTAATCTATCCAATACACAAAAACAGGTAAAAAATATTATAGAAAGAACTGGGATCCCATTTGCTCCTTCTTGGGGTACATTAGATCTTTTTTCATATAAAGACAAATTAAATGCTGGATCATTTGGTGTAGCAGCAACAAGATTTGGAAATTTTGCGGTCCAAAATAGTGATTTAATAATTTCACTTGGTTGCAGACTGAACACTCAGATTACAGGAAGTAATATTAAAAGTTTTGCACCAAAAGCAAAAAAAATTATTATAGATATTGATGAGAATGAATTTAAAAAAAATAATGGGCTCAATATAGATCTTAAAATTAATACAGATCTTAGAATTTTCTTCAAAAAAATTTTACCAATTTTAAAAGATAAAAGAAAAATCTATAAGGGATGGATTGAAAAAATAGCTTATTGGAAAAAAAAATATCCAGTAACTTTGCCGAAGTATCACAAACAGTCTAAAAATGTAAATGCGTATGTATTTATGCAAAAATTATCTGAAAAAACTGGAAAAAAAGAGGTATTGATACCTGACGCTAGCGCTAATTTAATTTGGGCTATGCAAGCATTTAAAATTTCAGGCCAAAAGGTGTTTACAGCATTAAATCATTCGCCCATGGGATATTCAATGCCAGCAACAATAGGTGCATATTTGGCAGATAAATCTAAAAATATAATTTGTACTATAGGTGATGGCTCAATGCAGATGAATATACAAGAGCTAGCAACAATTTCACATTTTAAGTTTCCAGTTAAAATTTTTGTAATAAATAATGGTGGTTACGGATTAATTAAACAAACGCAGGATATGTGGCTAAATTCAAGAAGAGTCGGAGTAGATAAAAAATCTGATTTAGCAATGCCAGACTTGAAAAAAATATCAAAAGCTTATGAAATCGAGACTGTTGAGATAAAGAATCACAATGAATTAAATAAAAAAATTGATTATGTGATTAAATCTAAAAAACCAATATTTTGCAATGTTGTGGTCAATGAAAACCAGAGAGTAATTCCCAAATTGGAATTTGGAAGGCCTATTCACGATTTAAGTCCTCGTCTTAGTAAAAAAGAAATGAAAAAAAATTTAATATTTTAAATAAGGATAATTAAATAGTGATGGAAATTAATTTTAATCAACTTTTAGAAAATTATGATCAAGATTTACTAAATGATCTTAGGGGATTTGGTAAAAATAATGAATATTTAAAATACTGGGTTCCAGGGACTGATGATTTTAAAAGTTTTCTAAATTTGATTGATGCCTTAGTAGAGGTAAATATTTTAAAATTTAAAATAAAATTTGATAGTAAAAAAGTTGATTTAGAAAAAATTAAAAATTTTATGAAGATTACATCTGATTTTAAGGAGGAACAGATTGAAAAAGAAAACTCAATAATTTTAAATATTGAAATTAATAAATTAAGATATGACACTCATAAAAAGAAAAATTTAATCAAACGAGATGAAAGAAAATATGAAATTAATGATGCTACAAAAAGTGTTTCATTTTTTAAACCGCAAGAAGATATAATTGAAATTTACAAAAGAAATATTAATCAAATAGATTATAATGAATATAAATCAGTAGATAAATTGAGTGGCAATAATATTTTTGAAGGTACTATAGATGATTTAAGTTTAAAATTCAAAATTGAAAATTCTATTATAAAAAAATTAATTCATAGCGGGTCATCAAATATGATATTGTCAAAAGTAGTTAATATTTTTTGTGATGTCATTATAAAGAAAAATATTCAAGAGGCTTCTGAGCATGGTGTGATCTTTCTAGAGGAGAAAATAAGATCAGTTAGTAATAATAATAATATTAATGGTATAATTTTACCTCATCAGGCGGGTAGATATTTTTTAGTTTTAAACAACATGATTAGGTCTATTGAAAAACAATACTATTTACAAAATAGTCAAAGATCTGAAATTAATAAAGATTATTTTAGAATTTCAGAAAATTGGAAAAACTTGGATTTAAATGAAAAAAAAATAAAGATAATGGGTATTATTAATGAAGAGTTTGTGAATAAAAAAATAATAAGTGAAGAAAGTATAAAAATAAATAAAATTGAGAGCAATTTTAAGATTTTCTTTGATATTAACAAGGATTTTAGAGAGGTTCAGAGCAAAAAAAATATTTTGTTAGAATTAGAAAAAAAACTTAAAAAGCTTGATAATACCTTAGAAGTCTTTGTTGAAGAAATTATTGATCAAAACAAACTTAGATTAAAAAACTCTCCGCAAAATATTTAATAGAAAATTTACTTTAGATATAAAATATAATAATTTTTCTTTTTAAGAAGATCTAAATTTTTCTTTACCCCATACTGACCGCAAGGTGAATTAGAAAACATACAATATTTATTTGGTTTATAAAATTTTTTTTCTTTTATAAATACTTCTTTTACACCAAAACTTAAATTTCTTTCATCCATGGCATAAAATTTAGGCCATGGATAATTGTAGTAATCATTATCAGTATTGATTATCCGTAGAAAGTTTTTTGTTAAAAAAATTGTAAAACAAAAAACTAAAAAAAAATTAAAAAATTTATTCATATTATTTTTATAATTTAAAAACCTAAAACAAATACTTGCAAAAATTAAACTAATAAAACTTATTAAATATGAATATCCATATCTAAAAACAGGAACTTTAACAAACCACAATAAACACGATAAAAATAAGATAGAAATAATTATTTTTTCATTTTTATTTATTAAAAATTTTGAAAGATTTTTTTTTTGGGAATTTAAATAAAATATAAAAAAAATAATGAATAATAAATATGGTAAAAGGATTTCTATAATTTTTTTCATATGACCTTTAGCCCAATATTTTACCCAGAAAAAACCTTTAACGTATTCTTTAGCCTCAATTCTATCTGAATTAGTTTCTGCAATTATTTTTATATAAGTTGGCCAATCTTTGGTCCACGACTCATTTTCGTTAGACACATCTTCAACAAGTTTTAAATCTGTCCATATCAGTTTATCAATGCACATTGATTTAACAGGGTAAATAACACATCCCGAGACTATTATATTTTTTATAAACCAAATTGCTGTAAAAAATATAAGAAAATAAAATCTTTTTAATTTTATGAGATTAATTAAATTATTTTTTTTTAATAAAATAAAACTAAACAAAAAACATAAAATTAATGTAATCTTATTTAAAATTATAAACGAAATTAAAATTAAGCAATTACAGACGTCTTTAATTTTATTTTTTTCAATCATTAATATTTCGGAAATGAGAAAAAGGAATAAAAAATGAGCTGGCGCATCATTGCCATACTCACCGTATCTGTTCATTTTGTAAATGATAAAGACAAATGATGAAACCAAAAAATAAAAGTGAAAATTATAATTTTTATTTTTGTTATAAGTGTAAATTTTACTTGCAAAGTTAATTATTACTGATGAGGCTATCAGAGCTGATGCAAAAACAATTCCATTTTCTTTAAAAATGAAATTATTTGAAATTGCTGATAAATATTGAATGATTGATATATGTGCATATCTAAAATGAAAATTGGATAATCCAAAAATTATTTTCTCGTCATTTATGATCTTTATATAAGGTAGGTGATATAAACCTGCATCGGGTCTGTAGACATTACTTTCCAAAATTAAGATAAAAACAATTAAACTTGAAATTATCAAAAATAAGATAAAAATTTTGTTAAAATATGTTCTGAAATTTATCAATATAAGAATAGTTGGAATTACTAAAATAAGAGTATTTATTCTTTGATCCAATGGAACAAAGAAATTTAAAAAAAGGGCTATAAAACTAATTATTATCAACCCATAAATTAATTGTTTTGAAAAATAATATAAGTTTATCTGTTTTTTTTTTGATAAAAATAATCCAAATGGTGTAAACAATAAAACAATTAAAAATGAGTTAAAAAAAACTGAGATCATAAAGTATAAATGAGACAACCAAAATTAACAATTATTATACCTGTTTACAATGAAATAAATACAATAGAGAATTTAATTAATAAAATTTCAAATTTAAAAATTGACAAACAAATAATTTTAATTGATGATTGTTCTATTGATGGCACAAGTGAAGTTATTAAAAAAAATACGAAGAAACTTGATAAAATTATAATTCATGATGTAAACAAAGGTAAAGGTGCCGCTATTCAAAGTGCGCAAAAATTTATTGAAGGAAAATACGTAGTAATTCAAGATGCTGATTTAGAATATGAACCAGAGGATCTTTATAGTTTATTGGAAGAAATAGATAAAAATAATTATAAAGTAGTTTATGGTTCGAGAGTACTAAAAAACCCCCAAAATAAAAAATCACAAAACTTTAGTCACGGTTTAAGGATTGCTGGAAACATTTTTTTGACAAAATTATCAAATTTAATAAATAAACAGAAATTAACAGATGCGCATACTTGTTATAAAATTTTTGAAAGTAAACTTTTTATATCTATTGAACTTAATGAAAAAGGTTTTGCTTTTTGTCCAGAAATAACAACAAAAATATCATTATTAAAAATGGATATAACAGAAATTCCAATTAATTATAATGGAAGATCATATGATCAAGGAAAAAAAATTGTTGCCTCAGATGGACTGAAGGCAATTTGGGCTTTGATTAAGTATAGATATTTTTAATGCTGCAGCCTTTAAAGTATAGATTTGTTAAATTTTTGGAAAAAAATCCATACTTACAAATGTATATTTATAATAATCTTTTTTTTTTCAAATTTCTATTACCTCAAGATAAAGATTATTTAGGTATCAAAATATTATTTAACAAAAAAGAAAAAAGAACTTTTTTAG
>MDTG01047236.1_pt1 | contig 10571 bp, 9 predicted proteins | sample 811421 | NCBI WGS metagenome assembly MDTG01 (sample SAMN05326645, study PRJNA326480) | marine metagenome | isolation source: seawater | place: Pacific Ocean: South East | collected 2011
AAAATGATCTTGCCCATGTATTTCCACTCTTTAGGTAAGATGCTATCCATATAATCATAGAAAAATTTATATATTTAAATTCAATACTAGCTATAATTGATTTAATGACAATATATGCTCTATCCTCAGGTCCTGGAATAGCGGGAATATCAGTAATTAGAGTCTCTGGCCCAGAAACTAAGAAAGTAATTATGACTATAACTAAAAAACAATTGCCAGAGGCCAGAGTTGCTACACTTAGAAAATTCAATAAATTCAACAGTAATGAGCTTGTAGATGAGGGTATATTAATATGGTTTCCAGGACCCAACAGCTACACAGGTGAGGATATGGCCGAATTTCATGTTCATGGCAGTAAAGCAGTTGTAGACACAATGCATGCAATAATATCAACAATTGATGGATGTAGGCTGGCAGAGCCTGGAGAATTTACAAAGATAGCTTTTCAAAATGGTAAAATAAATCTTTTGAAAGCTGAAAGCATATCAGATTTAATATCATCGGAAACTGAAATACAAAGGCAACAAGCCATCAAAATTATGGCTGGAAAAAGTTCAGATAAATTTAATTCACTAAGAAAAAGACTAATAAAAATATTGTCAAATATTGAGGCAAAAATTGACTTTCCAGAGGATGATTTACCTAATGATATTTTACAAAATATCCATTTAGAAACTAAAAATATTAAAAATGAAATAGAAAAAATATTAAATGATCAAAGAGTGGGAGAAAGAATAAGAGAAGGATTTAAAATTGCAATTATTGGTCCTACGAATGTTGGAAAATCATCTTTATTAAATTTTATATCTAGAAGAGAAGTCGCTATTGTTTCAGAAGTAGCGGGAACAACAAGAGACGTTATAGAGGCCCATTTAAACTTAGATGGCTTTCCAGTTGTTATATCAGACACTGCAGGAATAAGAGTTTCAATGGATGAAATTGAAAAAAAAGGAATAAAGTTAGCTTTAAAAAAAGCTGAGGATGCTGATTTGATTATAGTCGTTTTAGAGCCAAAAAGTATTGAATTTACTCAATTTTCTAAAGATATATTGTCAAAAAAGGCAATTTTGGTAGTAAACAAATCCGATCTTGGAATTGATCAAATTAGTAGTGATATAAATAAATATAATCCAATTTTCATTTCAATTAAGAAAGAAAAAAATTTGGATCAATTAATAAACAGAATTAAAGAAAATTTAAAAAATAAATTTATTACAAAAGATGAAATTTACATAACAAGACATAGGCATAGAAATAACTTAGAAAAATGCATCGAACATCTTAAAAATTTTGAAGAAAAAAAATCTTTAGAAGATTTTGATAAAGCTGCAGAAGATTTAAGATTAGCCACAAGATATTTAGGAATGATAGTAGGTAAAGTTGATGTTGAAGAGATATTGGGTTCAATATTCGGTGACTTTTGCATTGGTAAATAAACGTTGCAATTACTTACTTTTTTAATATTTTTAAGTGTTTTCTTGTAAATTCTAAGATCGTTTATAAATTATACTCATGAAAAAAGAATTATCATTTGATGTAGTTGTAATAGGAGGTGGTCATGCCGGATGTGAGGCTGCAGCAGCCTCATCAAGATTAGGAGTTAACACTGCACTATTTACACATAAATTTGATACTATTGGAGAGATGTCATGTAATCCAGCAATAGGTGGTCTGGGCAAAGGGCACCTCGTACGAGAAATCGATGCCTTAGACGGTGTTATGGCTGAAGTAGCTGACAAATCAGGAATACAATTTCGACTTTTAAACAGAAGCAGAGGACCAGCGGTGAGAGGACCAAGAACCCAAAGTGATAGATTTTTATATAAAAAATTTATGCAAGAAAAACTTGTAAACTACTGTAATTTAAGCATTTTTACTGATCCTGTAATTAGTTTTATATTTAAAAAAAATGATATAACCGGTTTTATAACTCAATCAGGTATTATAGTAAAATCATCCAAAACAATTCTAACAACAGGAACATTTTTAAATGGTTTAATTCATATTGGTGAGGAAAAACTTCCAGCCGGCAGGTTTAATGAAAAACCATCAAGAGGTTTAAGCGAACAATTAAGAAAATATAATTTTAAAATTGGAAGATTAAAAACTGGAACACCTCCAAGGCTGGATGCCCGTACAATAAATTTTGAAAATTTAGAGGAGCAACACGCAGATGATGATCCATATTTCTTTTCATTTTTAACGAAACAAAATTTTAACAAACAAATTTCTTGCAGAATGACTTACACTAATGCAGCAGTACATAAAATTATTTCAAAAAATATAAACAGAAGCGCTATGTATTCTGGAAGCATAAAGGGAGTAGGCCCAAGATATTGTCCATCAATAGAGGATAAAGTAAAAAAATTTAGTCATAAGGACAGACATCAAATATTTTTAGAGCCAGAAGGGTTAAGCGATCATACAATCTACCCAAATGGTATCTCGACCTCACTGCCATTAGATATTCAGCAAGAAATATGTAGTAAAATCAATGGTTTAGAGTCTGTAAATATTTTAAGACCTGGATATGCAATAGAATATGATTTTGTGGATCCGAGGGAGCTTTTCCTTACTCTAGAGACAAAAAAGATAAGAAACTTATTTCTTGCTGGACAAATAAATGGAACAACTGGGTATGAAGAGGCAGCTGCTCAGGGTTTGATAGCAGGAATAAATGCTGCTCTATCTATTAAGGGAGAAGAACCATTTATCTTGGATAGATCCGAGGCATACATAGGAGTAATGATAGATGATCTTGTCACTAAAGGAGTCGTAGAGCCTTATAGAATGTTTACCTCAAGAGCAGAATATAGACTCTCATTAAGGTCTGATAACGCAGATACTAGATTGACACAAAAAGGTATTGATATTGGACTGGTATTGAACAGAAGAAAGGAAATATTTAAAGACAAACATAATCAACTTTCGAAAGTTTATTTAAAAATGGATAAATTAAAAATTACACCTTCAAAAGCTGCAAAATATGGAATAAATATCGCAAAAGATGGAATCAGAAGATCTGCTCATCAGTTATTAGGACAAAAATCAGTAAATATGAGTAAAATTAGAAAAATTTGGCCTGAAATAAAATATATTTCACGTGAAATTGACGAACAATTAGAGATAAATTCACATTATAAAGGTTATTTAAAGAAGCAAAATGCTGATATTTTAGCATTTAAAAGAGATGAAAATTTAATTATACCAAAAAATATTGATTATGATACTTTTTCTGGGTTATCTAACGAAGTTAAGTCAAAATTTAAGAAAATTAAGCCCAAAACCATGGGTCAGGCTTTAAGGATTGAAGGAATAACGCCTGCAGCCGTTTATATTTTGTTGTCTCATCTTAAAAGAAAGTCTATTAAGCATATAGCTTGATTGATTCGCAATATTTAAAAATTGATAAATTATTGGACTTAAATGTTTCACGTGAAACATTAAAAGAGTTACAAGATTATTCAAACGCTATAATCTCTAGAAATAGAAGTATTAATTTAATCAGTAAAAGCTCAGAAAAGTTAATAAAAACGAGACATATTAAAGACAGTGCGCAAACAATTGATTTTATTGACAAAAATGATATAAATATATGCACTGATCTTGGATCTGGAGCTGGACTCCCAGGGGTAGTTTTGGGTATTTTGATGAAATCAAAAAACCCTTTATTTAAGCTAATTTTTTATGAAAAAAGCTACCATAAAAGTAATTTTATAAAAGATATGTCGAAGAAATTTAAAATAAATTCTCAAATTCATAGAAAAAATATTTTCAATGAAAAAAATTTGAAAACAGATGTAATTATTTCAAGAGCTTTTAAACCTCTACCAGTAATTTTTCAAATTGCACAGACTAATTTTAAATATTTTAAATACATAATTTTATTTTTAGGCAAAAGTGGAAAAGAGATATTAAAAGATGCGCTTAAGTTTTGGAAATTTGATTATGAAGAAAAAAAAAGTTTAACAAATAATGATTCATTAATTGTCAAAATATCAAATTTGAGGAAAAAAAATGTTTAAAGAAAATATTTTATCTATTGAGTTATTATAATGACGTAGAAAAATTATTGCTTGTAGAAAAAAGATTTATAAAAAAAATAAAATATAAAAATAATGTATAAAAAAATAATTTCAGTGATAAATCAAAAAGGAGGGGTAGGCAAAACAACAACAGTCATAAACCTTGCAGCTGGATTATCTATGAAAGGAAAAAGAACTCTTGTAATTGACCTAGATCCCCAAGGAAATGCCACAACTGGCCTAGGATTATCTAATACTACCAGCTCGGATGAGACAATTTATAGTGTTCTAAATGGAAATAAAAATATTTCAGATGTTATACAAAGAACTAGCTTTGACAATCTTAGTTTAATAACCTCAAATGTTGATTTATCGGGTCTAGAGGTAGAAACGGCTGGAGACAGTAGAAGGGCATTTAAACTAAAGGACAAATTAGACTTGATTTTAAATGATTCTAGAGCATCATATGATTATATACTAATAGATTGCCCTCCGTCGTTAAGTTTGCTTACAATAATGGCTTTAGTCGCTGCAGACGCCTTAGTTGTTCCACTTCAAACAGAATTTTTTGCTTTAGAGGGTCTGACACAGCTAATGAAAACAATTGAGAGGATAAAATCTAATTTAAACCCTTCGCTAGAGATAAGGGGCATCCTTCTCACAATGTTTGATAAAAGGAATAAGCTGTCAGGTCAAGTTGAGATAGAGGCAAGAAATTATTTTAAAGAAAAAGTTTATTCAACTGCTGTTCCAAGAAATGTGAGATTATCAGAAGCACCCTCTCACGGTATACCAGTCCTTCTATACGATAAAATTTGTCCTGGCAGCAAAGCTTATTTTAAATTTACAGAAGAATTTTTAGAGCAGGATAAGAAAGTGGAGAGCGCGGCTTGATAAATCCCTTCAAAAATAAAAAGGGTCTTGGAAGAGGACTGTCCTCATTGATAGGAGATGGTGGGATAAAAACCTCAAATGATAAAATATCCATTAGCTCAATAGTACCCAACAAAAATCAACCAAGAAAATTTTTCGAAAAAGAAGCTATTGAAGAACTTAAAAACTCAATTAAGGAGAGAGGTATAATCCAGCCATTAATAGTCAGAAAATCAGATGATCAAGACAATAAATATGAATTAATAGCCGGAGAAAGAAGATGGCAGGCTGCTCAGTTAGCAGGTTTACATGAGGTGCCAGTTATAGTTATCGATGCCGATAACTTAAAATCATTTGAGTTGGCAATTATTGAGAACGTACAAAGAAAAGATTTAAATCCAATTGAAGAAGCTGAAAGTTATAAAAAATTGATTGAAAAGTTTGGTTATGATCAAGAAAAAGTTTCACAATTTATAGGGAAAAGTAGATCTCATATTTCAAACTGTTTACGTTTACTGTCACTTCCAGAAAAGTTAATTGATATGATAAGATTTGGAAAAATTTCGCAGGGTCATGCTAAAATTTTAATTGGTCTTGAAAATGCTATGTTGATTGGAGAAAAAATAATTAAAAAAAAATTATCAGTTAGACAGACAGAAAACTTAGTAAGACTTTTAAAAAATGGAAGTAAAATGTTACAAAAAAAGAAAGACTCTAATGTTATTTCAACTGAGGAAGATTTATCCAGTAGAATTGGAATGAGAGTTTTCTTAAATAATAAAAAAAATAATTCAGGAACATTGACTTTTGAATATAAAGGTTTTGATCAGTTAGATAGATTAATCAGCGTAATTAAGAAAAATTACTGATTATTTATCATGAAATCAGAAACAATATTTAAAGAATTTTTAGAGTTTACTTTTACTAAAATTTCAATTTCGTTTATTTTATAAATCATTTTCCTTAATTCATCTATTTCCCATGAAGTTACTTGTTTTTTTACATTGTTTTTATCTTTCCAGAAAATAGGAGGTTTTGTAGCAGATATGACTTCGTCAATATTTTTGTTTTCTTTATACATTTCGATAATATTTAATAATCTTTTAGATTTACTCATAATAGTCCTAAGTATCAAAATACAATCATCATCAGAATAATTATTTTCGTTTAAAATTTTTGCTATATTTTTTTTGTCTTTAGATAAATAATTATCAACTAATTCGTTTACACCATAATTTTCAGCTAAATTGGTTAGCTTTAAAACTTGATAATAATTAATATTTTTTTTTGAAAATGAAAAATTATAGATTTTATCTAATTCATTTTGAAGATTTTTTCTATCTCCACTGGCTCTGTTAACTATCAAATTTATAGCTTCCCTCGATAATTTAATCTTTCGATTATTTAAATATTCAATTATTATTTTGGATAAATTTCTATAGTCATCTTCATACACTGGAATTGCAATTAAATTGCTATCTTTTTCAAATAACGATCTTAATTTAGATTTTTTATCTAGAATAGCACTATTTATAATAATTTTTGTATCATTAATTTCACCCTTTAATATTTCAGATATATATTTATTTACTCTGTCTGTGGCTCTCAATATAATTATAATAGTCTCATCATTAAAAAGAGACTTATTATTAATCTGAGACAATATATTGTAAAAATTATCTATAAATTCATTTTCTTCATATTTATTTATTTGCCCTTTGAAGTTTTTTGTTAAAGTTTCTGTTAAATTATATTTAAGTCCCTCATTTTTTCCATGAAGTAAATAAAGATTAAACTCACTTAGCTTTAATTTATTTAACTCATAATATTTTTTAATCATTTTTCTAAACTTGAAACAGAAATTAAAATTTCATTTGCAATCACTTCCGAGAGATTTTCAAGTACATTTTCTTCTAATTTAAGTAATTCAAATTTGTCTTCAATATTGTTGTAGATATTTTGTTTTTTAATGCTGTTATTGTAAGTTTTATCATAGTCTTTAATAATATAATCTACAGTTATTTCCAATCTATATGAATTTGGATTACCTGAATTGTCTAAGGAAATTATTTCTTTATTTTTAAAAGAGATAAAATCTATATTAAATTCTTTCTTACCTTTACTTTTATTCAATAAATTTCTTTTTATGATATCATTAATTTTATCTTCACCACTTGCATTTATATTTTTAAAACTGAAATTGAAATTTTTTTCAACAAGTATTGGTTCATATGAACACGAATATAAAACTATAAATGATACTATTAATAAAATTTTTTTATTCATCAATTAATATATTGATTAATCTATTTTTTACAAATATCACTTTTTTTATTTTTTCTATTTTAAGATATTTTTTCATATTATTGTTTTCTTTTAATAATCCCATTATTTCATCTTCGAGAATGTCCTTTTTCACTTTTAATAAAGCTCTTTTTTTTCCATTTATTTGTACAACTAAATCAAAATCTGTTTTCTCAAGTATTGAAGTATCATACTCTGGCCATTCAAATTTATATTGAAATCCAAGTTGTTTTAAACATTCATTTGTAAAATGTGGTATAACTGGAGAGAAGCATATTAAAATTTTTTTATAATTTTCTTTTAGGTTTTTTAAATTATCGCCCTTCTTAATGAGTGAAATCAATGAATTATATGTTTGATACATGTTTGCTATGATTACATTATAATTAAATTTCTCCAAATTATTTGTAATATTTGCAATTGTTTCATTTGTAAAATGATCAAATTCTTTATTATCAATATCATCTTTATTTGTTGCAATCTTATTAATGATTTCGTTATGCAGTATCCAAAGTTTTTGAACAAATTTATAAGATGATTTCATCCCTTGCTCAGACCATTGCACATCTTTTTCTGGAGGACTATCTGATAATATAAAAAGTCTAACTGAGTCCGCACCATAATTACTAATAATAAATTCAGGATCTACAACATTTTTTTTTGACTTAGACATAGACTCTGAAGGACCAACTTTTACAATTTTGTCTGGTTTTCCTTTAACTATAAATTTATCATTTATCTTTTCAATTTCTGAAGGGCTGAGCCAATTATTATTTTCATCTTTGTAAGTTTCGTGGCAAACCATCCCTTGTGTGAATAAACTTTTGAAAGGCTCCTTAATATTAAAATCTTTATTTTTATAATTTATCGCTCTCATAAAAAAACGTGAGTATAAAAGATGCAAAATTGCATGCTCAACGCCCCCTATATATTGGTCTACTGGCATCCAATAATTTAAATCTGATTTTGTAAAACCATAATTTTTTTCCCGTGGAGAACAAAATCTCAGGTAGTACCATGAGGAACATACAAACGTGTCTAAAGTATCAGTTTCTCTAAAATATTTTTTTCCATTCAGCGTTACTTCTTTCCACTCTTTTTCATTATCTAGAGGATTCCCTTTTATGTTTAAATTAATTTTTTCAGGCAATTTTATAGGTAATTCGGATTTTGGAACTGGGTGAATATTTCCATTTTCATCATATAGAATTGGAATTGGGCATCCCCAATATCTTTGACGTGAAACACCCCAGTCCTTTAATCTATAATTTATTTGTTTTTTACCTATTTTTTTACTCTCGAGTATTTTAATTGTTTCAATTACAGATTTGTCAGGTGCCTCTAAACCATTAAGAAATTTTGAATTTATTAATATGCCAGATCCAGAGTATGCCTCACTAATTACTTTATAATTATCATTTTCTTCAACAGGTTTTACAACTGTCTTGATTTCAAGATTATATTTTTTTGCAAAATCAAAATCCCGCTGGTCATGTGCAGGGCATCCAAATATAGCACCAAATCCGTAGTCCATTAAGACAAAATTAGCAAAATATACTGGAACTTTTTCATTTGGATCAAGAGGATTAATTGCTTTTAAATTAGTTTTAAAACCGATTTTATCCCCTACGGCTATAGCTTCTTCTGTAGTACCAGTTTTAGAGCACTCCTCTTTAAATTTAATAAATTCACTGTCATCTTTAAAGTATTTAGAAATTTCATGATCGGTTGATAGTGCTAAAAATGAAAAGCCAAAAAGTGTATCAGGTCTTGTTGTAAAACATTTAATTTTGTTTACTGGTAAGTCGCCCTCGACTTTAAACTCTATTTCGCATCCAAAAGATTTTCCAATCCAATTCTTTTGCATAGTTTTAACTTTGTTAGGCCACTTATCTAAATTTTCTAATCCATCCAATAAATCTTGAGAAAATTTAGATATGTTAAAGAACCATTGACTTAACTTTTTTCTTTCTACAGCGGCTCCTGATCTCCACCCTTTTCCATCAATTACTTGTTCGTTAGCCAAAACTGTTTCATCGATAGGATCCCAATTAACATAATTTTCTTTTCTATAAACTAATCCTTTTTCATATAATTCGAGGAAAAATATTTGCTGATGTTTATAGTAATCTTCGGAACATGTTGAAATTTCTCTATCCCAGTCTATTGATAAACCCAACTTTTTTAATTGTTTTTTCATTGAATCAATATTTTCATTAGTCCAATCTTTAGGGTCTAAATTGTTTTCTCTAGCAGCATTTTCGGCCGGCATTCCAAATGCATCCCAACCCATGGGATGTAAAACATTAAAACCTTTAAGAGATTTAAATCTGGATAGAACATCTCCGATAGTATAATTTCTTACGTGCCCCATATGAATTTTTCCTGATGGATATGGGAACATCTCTAGGCAATAAAATTTCTTTTTCTTTGGATTTACATTAGTTTTGAATACTTCGTTATTTTCCCAGAATTTTTGCCATTTCTCTTCTATTTCTCTAAAATTATATCTTTCCACTTTTTTAAATTTTATTTCAGATTAATCTTTCAAAGCTTCGTTTATGTATTTACTTTTTTTCTTTGTTTCGTTTTGTTTTTCATAAACTGCAGCTTTGCTTAAAATCTTTTTAGTAAGCTCTACTGAAAGTGAACCTGACCTATCACTAATTTTGCAAGTTTGCTCTATTGAGCAATTCTTGTAAAACACTTTTACGGTAAGTGCATCTGACCTAATATCATTACTTAAAAATCTTATTGATATTTTAACAGACTCGTTTTGGCTTTCGCCATCGCTATACCAGTCAGTTACAATTATACCCCCGCTGTAATTTGCCAATGCTAAAGGCATAAATTCTAATGTATCAAGAGAGGCTCTCCACAGCTCATTAGAACTTGCAAAATCAAATTCACCTGAATTCTTCTTGTTATTTCCTAGAAGCCTAAACCCTCTTCCCTCCTCAAGATTTTTTTGAACTCTATCCTTAGGGTTCGGTGAAATCTTTCTTGCATCAGCACCTGGGATTTTACCTCCTGAGCAGGATGCTATATAAAAAAAAGATATTAAAATAATTAAGAAACGAATTTTCATTTTTTTAGTTAATTTTTTTATTTTTTAGATTATTTATCAATTTTTTAAAACCATATATAAAATCATTAAAAAGCAGCAATTAAGTGATTTTTTTGTGATGTATTATTGCAACACATTAACATTAAATTTGTTATTTTTTCTCTTATTTTGTCAGTTTTTGACGAATTTTGCTAAAAGAATCTTGTTTAATATTAAACAATTAACAAGGAGTACTTAATATGAACAATTTAAAAAAAGTAGGGTTAACAGCACTTGCTGGTTCCCTAGTTGCTGGTTCAGTA
>MDTG01405430.1_pt1 | contig 10571 bp, 9 predicted proteins | sample 811421 | NCBI WGS metagenome assembly MDTG01 (sample SAMN05326645, study PRJNA326480) | marine metagenome | isolation source: seawater | place: Pacific Ocean: South East | collected 2011
CAAAATAAAATTCATTTCTACTTTTTGTTTTTGGACATTTTTAAAATGTCCATTTTTATATATTACAAATAAAATTTTTTTTTAAATATGTCATTTTTTTAATTATGACGTAAATGCTTTAAAATATATATAAGTATAAAAAATATTGTTACTGAATTTTTAAATTTCGTTTTTTTTCCGGATTTTTTTTGTCATCCTAATTTAGGATAAATGGATTACAAAATGGATGACAAAAAATCCGGAAAAATCCGAAAAACATTTCATTGCAAAAATTGTGATTATATAACGAGTGATAAAAAAGATTACAATAGACATTTATTAACTGCAAAACATAAAAGAATGACATTGGATTACAAAAAATCCGAAAAATCCGAAAAATCCGAAAAAATAGAACCAAAAATTAAATTTATATGTGATTGTGGTAAAGAATATAAATACAGACAAGGATTATTTAAACATCAACAAAAATGTTCTTATATAAAAGAAATAGAAGAAGATGAAGCAGAGGAAATAACAGTAAAAAGGAATGATGACCCTAGTTATAAAGAATTATTAATACAAGCAATGAAAGAAATGACAGAAATGAGAAAAGAAAACACAGAAATGAGAAAAGAAAACACAGAAATGAGAAAACAAATGACAGATATGATACCATTAATAGGGAATAATAATACAACAAATAATAATAATACAACAAATAATAATTTTAATTTAAATTTATTCTTGAATGAGACATGTAAAGATGCATTAAATTTAACGGATTTTATAAATTCGCTACAAGTTCAATTACAAGATTTAGAATATACAGCAGACAATGGACATATAAAAGGGATAACAAACATATTTCATAATGCATTATCAAATTTAGAGGTAACAAAACGTCCGATGCATTGTACAGATTTGAAGAGAGAAGTATTATATATAAAGGATAATAATGAATGGCATAAAGATGATGATAAGGAAGAAATAAAAGTAGCAGTGAATAAAGTAGTAAATAAGAATATAGGGAATCAAGGAAAATGGATAGATGCACATCCTAATCTAGAAAGAGAAGAAGAAATGGAGAATTATATAAGAATGCAAGATCATAGTCTAGGAACAGGAGAAGAAATAGAACAAAAAAAAATAATAAAAAATATATTAAAAGAAGTAGTAATAGAGAAAGAAAACAAATCATGATGATTCTAGCTAATTAGTAATATGTTTATAGATATAAGAACGTTTTAATTTACAATTAATATAAATATCATTAAGGTCGTATCCAATAAAAGTTAAAATGTATTGAGTTACATCTTCAAAGAGGTTTGAAGATGTAATAAGTTGAGTTAAAATATATTGAATATATTGGCGTCGTAAAATAGAACGTCTAGATGTATTAATGTTAAATGTAATATGATTATCATATGGAGAAATAACATATTTAATATGTTGTTTGTGTATTTTAAGAAGATGAGTTCTATCAAGGTAGATAGATTTAAATAATTCTTGTTGAAAGAAATTAGATTTTTTAAATATAATAATATTATTTTCCATAATTGATTTTTTTTATAAAAAGTTTGTGATAAAAAAAAACTCAATTTTATAAAAAAAGGATTATTTAAGAGGGATATGAACATATTTTTTATAAAATCTGCGGTAAATATGTTGTAATTTATCAAATTTCATATTATACTTGCCATCGAGACAACTAGGGTCAATATTTTCGACGATACTTCTATCTTCATTAATAGTAGTTCGCATAGCATATAAAGTATAAATGTCGCCAAAATAATTATTGATAAAATTACGATATGTTTTAACAAAGATAGTACATTTGTCATCACTAATAGGTAGAACACTAGTAATAATAGTGGAAATCATACCATTAAAAATGACACGTGCAACAGTAGTATGAGGCATAATAAATTCATTTTCAATAGTAATATTATCAATATTAAAAAGGACATTAGGGATAGAGTCTTGACCAGAATGATAGAAATAAGTAGTTTTATAATGCCATTTATTAAGTTTAACTGTTTTTTCATAAAAAGGAGCAGGTTCATATTTATTACCAAATGTATGAACAAATGCAATATGCATAACATCTAAAGAATTTTCAGTAAGTATTCTAGGATAACATTTAAAGTCTTGTTTAAGATTGACTTGTCTAAAAATAAGTTGGTTATCAGGGGAAGAACGTTCAGGTTCTCTGTAAAGATTGTTAGTAAAATTATTATCATAATTTAAGAAGGTGTTAAGATAAACCCAACCATCAATTTGAAAAATATCAAATGAATTAATATTAAATTTAGTATTTTCTTTAAAATTAAGTCCAGGAACAAATTTCAATTCTCCGTGAGAATTGAATTCGTAACCATGATAAGGACAAATAATATTATTATTACAAACTTTACCTTTAGCAAGAGAGGCACCACGATGTGGGCAAATATTATCACATGCAAAAAAGTGAGTAGAATTAGTCCAAACAACATAGTCTTTATTCCATATAGTAATTTTTTTAGGTTTATTAGTAATAAAAGAATCAGTTTCACCAATAACATACCAGGAAATATCATAAATATCTTGATTAGATAAAGAGTCATTATTTTTATTAGAAGGAATAGAATTTTTAATGTAGTTGCGAATACCAGTTAAATAGCCAGTATTATCAGAATTAGATTTATGAATAAAACAATATTTACGAGAGGAGTGAGTATTAGATGGAATAAAAGCGAAAGAAGGGAAGAGAAGGGTTAACAAAAAAATTAGTATCATTTTAGATAAATAAGTAAAAAAAACTTTATATTGTTTAAAAATTTTAAAAGTATTCATAATATGGGAAAAGTTTATTGACAATGTCAGGGCCAGCGAGAGAGACAGCATAAAGACCATGAGTCATACTACAGAAAGCATTATAAATAAGACCATTACGTCTAAAAACAATATGGTTGGTCATACCACTAGATGTAGCACCATAAATTTGTATGACCTTATTATGGTCATTAACAAATTCTTTAATAAGATTAATAGCATTGGGAATATGAATACTTTTCAAAGAAGGACGAAGGTCGTTTTCATTTAAATGAGGGATTTTATTATTATCAATAAAGTTATTCAAAGATTGAATAATATCATTTTGAGTATTAGAAGTTTCATAGAGCATATTTAATAGGTAATTTGTAATGAATAGATAGTAAAAAAAGGAATCAATTTTATAAAATATTATAAAATTAATAAAAAAAGGTCCCACTGGGAATCGAACCCAGGTCGCAAGATTCAAAGTCTTGAGTGATACCATTACACTATGAGACCCCTGGGGGGTTACTCCTTCAACAGGGATCGAACCTGTGACCTTACGATTAACAGTCGTACGCTCTACCAACTAAGCTATGAAGGAAAGAATCTCCAGTCGGAAATAAAGAAAGGAGATTTGAGTGAAACATATATAGAACGTTTCCACAATATATCATAGATTATTCTTTAAATGGTTTTTTTTCAAAAATTTAGTATTAACTTTAATAAGAGAAAGTTTTTTAAGATATTTACGATTTTCATAAAAGTCACCTTTAGAATCAGAAATTGCAATTAATTTTTGATTAATTTTATGATGACATGAATAACAAATAAATAGAAAGTCATTATTATAATGAGGATAATGAAACGTAAGTGAATTAGCGAATACATTATTGCAAGAATTACAGTGAACAATTTTTTTCATAGTTTTTAAAAAATATGAAAAAAAGAAAAAAGAATCAATTTTATGTATTAATTAATCATTTTCATAACATCTATAAAGTTCATTGTAGTCATTACATTTATTTAAGTCATTAAAAACAATTTCAAGTGGAACAAAAGCAGTTTTATATCTATTAAATAATTTTTCTTGAATAAGTAAAAAATTATCAACAGTATAAAATTTGAAACAAGGGATTTGAATACCAAAATTAAAGACAAGGTTACGGATATCAGGGTTTGAGATATTAGAAGCAGAGAAAGTGTCAGGAACAGCAATGGAAGATTTAGTGGTATTACTAGTTCCATCTAAAATTTGGAGTGCATCAGAATTACAATTAGATTCAATAAGTTGAGAAAATTTCTGTTTACGAAAGAGATTACTATTGGAATTAGAAAAAATATAATTATTAATATTGAAACAGTTAGTATCTTTAGAATTACATTTAGTAAGTTCATTATAATTAGAAATATTAGAATTATCAAGAATAATAACAATTTTACCTTTGATGTCTTTAAGTTTAACGTTAGACAAAGAATCGATTTGATTATTAATATTTAAAGAAGGTAGAATTTTATTTTGAACAGTTTGTAAAGAGATGATAGGAGAGAAAGCGAAGAAATTGACAAGGTCAGTATCAGGAACAAGGATATAATTATTATCATTAGAATTAGAAGGAGGTATGCTAGAGAAATCACCAGTTAAATTATTAAAATATTTACCGGAAAGAGCAGAGAAATGGTGGTCAGGTTTACCATTAAGAATGTCAAATTTTAATTTATAAGTATTATATTTTGCATCAATATCATCTTTAAGATTAGGTTTATTATGATATAAGGAGGAAGCGAGTTGTTCAGCAATTTTATTTTTAGTAGAAAGGTCGGCATGAAAGTCAATATAATTAGGTAATTTCATAAGGAAATCACTGGTTTGTGGATTAATTAAGAATTTAGCTTTTTGCATAGCAACATTGAGTTTATCTTCACGTTGATGTTGAACGAGAGGAGTAGGTTTATGTTGATAAGTGTATAATTTATTAGTTTTGGCGAGAGTAGATTCAATAGATAAAGCGACCTTTTTAAAAGCAGATTTATCATTAGATTTAACTCTTAAATGAATGAAGAGAGGGTCACTAGAATTAGGGACAGGTTTAGCAAAAGCAGAAGAAGAAATAGTAGAAAGAACAGTATCAAGCATAATATAATTTTCAGGTTCTCGAACTAAATAGTCGGAATCTTTAGTATATGTAACAGAAGGTTGACCGTCAATAATAAGAACTTCAAAATCAAGGAATCGACAACCTCTAGAAAGGACTAAATTAACCATATCAGTAGAAACCTTATTACCAGAAACAGCAGAATTATAAGAAGCTTTAATAAGGTATTCTTTGATAGGTCGATTATCGTCACCATTAGAATCAGTGATAGAAACATTGGATGTTAATTGGGATTTGATAGAAGAAGCTTCACCAGATTGAGTATCACCAAATAAAGAGAATTGTTCGGTTTTAGTTGAAAGATTAAAAATAAGTTGTCGTTCTTTTAAAAGTGAAAAGACAAGATAAGTAGCAATAAAAATAGTGATAATAATTAAAAGTTTGTTGATTAAATTCATTTATATTATATATTGATAATAATATAATAAATTAATTGTATATATTATAATATAAAATGCCAGGAGGAATACTAAATATAAATTCAGTAGGTAAAGGAGATATAATATTTACAGGTAATCCATCAAAAACATTTTTTAAAGTAACATATTCTAAATATAGTAATTTTGGTTTGCAAAAATTCAGGATAGATTATGATGGATTACGTGAATTAAGAACAATGGAACAATCAGTATTTAAATTTAAAGTTCCTAGATATGCGGATTTGTTAATGGACACGTATTTAGTAGTACATATACCGAATATATGGAGTCCAATATATCATCCAACACAAGAGACAAATAATCAATGGGCACCATACAATTTTAAATGGATAGAGAATCTGGGAAGTCAGATGATAAAAGAAGTAGTAATAACATGTGGGTCAATAATATTACATAAATTTACAGGAGAATATTTGACAGCAATGGTGGAGAGAGATTTTAGTGAATCAAAGAAGGAATTATTTAATAAGATGAGTGGAAATGTGAAAGAGTTAAATGATCCAGGAAATGTATATGGAAGAATAAATACGTATCCAAATGCGTATCATACAAAGAACACAGAAGGGTCTGAACCGTCAATACGTGGTAGAAATATATATATACCATTAAATACATGGTTTACATTAAATAATAAATGCGCATTTCCATTAATAGCATTACAATATAATGAATTACATATAGAAGTGACATTACGACCATTACAAGAATTATTTCAAGTAAGAGATGTATTTGATACGCAATTTAATTTTCCTTATGTAAGACCGGATTTTAATGAGAACAGATTTCAAATGTATAGATTTTTACAGACACCGCCAGCAGTAAGATTAGTTCCAGAAAATTATGAGAATAAGGTAACAACATGGAATGCAGATGTTCATTTAATATCAACATATTGTTTTTTATCAAAAGAAGAACAAGAATCAATGGCAAAAAATGATCATTTGTATTTAATAAAGGACGTATATGAATATAAATTCGAAAATATAACAGGAACGAAGAAATTAAAAATACCGTCAAATGGGTTGGTGTCGAGTTGGATGTGGTATTTACAAAGAAATGATGTAAATATGAGAAATGAATGGAATAATTATACAAATTGGCCTTATAAATTTTTACCATCAGATACATATTTAGCACCATTAAATAATAATTTAGATACAACAATACCGACAGGACCAGGTGTAAATCCAGATACAAGTAGAGCAACAGGTTTATATATAACAGGTGATTTTAATGAAGTGAATAGAAAACATATATTAGAAACAGCGGCTATACTATTTAACGGAGAATATCGAGAAAATACTTTAACAAGAGGTGTATATGATTATATAGAGAAATATACAAGAACAAATGGATTTGCAAAAGAGGGAATATATTGTTATAATTTTTGTTTAAATACAAATCCTTTAGATTATCAACCAAGTGGGGCGATAGATATGAGTAAATTTAAAAGAATAGAGATGGAAATAACGACAAATACACCAACAGTTGATTTGGTAAATTCGATGTTTGATGTAATATGTAGTGAAGATGGAGAACCAATTGGTTTAAGAAAAAATAATTGGAGGCTATATGATTATAATTACAATTTAGTTTTACATGAAGAAAGATATAATATAGTATCATTTATAGGAGGAAATTGTGCATTAATGTATGCAAGATAAATATTTGTTAATAATATATTATTATACTCTAATAGTATATTATATTAATATGGATAATAATACAAAATGGAAATCAAAATTATTTAGAAATCAAAGTGTAAAATCAAATGATAATATTCATGTCCATAATATGGAAAAAAAAATAGAAAGAATAAAAAAAAATAAAGATTCAAAGTTAGAAACTGTTTATGATAATGATATAGAAGATGAAGGATTTGATATAGATGATAATAACTTGAAAGAAGGGTTATTCGAACGAAATGAATTTACAGGTTATGGTTGGAAAGACCCAAAACACAAAGGTATTGGTGATGCATTAAATCCAGAAAATTTGGGAGATATGATAAATAAATTATATAAAAAAGCGGTGTATTTTATAACATATACTTCAGAACAGGTAGTAGAAAAATGTGGTGAAAGAAAGAAAAATGAACCAAAAAGAAAATATAAAGCGAGAAAGAAAAAAAATGTGAAAATTGTTAGAAAATATGTAGCATTGTTTTTCACAGTTCTTATTAGTTTCTTTTCGGTTTATAATTGGTATTATGTAACAACATTTAGAAATCCAATAGATAAGCAACGTATTCCATTAGTAAAATATATGGTAGGGAGGAAAAATATGGATGGGTCTAGACGATTACTAACTGATGATTTTAATGAAAACAGACAACAAGAAGGTGTTATCGGAATGATATGGGGATTTTTATTCTTTTTCTTTGAGTATGTTGTAATGTTATATGATGATTTAAATATAGTATTTTTAGATATTATACCAAATACGATTTCTGATACTTTTGGAAAAACAGTTACTTTTGTTTTCTTATTTTTATTTTTAATAACCATGTTTTATTTTTATGTTGAACAGGTAAAAGATGAAGTAGTAAAAATGTTGAAAGGTAAATTATCATTTATTTCTGGATTTATAATTTTATATGTTTTTGTAAAAATTATTCAAAATTATTTATCTGATAATCCTAATTCTCATTATTTAACTGATTGGTTAAAATTATTAGATAATATTACTGAATCTAATGCTATTGTTGCACCATTTATATTAGGATTTTTCTTGGTTATTAATCTTATACGTGTATTACTTATATTTATTGTAACTATTATTTGGGTTCCTATAGTTATTGGTCTTTCCATTGTATTTTATTCATTCTTTCCTCTTTTTATTTATAGTAATTATAGTATTTTTGAAGCAATTGAAAAAATAGATGCTGATTGTACAGAAGCTTTTAGGGTAGATAAGAGGAAATTTTGTGTCGGTCCTTGGGAGAAAATTAAATATTGGTTTAAATTTTGTGTTAAGACCTTTTTAGGTGATTTCTTATATCACGGATTATTTACTGCTATTATAATTGCTATTTTTTCTATTGCTATGAATGATTATAAATATAATATTAAAGGTAATGTTCTTAAAGATAATTTATTAAATTACAGCTATATTTTAATTGTTGTTGCTAGTATCTTCTTAATTAAACAATGTGCTAATAGGTTTGATTATCAGTTTACTCAAGGTGGTTGGAAAGAAAATGCTGAAAATAAATTTGATTTTAAAGAGGAAGAAGTAAATGAAAATATTTTAGAAGTTATTAATAGTAAAGTTAATGAACTTAATAATAAAAACGTTAATAATGTATTTAATTGAAATTTATAAAATAATATAAATAAATCCTGATTATATCATTTATAATGAAAATTGTTATAAATGATTTCAAAAAAGCTGAACAATTTGTCCAAATTTTTCAAAATTTAAAATTATTTGGTGCTCATATTAATATTAAATTGGAAAAGGATTTCTTTTTTATTCAAGGTATGGATTCTTCTCATGTCAGTGTTTTTGAATTAAAATTGAATAATACTTGGTTTTATAGTTATGATGTTACTGATACACGAGTTATTGGTATTAATACTGCTATCTTCTTTAAAATTTTGAATATTCGTGCTGATTCTCAAGAAATTACTCTTATTTTTGATGAAGATACTATTGATATTGAACTTACTGGTAGTGATAAAAATGAATATGATAAATTTTTTACTATGCCTATGGTCGATATTGATTCTGAAGAATTAACTATTCCTGATACTGATTCTAGTTTAGTATTTTCTATGGAATCTAAAAAATTTAAATTATTAATTGACCAATTCTCTAATTTTGGTGATGATATTGAATTTAATTATTGTGAGGATGAATTGAAACTTGTTTCTGACAATAATACTGAAGGTTCTATGAAAATTAATATTAAATTAGATGATATGGAATCTTGTGAAGTTGAAGAAGATTTAGAATTTAATTGTAGTTATTCTTTAAAACAAATTTCTAATATGGCCCAGTTCTTTAAACTTACTAGTGATTTGTTTATTCATATTTCACCTGACCAACCTTTTAAATTATTATATCGTTTAGAAGATGAAAATTATTTTAGATTCTTTTTAGCACCAAAAGTATCAAATAATTAAAGATAAAATATATATTTTAATTTATCAAAATATATATATATATAAATTTAATATTATGAGTTCTAAAAAATATAAAGTGGGAGCAAAAGAAGGAATAAAAAAAGGTGAAGCTGGAGTATTACCGAAGAAGAGGGATAAAACAAGAAAAAGAAAAGACGATACAAAGAGAAAGAAAGAAGGACGTTCTACTAGAAAAAATAGAAAGATAATCCCAACGGAGGAAAGTGACAGTGATGATGGAAGTGATGTTAGACCTGGTGTTAGAACTGGTAATGAATTGGTGGATGAATTTTCCAAAATTGTGATAAAACAAGATAAAGAACTATTAACCAAGATAAAAAATGTTATGGAAAATGTTATGAAAAATAAAGAAGCTAAAGACCTTCTAAAAACAAATAGATTAGGTCAATTAGAAGCATTATTTGCTGATTATAATAAAACCAACACACAACCTGAAAAAGCAAAAAAAAAACAAGAACTTTTTGAATTCGCAAGAAATTATAATTTTGAAGATTTTTATAGAAAAAATTATCCTAATGAAGAAAATGATAATGATGATGATGATAATGGTGATGATAGTGATGATGATAGTGGTGATGATAGTGGTGATGATAGTGATCATGATAGTGTTGATATTCGTAATATGACTCCTCAAGGAATAGCTAACACCAAGGAAGAAGAAGAAAAAAAGTTATTGAATGATCTTGAAACTTTAGAAGGGAAAGGTGTTTTTATAGGTCAAGAAAATGAAGAACTGCTAGAAAAAAAAGGATTAGGTAAATTAAAAAATATGTATTATGCATATGATAACGCCAAAGAACTTGAAAAATCAGAAAAACAACAACAACTTATTGATTATATGAAAAATAATAATAATAAAGATAATTTAAATAATTTTATTATAGAATTTGATAATCTAAATAAAAAAGGGATATCCCCAAATGATGTAGTATTAGAAATGAATAATGATAAACTGGAAGATGCTATAACCGCATTACCTGAATGGTTTAATAAAGATATATTAAATGAAGAAAATGAAGAAAAACGTATAGAAATGATAAATCAAAATATAAAAG
>MDTG01041855.1_pt1 | contig 10570 bp, 9 predicted proteins | sample 811421 | NCBI WGS metagenome assembly MDTG01 (sample SAMN05326645, study PRJNA326480) | marine metagenome | isolation source: seawater | place: Pacific Ocean: South East | collected 2011
GAAAGCTTTCCATCATTAGTAAAAAAAATTAAACCTGATGAATTTGCATCTAGCCTGCCAACAATTATTAAATTTTTTTCATTAGCAATCTTAGGAAGTAAATCATATATAGATTTCAAATTGCCCTCAGTCTTTTTGGAACAAATAACTCCCGTTGGTTTATTTAGAACAAATAGTCGAGTTTGAACATCTATAAATTCAACTCTCTTGCTGCCTATACTAATTTCATCATCAGAGTTAACTACGCAACCAAGTTTCGCTATCTCGCCATTTACAGTAACTTTTCCTGAACTAATAATCTCTTCACATCCTCTTCTAGAGCCATAGCCGGCTCTTGCAAGTATTTTTTGCAACCGAGTTTTTTTCATAAATGATTAACTGGCCTCTAAATTAATCTCAGTAGTATCAGTGATTTCTTCTGCAGACATATCTTCTTTTTCAGGTAATGTCGGTAAATCTGATATTTTCTTAATATTAAGATCATTCAAAAAGGTTTTTGTAGTTACCAATAATGCTGGTCTTCCAGGCGTTTCTTTGTATCCAGAAATCTTGATCCAGTCTCTTTCAAGTAAATTCCTTATTATATTTGTACTAACTTGAACTCCTCTTATCTCTTCAATTTCTCCTCTTGTTACGGGCTGCTTATAAGCAATTATGGATATAGTTTCCATCAAAGATTTAGATAGCCTATTGTTCTCTGTCCATAGTGAAGATAAAAGATCGGTGAAGTCTTTTTTAATTTGCAATCTAAAGCCTGATGCAACTTCAGATATCTCTAGAGAGGATTCTGCATACCTATCTTCTAGACTATTTAATCCAACTTTTACTTCTGCCAAATCAACTTTTATGCCTTCATTTTCGAGTATTGTCTTAATTTCTGACAATCGCAAAGGTCTTCCAGAAGCAAATAGCAAAGATTCAATAAAATTTTCTATATTTTTATTCATTTACAGCATTAAGTACTTTTGATTTTATGTAAATTTCTTCATTATTGTTTTGAATTAAGTCTACACATCCTTCCTTAGCTAGCTCTAAAGAAGCTAAAAAAGAAACTACTACTCCTATCTTGCCTTCAGACTTATGGAGCGTTTTATAGAAGCCTATTAAATTCTTTTTTGTAAGGATTGATAATATAAGCTGAATCCTATCTTGCGTTGAAAGCTCCTCAAACTCTATCTGATGACTTTTATCTAGTTTTGGTCTAGATAAAACTTCAACCATGCTAGATTTAAGTTTTGCTGTGTTGAAATCAATAATATTGGTCTTTTTTTCAACCTTTGGCATACCGACACTTGCTAAATAAAAATCTCTATTGATCCTGTCCATGCTTGCAAGCTCTTCTGAGACTGTTTTAAAGACTTGATACTCTTGCAACCTTCTTATGAGATCAAGCCTTGGATCAGTTTCTTCATCTTCATCTTCTACTTTTGGAAGAAGCATCCTAGATTTGATCTCAGCTAATGTTGCTGCCATTACTAAATATTCTGCCGCAAGTTCAAAGTTGAGAGACTCCATAAGATTTATGTAGTCGATATATTGATCTGTAATCTTTGAAACTTCTAGGTCAAGAATGTTTATATTCTGTTTTTTTATAAGATATAGCAGCAGATCCATTGGTCCTGTGAAAGTTTCAAGGCAAATCTCTAATGCATGAGGCGGGATAAATAGATCCTCAGGAATCTCAGATAACGGGACGCCATTAACAACGCCTAATTCCAGATGCTTTAGTTGGGGAGTGCTCATAAACACTACATAGTGTAATTGTCGTAAAGCTTAAATACAACATATTGTGTTTAGGCAAAAAAATGCTTAAAAGAGCTTAAATGTATAAAAAAAAATAAATTTAAATATTTAATATTAAGCTTTCAATTGATTTATATCATAGTTATATTTGTAAACTTAATTTTAAATACTAATTAGAAGATGGATTATTCAACAGACAATACTAGAATCATTGATAAGGTGGATCTAATTACTCCTAATGATGTGATTTCAAAATATCCGCTTACCGATGAAATATCTAAACTTGTGTATGGGACTAGAAATCAAGTAAGTCAAATACTTCATGGCAAGGATGATAGATTAATAGCAGTTGTTGGTCCTTGCTCAATTCATGATCCAGATTCTGCTGAAGAGTATGCAAAGCTCCTATTAGATGAAAAAGAAAAATATGAAGAAGATATTCTTTTGATAATGAGAGTTTATTTTGAGAAACCAAGAACAAGCATTGGTTGGAAAGGACTCATAAATGATCCAGATATGGATAATACTTTCGATGCAAATAAGGGACTCTTTTTAGCAAGATCTATACTGCATAAGATTTCTGAGTTTGGTCTTCCGGTTGGAACTGAATTTCTTGATCCAATTTCACCACAATTTGTGGCAGATCTTGTTTCTTGGGGCGCTATTGGAGCTAGAACTGCTGAAAGTCAAATCCATCGAGAGCTGGTATCAGGTCTTTCTTGTCCAATTGGTTTTAAAAATGGAACAACAGGTGATCTTAATCCAGCTATTTATGGAATAAAAGCTTCAAATCATTCACATGTATTCTTTTCAAATACAAAAGAAGGGATGGTATCTATTTATAAGACCTCAGGGAACTCTGACACTCATATAATATTAAGAGGTGGAACTAAGCCTAATCTTTATCCTGATGATATTCGAGAGACTATTGATGCCCTTAATGCAGCTGAAGCAAATGATTCAATTATGATTGATGTAAGTCATGGAAATAGCCAAAAGGTTTTCAAAAGACAGCTTGAGAATATTGGTGTTGTATCAAAACAAGTATCCGATGGTGTTAATGAAATTAGAGGGGTAATGATAGAAAGTCACTTAGTTGAAGGTAATCAAAAGATTGATGACACTCTAAAATATGGACAAAGTATTACGGATGCATGCATTAACTTTGAAGATACTAAACAGTGTCTTTCAGAGCTCTCCTCAGCCGTTCGCGCTAGGAGATCTAAAAGTTAAGTGAAATCAGATAATTTTTCTTTTTCAAAAGATGCTGCAGATACCTTAGGTGTAGAGGCTGCAATAATACTAAAGTTCATAGAGGATAATAATATTTCTTTAAAGTCTATTGAAGAGATAACTGAGGTTCTTAAAGAAAAGTTCTCTTTTATGGACGAGCAGAAGATAGTAAACAGTATAGAAAAGATTGTAGGTCTTGGATTAATTAAATCAAGCCCTGGAAAATATTCAAAAGTGAAGTTAAAGATCCCCAATCGATCAGGACCAAAGAAATTGAGTTTTATGGATGCTGACTGGGAGCCATCAAAAGAGACAATTGAAGTTCTTGAGCTTGGAGGTATTGATGTAGACTTTGCCTTACTCAAGCTGAAAGAATTTAAGATCTACTGGAATGAAAAAAAAGCAGAAAAAAATAATTGGAACTCTATTTTTATTAACTATATTAGAAAAGAATGGGTGCAATTCAATTCAAAGAGTAAAGGTATGCCCTACACCATGGTTGATGACTGGATTCCTAGTAATTCAGCTCTTGATGTCCTTGAGTTATCAGAAATTAGAAAAGAAACTGCTCTAGGATATTTAAATGAATTTATTCTCTTCTGGAAGGATAATGGGGCAGCCTTAAAAACTTGGAACGTTAAATTTGTAGATTTTGTAAAAAGGAAAGAGATTGGGAGTTATAATAGTAAAAATGAGCCAGGAAAATTTACCAAAACATTTAAAGAAAGGAAAAGTGACCAGTCTTGGGCAGAAGAAATCGATTAAAAAGAAACTTGATCAAGATTTCATAAATCTTATTGATAACTTATTTCTAAAATTGGAGATGTCTTATCATTATCAATTCTATAAAGTCTTTGGAGATGACGAGAGATTAAAAGAAGGAAAAAAACTCTGGGCTATAAGTCTAAAAAGGTTTGAAAATAAGCATATTAAGCATGCGATATTAAAAGTTGTTGCTAAAAATAACTTTCTACCAACATTGTCTGATTTTATTGGATGCTGTGAGGAAGCAAAATCATCAGATTTTCAAACACCAAATGATGACTTTAATAAAGATTTTAGTAGATTTGATCTCAAAACACTTGAAAAATTAAGGAAAAAACACAAAATCTAGCTCATACAAAATTTTTTTTGAGGTATGTCAAGTATACTTGACGCAATAAGATCTAAATTTATGAACCAAAACGTAAGAATCTCTCTATACATAGTAATACCAATTATTTTCTGGATGCTATCAGGTATATTTGTTGAAGAAAAAAAACCTGTTGTTGTTGCAGATACTAATGCTGCGTCCATAGAGATAAGAAGAAGCACTCCTTCTATGTTTAGCCCATCAATAAAACTAAAGGCAACAAGCAGTTCAGAAAGAAGAGTTGCCGTTAAAGCTAAAACAACGGGAGAAGTTGTAGAAATTGGAGCAAAAGAAGGTGACTTCATAAACAAAGATTCCCTTCTATGCAAGCTTGGTGTTGTTGAACTTAATAGAACAGAAGTTAAGTCTCCCTTTAGTGGTTACGTAGAATCAATTGTAAAGCCTGGAAACTTTTTAGATAGAGGTCAAGTGTGCGCAACAATTATTGATTTAAATCCAATCAAATTTATTGCTGAAATACCTGAAATAAGGATTGCAGATGTAAAAGTTGGGCAGAATGTATTAATTGAGCTAATTACAGGAGAAAGCATTGAGGGTAAGCTTTCATTCGTCTCAAAAAGCGCTTCCCCTCAAACGAAAACATTCAGAGTAGAGAGTGAGATTAGAAATCCTTTGGGAATCATTAAGGATGGGATTACCTCTACAATAACAATCAAAACCGATGAGATTTTGTCTCATAAGATTTCTCCTTCAATTCTAGATTTAGATGATTCAGGAAATATTGGAGTGAAAGTGATTGATTCCGATAATGTTATAAGATTTGTACCGATATACATTGTAGAAGATCTCGAAGAGGGATTATGGATTTCTGGGATTCCAGAAACAGTTGATCTAGTCGTAAAAGGTCATGGATTTGTAGAAGATGGCCAGATGATTTTAGATAGTAAATCAAACTAATATGACTAATATTATTGATTTTGCTCTTTCAAAAGCCAAAACCACAATCGTGATAGCAGTTCTTGTCCTTCTTGCGGGCTCATATGCGAGACAAGAAATACAAGTTTCATCAAGTCCAAATATCCAACTACCATTTATCAGTGTTTCTGTTTTTCTTGAAGGCGCCTCTCCTGAAGATGGCTCACGATTAATTGCTAGGCCGCTTGAAAATAACTTACGAAGTGTTGAAGGAGTTAAAAATATAAGCTCTTACAGCACGCTTGGTATTACTAGAATGATAGTTGAATTCGAAATTCAACATAATATGAATGAAGCCATAATAGATATTCAGCAAGCAATAGAAGAAGTTAAGTCAGAACTCCCATTAGGTGCTGAAGATCCTCAAATACAAGAATATTCAGAAAGAAGTTTCCCAGCAATGACAATAAGCCTTCAAGGTGATGGGTCCCTAAGGCAAAAAATTTACTTTGCTGAAGAAATGAAAGATATGCTCGAATCAATTGATGGAATTTATGAGGCAAACCTAGTTGCAGCTCCTGATGAAGTTTTGGAGGGTGTTATAGATAAATCAAAAATGGAAGCTTATGGGGTGACTCTCGATGATCTCTACAACTCAATTAGCAATAATAATATTGTAATTCCCGGAGGAAGACAGGATACGGGACTTGGAAGTTTTAATGTTGAGGTACCTAGCGTTTTAGAAACTCCAAGAGATGTTTACAGCATACCAGTAAAGGTAACAAAAGATGCAGTTGTGACCTTTGGAGATATTGCAACTGTTAAAAGAACCTTTAAAGATTTCAATGAATATGCTCGGATCAATGGCAAAGATACTGTTGCATTAGATATCTTTCTTAGAGATGGAGCAAATGCCCTTGATACAAAGACCTCTATTACAAGCGTCTTAGAAGATTTAAAAAAAAGTCTTCCTCCTAATCTAGATATACTAATAACTGATGACGAGACTGTTATAACAGAGCAAATGGTTTCAGAGCTTGAGGGGAATATTCTTGGCGCAATCCTTCTTATAATGATAGTGGTTGTAGCTTCTATGGGTTTAAGAGTAGGCCTGCTTGTAGGCTTATCGATACCTTTTTGCTTTCTATTTACTTTTATCATTCTTGTTGGGATGGGGTATGAATTAAATTTCTTAGTGATGTTTGGCTTGTTACTTTCTATGGGAATGCTTATTGATGGCTCTATAGTTGTTACAGAGTATGCTGATAGAAAAATTAGTGAAGGCCTGTCAAGGTTTGAAGCCTACAGACTTGGAGCAAAAAGGATGTTCTATCCTATCTTGGCCTCAACTGGAACAACATTGGCAGCATTCATTCCATTAATATTCTGGCCTGGCTACACTGGGCAGTTTATGAAATATCTTCCAATGACTGTTTTCTTTGTGCTAGTTGCCTCTTTTTTCTATGCAATGATCATAACTCCAGTGATTGGAACATACTTTGGTCAGCATAAATCAGTTTTAAGTTCAAAAAATTCAGTAGATAAAACGGGTCAGATTATTTTTGATACGATTTCGGAATTCTACTCTAAAAAAATTAAGTTCTTTATTAAAAACCCAATAGAAACAATAGTTGCTTGCATTTCTGTTATTGCATTAATTATCACAACATATAATTTCTATGGAAAGGGAACTGAGTACTTTGCAACAATAGATCCACTTGAAGCAAAAATATCTATTCGAGGAAGGGGCAATTTTTCTGCTTTAGAGAAGAAAGATATTATCGAATCAATTGAAGAAAGATTATTAGAAATTGATGAGTTAGAAAGTATTTATTTAAAGGCAGGTGCAGATTGGTTTGATTCAGGAAGCGATAAGATTGGGAGTGGTTTTGTTGAGGTTGTTCCCCCGTCAGAAAGGTCAATTTCTGGACTTGAGGCAATTAGTTTAATTACTAAAGTAACTCAAGATATTCCTGGTGTGGTTGTAGAAGCTGAGCCTGACATGGGTGGTCCGCAATTCGGTGCTCCAATAATGCTGGGTATCTATGGTGATACTGAAGAAAGTGTTACCTTTGCCGCAAAAGAAATTGAGAATCATATGCGATCTGAAGTTAATGGCATAACAAATATCTTTTCATCAAGGGCCTATCCGGCTGTTGAGTGGAGCGTGGAAGTAGATAACCAAAAAGCTGCTCAACTCGGCGTAAGTGTCTTTAATGTTGGCGCTCTGGTGCAAATGCTTACATCAGGATTTAAGGTGGGTGAGTTCACTCCAGATGATTCAAAAGATGCAATAGAAATTAGAGCAAGATTTCAACCTCAGGATCGAACAATTACTGGAATCAATAATCTAAAAGTTCAGACACCAAATGGATTGGTTCCTGTCAGTAGCTTTATCTCTCTTAAGCCTCAACAATACAAGGAGAACGTCTCTAGAAGAAATGGATATTTTTATCATGAAATTTATGCCTCTAATGTTCCAGGTGTTTTGGTGAATGATAAGGTTACTGAAATTGATAGCTGGCTTTCTAATCAAGATTTTGGTGGCGACATTAAATATGATTTCCAAGGCCAGGCTGAAGAAACAGAAGAGGTTAATGAGTTTCTGGGGGTTGCTGGTGGAACAGCGATTTTTGTGATGCTACTGATGCTACTAACTCAATTTAATAGTTTTTATCAGTCACTATTAATTCTATCAGCTGTTGTTATGTCTTTTGTTGGGGTGCTTTTAGGACTACTAATAACAAATAAACCTTTTAGCTCAACTATGACTGGTATTTCAATAGTTACTCTTGCTGGAATTGTAGTAAATAACAATATAGTTTTAATTGATACATTTAACAGACTAAAAAGCGATATGCCGCATGAAGAAATTACCAAAATTATTAAAATAACATGCATGCAGAGACTAAGACCTATTCTACTAACAACTACCACAACAATACTTGGACTTCTTCCACTTGCTCTTGGTTTAAGTGTTGATATTATTGGAAGAGATATATATGTTGGAAGCAGAGTTGTTGACTGGTGGTCAAACCTGGCTCAGTCGATTGTTTTTGGTCTAAGCTTTAGCACTTTATTAACATTAATCTTTACTCCTGCAGCTTTATCTATTCCTCCCAGAATAAAAAGATTCTTTGAAAAAAGAGAGCAGCTTCAAATTAACCCACAATAATAATTTTTTAGTTACAATAAGATATGAGTAATTCAAAAAATAACTTCGAGTCATCGCTAAAAAAGCTTGAAAAGATTGTTGCAAAGCTTGAAGAAGGTAACATTGACCTTGATGATTCTATAAAATCATTTGAAGAAGGAGTTATGCTTGTTAAAGAGTGTCAAAGGCAATTATCTGAAGCAGAATTAAAAGTTGAGAAGCTTTTAGATAACGGTGATACTGAACTTTTAAAAGATTAATCTTATTTATGTTTCCTGAAATCCTTACAGAGGCTAGGTCGCTAGTCCTAGAGAGAATAAGTAACATTATTGACTCTAAATCAAAGGTTTCGGAATCAATGCTCTATACCTCAACAGCAGATAGTAAAATGATTAGATCTGCTCTACTTTTATCAGCAAGCAAAAAGAATACTAGCATGTCTCAATCTTCTGCAATTAATTTAGCCACAAGTATTGAGTTATTACATAGCTATTCTTTAATTCATGATGATTTACCTTCTATGGATAATGACAATATAAGAAGAGGTAAGGAATCTAATCATATTAAATATGGTGAAGCGATAGCCATACTATCTGGGGATGCATTGCAGTCTTTAGCTTATGAAATAATTGCAAACGATAGCAAGCTTTGTGATTCATCAAAAATATCTGCAATCTCTCTTTTAACAGATGCTTGTGGTTACAAAGGCATGGTGCTTGGTCAAGAGTTAGATATAACAGCTAATCCAAACCATGCCGATGAAGAATTTATTAGAAGTATGCATTATTTAAAGACGGGAAAACTAATAGAAATCTCCTTGATATTAGGTTTTCTTAATTGGGAAAATTTTTCTCAAAATGAAGATTTAATCTATGAACTCGGCAGATCTATAGGTATTGGATTTCAGATAGTAGATGATTATTTAGATGAATTTGGGACTCAGGATGAAATTGGGAAACCAACTGGATCTGATTTAAAGAATAAAAAAATAAATATCTTAAGCATCCTTAATGAAGAGGAGTGCACAAAAATAATCAATGAAAAACATGCTGAATCTTTGATGATTGCTGGGAGAATATTTGATAAAGAAAATGATGACGATATCTTTAAAATAATAGATTATATTTACCTTAGAAAAATGTAATGAAAATATTTAGTGAGATTCCTAATGAAACTCCTTCAACAAAGTTGTTGGATACAATTAATTATCCCAAAGACTTAAAAGAATTTTCTAAAAATGATCTTAAAGAGCTAGCAGATGAGTTAAGAGAATTCTTACTTTTTTCAGTAGGAAAAAGTGGCGGGCATCTTGGAGCAGGTCTTGGGGTGATCGAACTAACAATTGTCTTGCATTATCTTTATGATGCTCCATCTGACAACATAGTGTGGGATGTCGGACATCAAGCATATCCTCATAAAATATTAACCGGCAGAAAAGACCAAATTAATTCAATAAGATCAAAGGATGGTTTAGCGCCGTTTCCCTCAAGAAAAGAAAGTGAATTTGATGCTTTTGGTGCCGGGCACTCAAGCACATCTATAAGCTCAGCAGTTGGAATGGCAATTGCAAATAGATTAAATAAGGAAGATAAAAAAACTGTTGCTGTTATTGGAGATGGCGCAATGACTGCTGGGATGGCTTTTGAAGCAATGCAACATGCCGGAGGCATAAAGCCTGATATGCTAATAGTTTTAAATGATAATGACATGTCAATCTCTGAGAATGTTGGAGGTCTAAATAATTATTTTTCTAGAATATGGGCTTCCAAGCTGTATAAAGGAATCAAAAGTAATGGTAAAAAATTCCTAAAGAATATCCCCGCTGCCCATCATCTAGCTAGAACTGTCGAAACTCACATGAAAACAATGGTAGCCCCTGGAGCAATTTTTGAAGAACTGGGTTTAAATTATATTGGGCCAATTGACGGTCATGATATTGATCAGCTTATAAGTGTAATTGGGAATCTAAAGAATTTTGAAGGTCCACAATTCCTTCATATTATTACAAAAAAAGGGGCTGGCTATGAGTTAGCTGAAGAGGACAGAATTAAATATCATGCAATATCTAAAGCTAAAACGCCAAAGGGTTCAAAAAAACCAAAATATCAAGATATATTTAGTAGCTGGATTGTGGATATGGCCAAAGAAAATGTTGATCTTGTTGGGATAACTCCAGCTATGAGAGAAGGATCAGGATTGGTTGAATTCAGTAAAGAGTTTCCAGAAAGATACTTTGATGTTGCGATAGCAGAACAACATGCTATTACTCTATCTGCTGGATTAGCTTGTGAGAATAAAAAACCAGTCGTAGCAATTTATTCTACTTTTCTACAAAGAGCATATGATCAATTAATTCACGATGTAGCACTTCAAAACTTAGATGTCACTTTTGCTATTGATAGAGCTGGATTAGTTGGAGAGGATGGACCTAC
>MDTG01132553.1_pt1 | contig 10570 bp, 9 predicted proteins | sample 811421 | NCBI WGS metagenome assembly MDTG01 (sample SAMN05326645, study PRJNA326480) | marine metagenome | isolation source: seawater | place: Pacific Ocean: South East | collected 2011
ACTTGCAACCTGCCCTGGTGGGCTCATTGACGCCTGCACAGCTTCGGCGCCGTCGCGCGCCACATCGTCGGCAGATTCAGACACTTTAAGCCAACCGCTTACCGGAGCGGCGATGCCAGCAACGTCGGAACTCAAGGGCGCATCGTATTGCCGATGAAAGGTCGCATGGTCACCAATGACGTTAACTACCGGTGTCCGCGCTTTTTTCGCGTTATGCAAATTAGCTAAGCCATTACCTAACCCGGGGCCCAGGTGAGTCAGCGTAGCAGCTGGTGTGCCGCGCATCCGCCCAAATCCATCTGCTGCTCCAGTGACAACCCCCTCAAACAAACCGAGCACGCAACGCATCTTTGGATTGCTGTCCAAAGCCGCCACAAAATGCATCTCCGAGGTGCCAGGATTAGCAAAACAAACATCCACCCCCGACTCAACGAAAGCCTCTACCAGACTCTCTGCACCACTTCTGTCTCGCTGCACACTATTATCCTGTTGATCTGTCACCCGTCTTCCTTACTGCTTCTACAGAGCCCAGAAGATTACGGAGTTTGTAACCGCAAAACTAGCACCCAGGCACACTGTTAGGCACTATGCTCACCCATGCACGCCAACCTAAATCCTATTCAAGAACGACTACGTGCAACGCTGCCCGAAGCGCGCATCCAAGCTACCCCCCTGCCTGGTTTAACGGACCTACAGTTGGCCCTCATAAACGCAGATTTTTCTACTGCTCCCCTCGCACCAGAGACCATGCGAGCCGTCATCGCAAACCCGGCATACTGGGCGTTTTGCTGGGGCAGCGGGTTAGCCACAGCCATTTGGCTGCAGGCAGAACCGCAACTCGTTACTGGCAAGGTCGTCGCCGATATCGGTTGTGGTTCAGGGATTGTGGCCATTGCCGCCTCACTCGCAGGAGCGCGAGAGGTATTTGCCTGTGATATTGATGAGGACGCTCTGCTAGCTACCCAGATTAACGCTGAATTAAACGGCTGCAACGTGCAACTGTGTCAGCATGTGCGCGAACTGCCTACAAATCTGGACCAAGTTTGGATGGCCGACGTCCTTTACGACCGCAGCAATCTACCCCTAATTCAAGAGGTTAAAGATCGGGCCCAGAACGTCTTCATTAGTGACTCCAGGGTGTCGGATGTGGAGGATCCTGATTTCGAGATAGTGTATAAGGCCGAAGCTCTGACATTCCCTAATCTCGGAGAATTCGACGAATTTCGACAAGTTCGATTCTTTCACAGTCAACGCTGAGCCAATATGGCTAGAGCTTTTTTGCGGTTACTCTGACGCTGGAACCACACTAATGTAGGCGTTACTCTCAGAGATCAAGATTTGAGGGGATTCCTGATGCATTACCAAGACATTATTTATCAAGTCGACGATCCAGTAGCCGTCATTAAATTTAATCGCCCAGACGCAATGAACGCCTTCACCCGCAGAATGCTGGCGGAGATACGCCATGCCCTTGCCGCGGCTGAGCAGGACGGGCGCGTCGTCGGCATCGTGCTGACCGGCGAGGGCCGTGGATTTTGCCCCGGCATGGACATGAATGCCCTTGATGCAATGAGCGATGGCAATGGCGGCAGCGCCGAAAATCTCAGCGAGCTCAAGGCCCAACCTGGCGACGCGGACCTGGGAGATAATTTCCAAGTGACCTACAGCTATTTAATGTCCATTCGCAAACCCGTAATTGCGGCAATCAATGGCGCTTGCGCGGGCCTAGGACTCGCCATTGCCACCATGACGGATTTACGTATCGTCGAACGATCGGCAAAGTTCAGCACCGCTTTTTCCCAGCGAGGATTAATTGCAGAGCATGGCATCAGTTGGACGCTACCCAGACTTATCGGTTCCGGCAACGCTTTAGACCTGTTGTGGAGCGCGCGCAAATTCACTGGCGAAGAGGCCAAATCTATTGGCCTTGCCGAAAGACTCGTTGATGACGGCGAGTCACTGACAACCGCCATAGACTATGTTCGCAACCTCGCGGCATCTTGTGCACCAAAGTCGCTACAGGTGATGAAAGCGCAGGTTTATCGCCATATGAATATGGAGCTTGGAGACGCGCTGCGCGAGACCAACGATTGGATGGCAGCGAGCCTAGAGCGAGACGATTTTAGAGAAGGAGTGCGTTCTTTTATTGAAAAACGCCCGCCTAACTTCGCACGCGTCGAGGCCGCGGACTAACCGTTCTTTCTGGGGGGCAACAAGCATGAGTGAACTCATCTCCACCGATCTGAGTTATAACGGTCAGCAGATCGTTGACGACTTAAACCGTTTGTTGAGGCTTCGTACAACGCCCATCGGCATGAAATTGTTCGAATCTGCGGCAGAAATGGCTGCGATTAAGCGCATTCGACGACCAAAAGACATCCACACCACAGACCAAATCGTCGGTCAGGCGTCGCGCAATGGATGGACCGTGGGGATCACGGCCGCTGATCTTGTGGGTGCTCAGTGCAGTACGGTACTCGGCCTTCACCCACGTGACGACCATTGGTTGTCTGGCGACCGCATGAACGGGGTCTGGTTTGGTAGTCAGCAGGACGCAGCCGCCCACCAACAGGCGATGGATGTTGTAGAACACGGCAAATACGAGGCAATGGCTGTAAGTCCGCTAGCCAGTGGTCGCTTGAACCCACCCGACATCTGCCTGATTTACGCCACACCCGCCCAAATGATTCTGTTTATCAATGGTTTACAGTGGACGGGGTACAAAAAGTTAGACTTTAGCTGCGTTGGCGAATCAGCCTGCGCCGACTCTTGGGGCCGCGCATTAGCCACCGGTGAACCGAGCCTCTCTTTGCCATGTTATGCAGAAAGACGTTATGGCGGCGTTATGGAAGATGAGTTGCTCATGGCTATTCCACCCAGGTTTTTGCCCAAGGTGATCCAAGGATTGGAGGCATTATCAGCAAACGGCTTACGCTATCCCATTCCATCTTACGGCATAAACAACGACGTAAGAGCGGGCATGGGCGCCAGCTACTAGCAATTTGCCACTTTAAAATCCGTCAAAAAGCCGTCTTACAAACTTGGCAAACATCTGTCAACTTCTAGTAAACTTTGGACAGCACCACCAGAATCCCAGCTATGCAGTCTAAAATGAAACCTACCGCATCAACCAGCCTGGTCGCCCAAGGCACTTCCTTGAGCGGCGACCTCGTGTTCAATACAGAACTGGTTATCGCCGGTTCGGTGAATGGTTCTATCAACTGCAACGGCGACGACAACAGTGTCGTGAAAATTCTCGAGGGCGGCCAATTGATCGGGGAAATTAATGCCCCTGTAGTGGAGATTTTTGGTCACGTGGAGGCAACTGTAATCGGTACGGTCAGCGTATCAATTGGCCCAACCGCAACGGTATCTGGCGTACTCCGCTTCAAACAGCTGCAGGTGAGCCCAGGAGCACTGATTACGGGAGAACTGGTGCCGATTAACAACAGCTCCGAAGAGCAGGTACACGAATTGAAGGAGTTTCAAAAGCGCGGTTAGCGGCATAGATGAAACTTGAGAAACAAACCAAACCTTAATTCTTATAGGACAGATAAATGAATGATTCCGATTCAGATTACGAATTCTACGTCGGCACCGCGACCCACCTAGAAGGTGCGTCACTGGCTATCGACGGTACTGCACGCATCGACGGCAAAATTGTCGGCAAAGTTGCTGTAAAACACTTGATCGTTGGCCCAGGTGGCGTGGTACAAGGCGATATTTCCGGAGAGACGGCTAAGATAGAGGGCACAGTGGAGGACAGCCTAACTCTGACAGGCAAACTTACCGTATGCTCTTCTGGCCGCATTCGCGGCAAAATCCAATATGGGTCTTTGGAAACCATGGAAGGCGCTAAACTTGTCGGGGAAATTTCTACCGATTGGGGCGGCAGCACTAGCGAGCCCGTTATATCAGACAGACTCGAGGCCTTCACGTCCGCTGTTAGCACCGACACAGAACTGGATGACGAAGATTAGCCTTAAAATCGTACTCAAAGGCAGGATCACAGTTGACTGATTCACCGCTTGCAGCCCAGACCACCGGCAGATCGCGGCGGGGTAGAACTGCGATTTTCGCCAACGCCAAAGGCGGCGTGGGCAAAAGCACCCTGGCTCTGATGATGAGCCTTGGTTTAGCAACTCGAAATCCGAACTCTGATGTTGAGCTGATCGACCTGGATAGTCAGGCCACCAGTAGCGACTCCCTGAAACGTTTTGCCAACCATCGCTTTACGGTAATGAACGACGACAATTTATTTTTAGCGTCGGGCTCCCCAAACAATGGCAACATTATCAACCATATTGAATCGGAGCCGGCCCACAAGGGCAGTCGAAAGTTCATTGTCTTTGATAGCCCCGCGGGCAACGAGCCAGGACGCAGTTCATTCTTGCTGCACTGTGACGTAATTTTCGTACCCACCTCTGTCAGCGACGCCGACATTTTCGCCACGCGAAAATATCTGATTTCGTTGCAGCAGCTGTTTCAGCGTCAGCGTAAGGATTATGACAACAAGATACCCCTGGTCATAATTTTGCCGAACCTAGTCGACAGCCGTGCTGAATTTAATGAATTAAGACAGGCTCTGGACGATTGCCCTGCGTATATCGGTCAACCCCTTTATTATTCGCCACTGTTTCGAAAAGCCTTTAGAGCAGAAGACGATGACGGCAATGTTCGCGCACTACTGCGCTCCAACGACACTTATATTCAATGGTTAACTAAAACACTTACCCAACTCGACCAATTGAACCCGAATCCGGAAAAGTTGTTCCAGCTTTAAAGGGGGCAACTACCCGAACCAGCTCCGCTTTTTGCTCTTACCACGACACTTTTGCAGCTGTTTTTTATAAAGGCTCGCTTGAGTCGCTGCTTTTTTTGCATAGCCCTTGATAGTGTTGGACTTACGCCAACGACCCTGGCTGTATCCCGTATGTCCGTTGTAATAGGCCAAGTACAGCCGATAGGCATCGTTCTTGCGTAATTTCAGGCGCTTGTGGCTGCGGTCGTTATACCAACCAATAAAATCTATTGCATCGGCAAAATCATCTCTTTGCACAAAGCGGCGACCGGTATCTTTCCTATAATCCTTCCACGCTTCATCGGTCGCCTGAGCATAGCCGTAGGCGCTTGATGACCTCCGCCACGGCACAATACCCAACACCTTTTTGCGCGGCGGTTTCGCCTTGGCTACAAAGGACGATTCTCGGTGAATAAACGCTAAACCGACATGCATCGGCAGTTCCCAGCGTTTCGACGCTTTCACAGCTGCGGCATACCAGCCCTTGTTTTGCGCCAAGATTGTACAAATGTTGTTGGGGTCTGGCGGTGCGGCATTTACTGACCCACTAGCCAAAAGCATAGCTAATATAGCCAATTGCACTTTACCCACTAGGTATATCAACACCCGCCTCCTGCAAAAATGCTAAAAACTGCTGTTCGTCCATCACCTTGATGTCTAGCGCTGTAGCTTTCACCAACTTACTACCGGCACCCGGGCCAGCCACAACAACACTGGTCTTTGCCGACACCGATCCCGCCACTTTTGCACCCAGTACCTGCAGCGCCGCTTTCGCTTCATTACGCGACATTACCTCCAGCGTTCCGGTCAAAACCCATGTCTGACCTGCCAACGGTTGTGTGACCTCATCTCTTTGTATCGCCGGCCAGTTGACTCCGCTCGCTAACAGCGCATCAAGCACCCGTAAATTGTCAGCATTGTGTAAATAGTCGAAGATTGAACGCGCAACTACCGGTCCAACATCTGAAACTTCTTCCAGCGCCTCAAGATCGGCATAACGCAAGTCCTCTAGGGTTCCAAAATGCATCGCCAACCCATGGGCTGTCGCCTCACCAACCTCACGAATACCTAGAGCATAAATAAAGCGCGGCAGGGTTGTCTGCTTACTCGCTGCAATCGCCGCACACAAATTTTTAGCTGACTTCTGCGCCATCCGCTCCAGCCCGCTCAGCGCCTCAACGCCCAACGAAAAGAGATCCGCGGCGTCGTTGACCATGCCTTTCTCGACAAGCTGTTCAATGATTTTGTCACCGAGCCCATCGATATCCAGAGCAAGCCGGGAAGCAAAGTGCCGAATGCCTTCTTTACGTTGGGCCGGGCAACTGTTAACCGAGCCACTACAGCGAATAACGATTTCGCCCTGGGGCCGCTCTACCTGACTGCCACAAGCGGGGCAGCTTTCAGGGATCACCACGGCACTGGAATCCCCAGGGCGTTGATTAAGCACCACTCCACGTACTTGCGGTATCACATCTCCGGCCCGACGAATCATTACCTGATCACCAATACGCAATCCCAGCCGCTGGATCTCATCCATATTGTGTAGGGTTGCATTGGTGACCGTCACGCCGCCGACAAATACCGGCTGCAGTCGAGCAACAGGCGTGATCGCACCGGTTCGACCCACCTGAAAATCAACATCCACTAACCGGGTCGTTGCCTCTTCAGCAGGGTATTTAAAAGCGATCGCCCAGCGCGGTTTACGAGTAACGTTACCCAGTTCCTCCTGCAAGGCCAGTTGATTAACCTTGATGACGATGCCGTCAATATCGTAACCAAGGGTGTTTCGAGCATCCTGCAGGCGCTGAATATAGTCCAAACAATCTTCGAGCCCAGCAACTTCCTGGGTCATTGGGTTGGTTCGGAAACCCCAAAGCGCAAATTGGCGCAATACCTCAGCATGGGTTTGTGGCTGCCAATCGCCATCAATCCACCCGGCGCTGTAACAAAACATTGTTAACGGTCTGCTTGCGGTAATCCTTGAGTCCAGTTGGCGCAGGCTGCCTGCTGCGCCATTGCGCGGATTCAATAGCGGCTTCTGTTGTTGCCGGGCAGCTCGTTCATTAAACGCATCGAAGTCTCGATGCGCCATATAGATCTCGCCCCTGACTTCAAAGGCTTGGGGAATATCTGCGCCCCCTAATCTTAAAGGTACCGAGGCAATGGTTCGTACATTTGCCAGAATGTTTTCACCGATAAGGCTATCACCCCGAGTTGCTGCCGAAACCAGTAAGCCATCGCGATAAGTCAGCGCAACCGCCACACCGTCAATCTTCGGCTCGCAGATAAAGTCTAAGCCGCGTGCATCGGCTAAACGGTTGCGACAGCGCTGCATCCAATCATCCAGTTCATCAGCGTCCGTGCTTTTGTCCAAAGACAACATTGGCTGCCGATGCTGAATTTTTTCGAACTGGGCCGCAGGACCTGAACCAACCCGCTGGCTTGGCGAATCCTCGGTAACTAAGTCTGGGTATAACGCCTCTAGACTGAGTAACTCGTCAAACAACCTGTCGTATTCAGCATCCGCGATCTCTGGCGTGTCCAGAACATGGTAACAGTGGTTGTGATGGTGCAGGATTCCGCGCAACTCGGAGAGTCGCCGCTCAACATCAGCATGCTGTCCTGTCACGCGTCAGATTCGTAGGCTTGTTGCGTGAGATAACGACGCGCGAAATCACTGACTCTTTCACGTAAATGTTCCACGGTCTGACCGGTGAGCGCGCTCATATTTTCGTCTTTGAGATGTCCGCCAAGCGCTCTAGCAACATTTTGAGCGGCATCGACCATATGTTCTAGCGCTTCTATCCCATCAACTTTTGCCGGCAGCTGCAGGAAAAAAGTAAGACCCGGTGAGCGCAAAGCTGGTAAATCGGCAAGATCAAATGTTCCTGGCTCAATAGCATTTGCAACACTATAAAGTGCGCTGCCACTGTCCTCATCTAGGTAATGGAAAATGTTCATTTCACCAAAACGCAAACCTCGATCGCGCAGCGCCGCAACTAAATCTGCACCTGCAAACCCCTGCTCAGCGCCGGCCAGCACATGCAGCACAATCAGCTCGGTCAGCTCTGACGAGGCAACTAAAGGTTTTTCGATCTCTGGCGCTGGCTCAACCCGCCGCTGTTTCTCAACGGCGCCTTTCCAACTTGAGTTGTGTTGTGCCTTGGCTTTTTCTTTTCGCTGTTGAGCGCTTTTTTGCTGCTCATCGCGACGCGCTCTGAGTGGATCAATCCCTAGCTCTAAACTGTCCTGCCTTGGCTCTGGGTCTTCAACCACACTAACGATACGGGCACCGCCGTTCGGCAGCTCGCCGCGCATAGAAGGTTCTTCGGCAAACAATTCGTCATCAACGTCACGGAAATTTTTCGGCGAAATGTCCATTTTCAAATCGCCAAGCCGGCTGCGTCGTGCCACCCAAAAACCGTGCCCAATCACCGCAATTAAAAGCAGCCCACCACCGAGTAGAATGATCTCTTTAATATCCAACTTATGACCCTCCTCTACCGTATATCCCCGGCAAAGCAACACATCGAGTTGTGCCTATAGCGAAACAGTTAGTCATGATAAGGCTGTCATTCCAATACGCCTAATCTCATTCTGCACACGCTACAAAATAGCCAGAGCTGCTGCGGCCTCCACATCTACGGAGACCAATCTCGACACCCCGGCCTCTTGCATTGTCACACCCATCAAGTAATCCGCCATCTCCATGGTAATTTTATTGTGTGTAATCACCAAGAACTGCACATTTTCTGACATCTCTTTAATCAGCCCAGCGAAGCGCGTGACATTGATATCATCCAACGGCGCATCCACCTCGTCCAGGAGGCAAACTGGACTCGGATTGAGGTGGAAAATCGAAAAAATCAGCGCTACTGCAGTCATGGCCTTTTCTCCACCTGACAGCAAATGCACGCTGGCATTGCGCTTTCCGGGGGGTTGCGCCATGAGCGAAACCCCTGTGTCGAGCATATCGTCACCGGTGAGTTCTAGATAGGCATGACCGCCGCCAAATACCTTTGGAAACAACTCAGACAGCTTCGTATTTACCGCCTCAAAGGTATCTTTGAAACGACTGCGGGTTTCCCGGTCGATCTTCGCTATCGCATCTAACAAGGTTTGCATAGCAAGCTCTAGATCTTCTGCCTGGGCATCCAAATACTGTTTGCGCTCTGACTCTTGATCGTATTCTTCGATTGCCGCTAAGTTGATCGCGCCCAAGCGTTGGATACGACGCCCCATGCGCTCCAATTCATCTGCCCAGGCACCTTCACTGGCCTCCTCAGGCAGAGCCGCCTGCACCTCTGCCAAATCATGCCCCGTGCTCTGAAATTGCTCCAGTACGTTGGCTTCCTGCACAGCTATGCCCTGACGCTCTACCCGCGCCTGTTCCAATTCACCGCGTACTTGTTCAACCTGGGCTGCAATTTTCTCGCGCTGAGCTTGCTGATCCTGAATTCCTTCCTCAATCTTTGCGAGGGCTTCGCGAACAACTTTTAATCTGGCCTCAACGTCTACCCGCGCGGCTAGCTTATCTGACAATTGTTGCTGCAACTGCGGCTGCGGCTGCTGCGCCTGGGCAATACTCTGACGCACATGTTCAAGCTGCTTCTGTAAATCCTGCTGCTGGCTGATTAACCGCTCTCGCGCTGTGAGACTGACCTTGAGTTGCGACTGCACGGCTTGATAACGGACATTAAGATCGTGCAATTGGTCGCGGCTTTGTCCTGCAGACTCGCGACACTGCTGCACCGAGGCATTCATATCATCTCGCTCGGTAGCCAAAGCGCCTCGCTGGCCATCGTGCTCTTCAGCAATGGCTTGGGCTTCTTGTAAACGCTCCTGGGTCTTTTCTAAGCGGCCCTGCTCCTCACTGATCTGTTCGTTCAGCTGTTCTGTATCTCGTTGCAATTGCGCCTTACGAGCTTCGGCTTCTTCTAATTTAACCTGGCGCACGCCGTGGTCAGTACGGCGCTCGCTCAAATTCTGGGTCAAACTATTGGACTCGCGCTGCAACGCCTCGCGTTGGGCCTCTAATTGTTCAATTTCGCCACGCTGTTCTTGCAGCCCCTGCTGCAGCTTTGCCAATTCTTGTTCAGCTTCCTCGACATTAAGCAGCAGTTGCTCAATTGCTTGGCCACGCTCAATGATGCCTTGGGTCTGGTCACCCCCATGCAAAACACGCATCCAATCACTACCTACCCATAGGCCTTCGCGGGTGATAATGCTTTGACCCGAACTCAGCGCATGACGATTGGCGAGCGCCACCTCGATTGTTTGTGCAGCATAGACGCCGTAAAGTAGAGAGCCGGCAGCGACGGCTTCGGAACGCACCAACGAGGCCGCCGTGGGCAAATCAAATTCACCATTGCGCGGCGATTTTTGATCAAGATTGTCGCGATATTCGACCAGCGCCACATCGCCTTCTGCTAAATTCACCAACGAATCAGCATAATCCTCGAGACTATCGACCTGAATAGCCTGTAGGAAGCGCCCCAAAACCGCCTCAATCGCGCGCTCCCAGCCGGGCACAACGGCCAAATGTTCTCCCACTCGCTGAGCCTGACTGAGTCCTTGAGCCTCTATCCAAGATTCCGCTTCCTGAACGTCTTGACCTAGGGCAGCGTCTTGGGCCGCTTGCAGACTCGCTAACTGGTGCCGCAGTTCTTGGACCTGACTGCGCGCAGCGTCTAAAGTCCGCTCGCGGTTACCCACTTGCTCTCGTGCAAGTGCCAGTTTTTCTAAACATTCTTCGATGCGTTGAGTCAG
>MDTG01252017.1_pt1 | contig 10570 bp, 10 predicted proteins | sample 811421 | NCBI WGS metagenome assembly MDTG01 (sample SAMN05326645, study PRJNA326480) | marine metagenome | isolation source: seawater | place: Pacific Ocean: South East | collected 2011
AAAAGACGGAGAAGAAATACAAAGGAGGCTGGTAGTCAGAGAAAATTGTAAACGAAGATTTTAGAAATATTACAAAGATTTATAGGAATTGTAAAAATAATTTAGCTTTACTTTGGTAGGCTGAACATTAATCAGAATGGAGGTTATGATGTTCTCTCATGTAATTCTAGGCACAAATGATATTGAAGAGTCGAAGGTTTTCTACAATGCTTTACTAGGAGCGCTAGGGGCCAATCCTGGTGTTATCGATGATAAAGGGAGACTAATGTTTGTACACGCGGACAGGATTTTCGGTTTGACTCCGCCGATAGATGGAGAACCTGCCACACACGGTAATGGAAGTACTGTTGGCTTTTCTTGCGATTCGTCTGAACAAGTAGATGCTTGGCATGCCGCTGGCGTAGCAAATGGTGGACAACCTATTGAGGATCCTCCCGGAGTTCGAGAGAGTGCATTTGGTAATCTTTATCTAGCATATCTGCGTGATCCATCAGGAAATAAGCTTTGTGCTCTTCATCGAATGAGCTAAAGCGAAAGAGATGTATGTTAATATCTATTAGCTTTTTTGATATGTCCTCCCCTTTTTCTGGGATGAAAGGGAGGGCATAAAGACGACTTTTTATGAGGAAATTACGCTACCCTTTTTGAGCCAAGAGCTAAATTTCACACTAAGTTTGCCTGCAGCTCTAATTGAAATGTTCTGCTAGAGCTTTGCTCACAAAAGAGGGATCAGATCGGCGTGAGTAATCATCGGATTGATCCATCCATAATACTTTTCCATTTTCATCCACCATTAATGTTGGATTCAGAGATGCCAGGAGAGGGGTAGGTCTCTTCGACTAACCCACGAGCTTTGGCGCGTCTTTCCCACTCGGCTCTGGCACGTTTCCGAAGGTCAACCTCATCATCAGATTCATCTACGATTTCCAACCCTAATAGTGTTTCGATCGCATCTTCCGTGGTGACAATGCCAGAAAGACCACCAAATTCGTCTACTACTACTGCAATATGTTCCCTTCTAGTGAGAAGGCGATCTAATAGCTCAGGTAAAGGAAAAGCTTCTTCCACAATCATAATATTTCGTCTGAAAACGCCTATAAGCTTCTTACTTTCACCATTAATGACAGCTGATAGTAGATCACTACGTAACACGTATCCGGTGATTTCATCCCTATTTTCGTTTTGAAAGATCGGGATTCGAGACACGCGTAGCTCTGGATTTTTTTGCAAGTAGGTTTCTATAGATGCGTTTTCGGAAGCGGCTATAACGACCGTTCTCGGCGTCATGATGTCTTCGACGCATACAGACTGAAACTTTATGAGATTGGAGATAATAGTGGATTCGTTTTTTTCGAATACGCCCTCCTTCGCACCTATTTCTGCCATCGCCAAGAAATCAGACCGAGAAAATATGCTGCCCTCCATGTTTTTTTTCAGAAGACGAGTTAATAGCTGGCAAGCCCAAACGAGGGGAGCTAGGAGAAACATAATGAATGTTAGCGCATTAACGGTGAAAGGCGCTAATTCTTTCCAATAGGTAGCACCGAGGGTTTTTGGGACAATTTCGGACAAGAGTAGAATCGCTAATGTCATAATGGCTGGAACAATTAGGGTGGTGATAAGGGGATGAGCTCCCGACCATATGCTAGAAGCTTGGGCACCTACACCTATCGCCCCAACCGTATGCGCAATTGTATTTAGTGTCAGAATGGCGGCTAAAGGCTTGTCAATATTCTGCTTGAATCCTGCTAGTCTCTCGCCTATTTTTTTGCCTTCTTTTAATTGGATCTGGGCGTAAGTAGGTGTAACAGATAGTAGGGCCGCCTCCCATAGTGAGCACAAGAACGAGAATACAATAGATATCAGGAAGAAAGTAATGAGTAGAGTCACAGGTTATTCTGATCGTATATATTTATCATGGCATGTTTCACAGCATGGAGCTTTAGGAGTAGCATTTCTTGAAAGTAGTAAGTTTTGAGGTGTTAAGATAGATTATATTATATCGTTTTTTATGAGCCTTTAATCTCTGCTTGCAGCACGAACCATTTTTGCTATAGCTGGTGCGACGGTCCTATCCAGAGGATGGGGTAGAATTTGAGCAGGGGTAGGGGCATTGACACAGGCAGCTAGGGCTTCGGATGCTGCAATTTTCATTTTGTTGTTGATAGTTTTTGCTCTTCCATCTAAGGCTCCCCGGAAGATTCCTGGGAATACTAAAACGTTGTTGACTTGATTTGGAAAGTCACTGCGGCCTGTTCCTATCACTTTGGCACCTGCGCCTAGGGCTTCCTCAGGCATTATTTCAGGGGTTGGGTTTGCCATGGCAAAGATAATAGGATCTTTTGCCATTCTTCGGATATCCTCTGGGGTCACAACGTTTCCTTTTGAAACTCCAATAAATACATCAGCATCTACAAGAGCATCAGAAAGGCTACCCTTTCTGTCTTCCTTGTTACTATAGCTGAGTAGTTTTTCCTTCACGGAATTTAAATCGCCCCTATCTTTGGAGATTATTCCCTTTGAGTCGCAAACAATGACGTCATCAACTGCTTGGTCGGAATGCGATTCAAAACCTGTTCTACTTACGAATCTTGCGATAGCTGTTCCAGCAGCACCAGCACCATTAATTACTATACGTAGGGAATTTAAACTTTTCTCAACAACCTTCGCGGCGTTTATCAGGGCCGCCATCAAGACAATTGCCGTTCCATGCTGGTCATCATGAAACACTGGTATGCCCAAATCTTGGAGAGCTGTTTCGATTTCGAAGCATCTAGGAGCAGAGATATCTTCTAGATTAATTCCACCAAAACTTGGGGATAATAGTCTGCAAGTCTCTATTATTTTCTCGGTACTCTTTGTGTCGATACATATAGGCCAAGCATCAATTTTAGCGAACTCTTTGAAGAGCAGAGCTTTCCCTTCCATTACAGGTAGGGCAGCTAAGGGGCCAATATCACCGAGGCCTAAAACAGCAGATCCATCAGTGACCACCGCAACAGAGTTTCCTTTTATAGTTAGCTTGTAGGCGCTTTCTGGATCAGAGGCTATTTCCTCACACGGTGCAGCCACTCCGGGGGTATAGGCAATGGAAAGATCATCTCTGCTACCGATCGGAATTTTACTATTAATGGAGATTTTGCCACGCAACTGCTCATGTACTATCAATGATTTTTCAAAATAATTCACTCTTCGCTCCCTTTGTTAATCGCCTGCCTCTGATTTTTGTTTTCTTAACCTGCCAATAACTAGCTATAACGCCTCTGCATGGCTAGTGAAAGAAGGTTTTGACAGAAAAATCGAGCCGCTAATCGTGAAATAGCATATGAAACCTTCAAAACGGTTCTAGCACATATTATTAACTTATTTTTCTTTCCCAAGATGTCAAGTCTAATCGCTACTTTATCACAACTTAAACAGGTTCATGATAAAATCTAGTTACATTCACTTAAAGAATAATAACTTTTTTCAAAGGTGGCATTAAAAATTAATTTTAATTTACTATTGCAGGATTTTTTCAATGAGGGTCATTAGGTCTTTTTGAAGTTCAAGATCGTTGAGGTGGTATCTATCAATTTCAACGGTCCAATCAAGTAATGAAAATTGAGTTATGTATTTCTTGTACCAATCTAAATTCTCATAGTCTTTTTTTAGTTTTTTGTGAAGATTTATGTTTAGTAGCCAAGTCCTATTATCTAGGCGTACTATTTTTCCTAGAAGTGACTGACATTTTTCGAAATCTTGTATTAGAAAATAGCCGAAAAAAAGTGCGCTTAATCTTCTGTCGCTGGAGTTTTGCCCTGCTGGGATTGGTTCGAGCTGATATGCCTTTTCTAACATTCTTATCGCTTCTTCATATTCTCCGACTCTGAGCAATATTTCGCCATAAACTGATATCACTCTGGGATCATTCGGATTCATATTGAAGGCTTTTTTTCCGCTTTCTAAAGCTAGCTCAAAATGATGCATAGAGAGATTCACTTCAGAAAGTATTCTATGGCATTCAAAATCATTTTGATCTACTTCTAGGGCAGTATCGAGAAGGTGTTGTACCTCATTTGCGACTTCCTCAGACATCTCTAAGTAGCCTCTCCCTAGGGCCTGGCCAATGACACATGCTTTCCAAGCATAAGCTTGTGCGTTGTTTCTGTCGGCTCTTATCGCATCATCTAAATTTTTTCTAGCTTCATCATTTGCTGCTTGAGTAAATTTATGATGATTATTTTTACCTTTCAGGAGAAATTCGTAGGATGTCATGTTTTCGGTTGGTTTTCGGTGTGCTCTTTTGAGGCTTGAAATTTCTATCTCCCCTATTAACGCAATCGTAATTTTTCTTACAATCTCGTCTTGAACATCAAAAATGTCTTGCTTTTTTCTGTCATATTTATTACTCCAAACTACGTTTCCACCTTCGGTCTCGGCTAATTCGACGGAAATTCTAATTCGATTCTCGAATGCTCTAATGCTGCCAGATACGATATAATCTAAATTAAACTCGCCAAAATATTCATTAGAGGAAATGTCATTGTCTTTTAGATTAAAACAAGTTTGGCGAGAGAGTATTTCTATTTCTCTCACCATGGAGAATTCGGTAATAACATCCTCGACTATACCGTCAACTAAAAAACCACTATCACGGTCCTTATTCAAGTTTGTGAACGGAAAGACGGCTATTCTTGGTTTGTAGGCCCCGGATTTTGGATTATTTTCTTTTTTGAAATCGCCTTTCACTTTGTATTTTTTGTGAGAAAATAAAAAGGCGACAGCTATTACGATCGGTAGTCCGATTAATGCCAAAATAAAGGTAGCCTGCATTACGGCTTCAGAACTGCTCCCGAAAATCTTTTCAGATGAAATATTTTCCAAAATAACGCTGGCTAATTGAATGAAGCCTAAAGAGCCTACGATATAGGCTCCTGTTGGTTTCCAAATCCGTTTAAAGATTTCATTCATCAAAATTTTTATAATCTTTTTTAAAAGCTTAGCTTGATAATATTATTTATCAGCTTAAGACAGCAAATGGTTTTTTAATTGTATTCAATTATTGAATAGAAGTAATAGCACATTCCAATTGGCTGTTTTCAGCAAAACAAGTTAAGAATGGAAAAGTATCACTGGTTCGTTATTCAATTCTGGAATGCGATAGCCCTTAAATTTTAATTATAAAGAGGAGTCTTTTTTGATGAAAGCAAAAAAAACATGGTTTTATTCACCAATTTTATCGGTGTTACTTTTAGTAGCGTGTGGTGGAGCATCTTCCGATGGTCAGTTGATCGGAGAAAAAATAACTGACTGGACCGCTACGGTATCACCTGGGAAAGTGTCGAGCGATAAAAATGAAGTACACCTTCATTCAAAAGATGTCGGCCCTATGGGGGAGGTGATGGCTACTTTCACTTTTGTAAACGATGGGACAATAAGCGGGAATGGATTGTCCTTTCAGGACGGAGGCAGTGTCATTAGTTTTTCGGTTGGAGGCACTTGGACAACAATAAAAAAAGATGGAAAAGAGACTCATAGTTGGCAAGTTAAAGATATGGGCATAGATGCTGAAGGTAATAAAATCTTCGGCATCTGGACACTTGACCTAGCTTCAATGAGTGCAACAGGTACGATATATAATTTAGGCGATTAGATTTTCAAGATAAATTAGGAGGGATAGATCATTACTTTATGGTCTATCCCTCTTATCCTATAACTAAAATAGAAGTAAAATAAGGCTTTCTTATTAAACATAGAACCTCATTACTTTCAGCGAGAAATTAGTACTATGAAGTACCAGACGCTTATCTGGCCGCCGAACAGCACGAAATCAACTTACCTTAATTTCGGGCGATAAGAGTTATGAATCAGGTCAGCTTTGATCTTTTCTGGTCCATGCGGAGTCCTTACTGTTATCTTGCCTTAGATCGTTTACTTGAAATTCGAGAGTGCTTTGATGTAGAAATAAAAGTACGAGTTGTCTACCCGCTTGCCATAAGGCAGCCTGATTTTTTTAAGATTAGGGCTTCAAAGCACTATCGGTCCTACAATCTCCTAGATACACAGCGTTGGAGTGAGTACTTAAAGATGCCCTTTAGAAGGCCTGTGCCAGATCCGATTGTGCAAGAGTTGTCGACTGGCGTTGTGGCGGATCTACAACCCTATATCTATCGTTTGACGCGTACAGCAGAGTTGGCAACTCAAGCCGGCAAAGGTATGGATTATCTAAATCAGGTGGTGAGGATGCTTTGGGATGGGACTACCGATGATTGGCATGAGGGTGATCATCTTTCGAGAGCGATAAATCGTGCTGGCTTGGATGGGGAGATGTTGTTGGAACGAGCCGAGAAGGATGCTGACCGCATTGATGCTGCAATCGCAACGCATGAGGCCGCTCAAGAGAAGGCAGGTCATAGCGGCACCCCTCTTATGGTATTTAACGGAGAACCTTTTTTCGGTCAAGACCGGATCGAACTTCTAATTTGGAGATTAAAAGAAGGTGGATTAAGAGAAAGGAACCCTTCAGGGCGATGACTGAAGATAAGGAATAGGTTGGTTTACGGGCTCTTAGAGCTACACGAAGGCCTAGATTACAAATAAAGGAGAAACAGTGATGGATAAGATGGAGGAAGTTCAAGCTCGTTTTGCTATTGAGGAGCTGTTCGCACGATACGCCCATTCTATTGATAATTATGACGACGCTGGGTGGGTCGATTGTTTCACTACCGATGGGGTCTTCGAAGTCGCTGGTGAGGGCGATCAAGGTGTAGGCTTTGTTGGGCATGAGGAACTAACCGTATTTGCAAAAGCGCATATCCGTCTTTTACCAGGTACCCGTCATGTTATGACAAATCACGTTATAGAGTTTGCAAATGAAACCAATGCACGGCACAAATGTGTTTTGAGTGGGACATTAAGTAGGCCTGAGTCGGTTTATGTGTTTGCCTCTGGTTGGTATGACAGTACCGTAGTTTTAACGGCTAGGTACTGGAAGATTAGTCGTCGAAGGGTCTATTTAGATAACATCGAAGCAATCGAAGCAGAACCGTTAGCAGCTCATATGCAGCCGATGATTAACTGGATAATGGAGAACGGTAAAGCTGTTTAATTACTTTTGTAAACTCTGCGTTGTGTAGCAAAATTTGCTTGGGAGGTGACTGAGTATTGAATTTTTTAAGGCTGCCAAAAATTGTGATTAAATCATATTTAGCGAGGAAGAATTATTCTTTACGAATTATCGATTATGGATGAACTTATCGATAAATATCATGTGTGGTACGGTCAGCGATGCTAGTAAAATGAAGACGGTCTTAATCAATGAATCAGTAAACTTAATATTTTCGTTGATAATGTAGTGGGCTAATAAGGCACCGATGATGATGAAGGTTATGATTAAAAAGGGAATGGATTTGTAAATTGCTTGATAAAATTCGTCGATGGAATTATATAATTGTCTTATTGATGTTACATGTCGCCAGGTATGAATGACACAAAAGTAGAATGTGAAATAAATTATTGGGTCTAAATGATAGCAGCTAATTACTAAGACAATAACTTCATACACGGATTTTTTCCAGAAAGAGTTATGAAAGGCCATTATGCAAAAAATTGTTAGAGTGGCGCACCAAAAAATAAAACCAATTAAGAAAAATGTATGAAGGAACTGGTGGGTTCCTCCAAGAATGTAGAATATAAAAAATGTTTTTTCCGGATGGAAAATAGGGATTGCAATCGGGACCAAACCTCCATGAGAAAAAATCGCGGCAAGCTTTTCAAAAGTACCGTCAGTTTGATTTGGAAAGTTTTTTCTTAAGTCGCCTAGGCCAAAATGTACAAGGCTGATAGTAAGGAAAATTAGTAAGGCAATATTAGGAAAATTTGCCCAAAAAAGCCAAAATCCTATTCCCGTAGAAATGTAAACTAATAGATAAAAATTATAGTTGTTTCGCAACCTGTTTGCTTTAATTAACAAAGGGCCGTCGATTGCGCCATGAGGAAGGCCAATTAAAATAATCAAAGAAAGGCAAATTGTATCAGTCGTTGTTATTTCCAAAGTAGGACTTAGCCTTTAGAGTTTGAAACCATACTTTCAGAAGGGGGATCTTTGGTAAAGAGAGGATTACCTTCAATAAGTGCCTGAGTCTTGTGTTGCCTGACATAAAGCTAGCAAATTCATCTCCTGTCAATCGTTTGCTAATCTTTGTGAAGTACTCTGGCGCCTTCTCAGGTCGTTCGATTAGAGCTCTTAAAAAAATGGAATCAAGTTTTGTTTCCAACCACGAAAAAGCGGTAGGTATGTGAGCTTGTATAGACATCTCTTTGCCCTTTGAAATTTGTAAGGCTATATGTTTGGTTTGCTGCTGAATTGCATTAAACGCATATCCAGAGCTTTTACGAAGACAATTGCCGTTGCTACCGATACCAAGATATCTTTTATCATATTTACTAAGTGTTCCCATAGGGATTTTTCCATACTCCTCTGCTATTATTTTATATTCCATGCACCCCAGTTTTTCTTTTAAGTAGCTTTTAATTGATTGTGTATAAAAGTAAGAAGAGCAAGAAAACTCACTTATTCTAGTCGATTCTACTAGTGCGTGTTTTGATGAAAAGGGTAAAATATAAATAAAATGGATTCCCTGGCTTTGATCGCAACGAAAATCCATTAGCGTTACAGTCTGCGAGTCAAATAGAGGCTTTTTGACTTCAACCATTTGCCCTATAAATTCCTGAGTGAGACCTCTAGAAGGCATGCGGGGATTCCTGCTGTCGAATACCAGAGACCCTGGCTCGGGGATGTCTGGGTCAATGTCTATTTCTTCAAAGCCGCAAAAAGACAGCCAATCACGACTATTTATGGTGCAATATGGTAACTTGTCCGTTTTGTGAAGGGTTAGGGATTCTTCGTCAATGATTTGCCATTGATACCATTTTTTTTTTATCACATGCTCGATGGATGGATTAACCTCACCACCCCAAAAGCTCCAATAATTTGGGTTTTCAAAAGCCTTAGACTTTTCGCCATAAAAATTTACTCGATAAGTATTCTCATCATTTTCCAGTGATAAATATTTCGCTAATGATAGTCCAGAACATCCAGCGCCGATAATGTGGACTTCCTTCTTCACCATGAGTTCTTAAAATCTTGAAGATGATAGTGCAGAAAAGTCGAGTGAATTGGAGGTTTCTGTTTAAAGTTTATCAGATTTTTGGTGGAGATAAGAGTTGCAAAAATCTTGTCAATTGTAGTTGTATATGCCCTTTTTTGACCCCAGTCAAAATCCCTTGATCTGATTTTCTCCCCAATGCTTTCATATATATTAGCTGCTGCCGCAACTCCAAGTTTACTGCTTTGCGGCAAGTAAAATAAGCCAAGACGTCCACTACTGTAATACGCTTGGGCCAAATCTAAAAGCTTATGAGTGGCGTTTCTAATTCTCTTATAGCTTTCGCTTCCAGGGGTGAGGCTGGCCTCTCTTATCTCTCTGGTCGTCATGCTACCTAGCCAGCTTTCAGGTAAATATCTTCTTTCCAAACTAGAATCCTCATACACATCCCGCGCTATATTGGTTAATTGCATGCCTACCCCAAGGTCCACCGCAAATTTGTAAGCTTCTTTTTTTTGACACCCCAATATGGGACACATGAATAATCCCACAGTTCCGGCAACTCGATAACAATAAATGATTAATTCTCTTTCATTTTTAATTTCTACTGTTTGTTGATCAGATATCAGGCCATCAAGCAAATGTATTAATACCTCTTTATTAAGGTTTAGACCTTGATATGCTTGGTATAATTCTCCAACATGATTCTCTCTCACGTTTTGTTGCTGTCCATCTGTTATTAATTCTTTAAATTCTCTTAAAATATCTAAGTTATCTTTGTATTTTTCGTCGGCGATGTCGTCAAGTGTTCTACAAAAAAAGTAAAGTTGGCCAATTAAATCTCTCTTTTCTTTTGAGAAGAGTTTTGACGCCCAGTTAAAGCTTTTACTATTCTCTCGCAAAATTTTTCTATTTTTTTCCTTCATGTTCATTGCAACTTTTAGGGTATATCTAAATTAGTCATTAGGTTTTCGACAACTTTTGCCGAACATAATACCCCAGGCATGCCAGCCCCAGGATGGGTTCCTGCCCCCACCAAAAACAGGTTTGGAAATGATTTATCATAATTGTGATATCGAAACCATGCAGATTGGGTAAGTAATGGCGCTATGGAAAAGCCCGCTCCATGTGTTGATCTGTAGTTAGATTTAAAATCTTCCGGGGTCATGAAAAAATCGTCGACAAAGTGTTCTGATAACTTTGGCATTATCGTTTTACCTAGCTCCTCTATGATTCTCTGAGAAAGTTTAGGGCCTTCGGTTTTCCAATTTACAGACCCTAGTAAATTAGGGACTGGGCAAAGTACATAAAAGCTATCGCACCCTTTGGGAGCAAATGAGGTATCTGTAGCTGTGGGTCTGTGAATATAAAGTGAAAAGTCATCGGCGAGGGTTTTCTTTTCAAAGATATCAGACAAAAGCGATTTAAACCTTTTTCCCATCCAAATTGTATGGTGCGCAACATTCTCATATCTTTTTTTG
>MDTG01380407.1_pt1 | contig 10570 bp, 8 predicted proteins | sample 811421 | NCBI WGS metagenome assembly MDTG01 (sample SAMN05326645, study PRJNA326480) | marine metagenome | isolation source: seawater | place: Pacific Ocean: South East | collected 2011
CGTCACTGCTCCTGTAATATCCACCGGCAATAGTGATTTTGGTGGGATTACAAGACCATTGAATGCATCAGGTCGACGTACACGGCCATCAGCCACAAAAGTCATATCGACAACAGCGCTGTCTGCAAAAGGGTTATAAATAGAGATTATTTCACGAGCTTGTTCACGAGTTGTTCCTGAAGCAAAGTACCAATCTTCAGAAGCATCTGACTGGCAGTTTGATTGGGAGCTCCCAGTATTACCCATTACACGATGATCGACTACGAGGTCACCTACGTTTGATTCGATTATTACAGCCGCAAACTCTCCGGCCACTTTCGGAAGGTCAGCGACTGTAATCGTCTTCACTGATCTTGGCGGAACCTCAACACTAGTTTTGACTGTCTCTATTTGGATAGTTTCAGGAGCAACCTTCTTTTTCTCTTCGCCATCTCTAGGTGCATTTATTAGAGGTGCCAGCACTGGTACGACAGTTATTACCACATCAGCATTATTGTCTGATTTATTTCCGAGAAGAACCTGATGATCTGCTATACCAGCCCCTCCCACTGTCCCAGAAACGCAATACCAAATAGATACCAAGTCCGATTCTGAGCCTACGGCCGAAGTGATTACTCGCTCAAGACTTGCCGTCTCTTCATCAGCACCCCGCGTACTATTCGCAAAAACTCCCCCAAAGATAAGTGCAATAAAGACAATTAGCGCCGGCCATCGAGTTACTTTCACAGTAACGACCTTTCGGATCCAACACTAGATCTCAGAAAACCTATAAGTACGAAGACCCATAGCAGGAGTTGAAGGAGAATCACAAGCCGATGGCTAGAGGGTGTCTGATGATCTAACTCAATTAACCCAGTTTCGTTCGGATTAAATCCAAGGCCCCAGTCTAGAGCAACATCTTTTTCGACCTTCACTCCATCAACTCGGAGCACCCACGAACTATCTGAAGGAACCGCAACAAATACCTCTGAGTCAGCACCTACAAATCCCGAATACGAGGGGGTATAGGAACCGTCAGAAAGAAGCGCCACAACATCCTCCGGCAGTGGCTCGGAAGCGAAAGAACGCAGTGTTCTTCCCACTGTTTCCTCTGCGGACATAATCGCAGCCTGCGGCAAAGCTGAGACGTTTTGATACCGAACTATCCCTGGAGAAGCTTCAATTTTTATGAGGTCAAGCTGGCGCTCCAACGCTGATGCAACTGAAGAGGGTATTGGTTCCACCTGGCCGTTAGAAGGCAAGGGAGAAGAACGGTCAACAAGGATGATATCGCTGATCCCTAAAGGAGCTAGGAGTCTCCCTAAGTTCGTGGTTCCACCGTTCATACCTAGATATAAAGCCTCTTGAAGTAAATAATCGCCGGGGCTTTCTCCCCCACCCCAACGGTCTAGAAATGATGACTCAAGTCCGGCAGAGACAGAAATCGTTAAGTTGTCACCGAACGAGTTTCCAGCGGCAGCGAGCAAGTCATCATGCCCAACCCACAGCACACGCCCCCTCTGGTCATTCTCGCTTTCCTGAAGGCCTAGAACTTGATTGAGTTCATCATTGGGCATCCCCCAATCTCCCGAGAATGAATTACCAAAAACAGGTAGTACAGCTAATGAGAACGCCACTAGTGCGCTTACAGGAACTAGTTGTCGCCACCCAAAACGGTATGTTTGAAGATCTCGCTGGAGTGCCCCTACCCCCATAGCAGCGGAAATTGCTAACCCCAAACACCCTGGGGCTAGAAGAACTTCTGGCCTAGGCATCGGAACATCCAAATACTGATTACTTTGAAGCCAAAGAACAGAAACGCTCCCTAGGTACATTACCCAACCACGGATTGCCCATGCCCACCGTTCTCCTTTTGCTAGGAGAAGGGGGACGATAGCCATTGCTAGAAATCCCCATCGGAAAAATGAAACATCTGAACTATCAGTTCCTAATCGAAGAAAGGTAGAGAGGTCACCAGAGAAGTCTGACGAGGGACGAGTACCGACGAACCATTGCCATGACAAGTCATCTATGGCAATGTCTAAAAGCCAAGGAAGGTTCAACGCAAGCGCTATAAGGCCCCCCAAACTAAGCACTCCAATAAGCCGGATGGTTCCAGATGGCCAACCTGCCAATAGTGAACCAATAAAAATAGCAGCAACAACAGCTAGGACTTCAATTCCGGCAAATGGAACGAATGCAATCATGAAACCTATCAATATCCCCAACCCCGAAGCTTCTCGGAACCAATTGGATGGTAAGACATTCTTTCCTCTAGCTCCCCCCACTGAACCAAATGGCGAAATCTTTCCTGCTTTAGCCAAAAATACGAGCAACCACGGAAGCGTTCCGTGTAAAATAAGGCCACTCCATGATCCTGAACTTAAGGCATCGTAAGGCATGGGAGAAGCGAAGTATATTGAAGCTCCAGCGACACTGATCCACGGAGAACTAAAAGGCTTAAGAAAAGACCAAACCCCGAAAGCTCCTATAGGGAGCATGCCGAGGGTAAGAATGAGTCTAAGTAAGCCCATAGAACCGAACGAAAAAATTCCTAGGATTCCAGTTATCCCTAGAGCAGTTGGCGTTGCAGCTTCGTGCCCAATTCCAGTTGTCCACCAGTTCGAGAACCAAAGTGAAAAACACCCTTGGATACTTAGGTCAAATGGGACGAGTTCGCCGACGACAGGGACTTTTCGTGTAATCAAATGACGGCTGCCAAATAAGAAAACAAGGGTTGTTAGCCCAACGAAGACTGCCGAAACCCTAGACGGACCTGAGCGCATAGATTCTATATATCGCCTCGCTCGGGCGGTTACCGTTCCAGAAGAATCTGCTTGTTCATTAACTTGATCCTTAAAAAAGGATTTGAACAAGGCATAGCCAGATGACTGTAAGGATCGGATTTCTCCATCAGGAAGACGTCGGACGGATTTTAATTTCTTCCTTCGATTTATAAGGCTCAGAGGTCTTGAAAGGTTCCAGACCCACGCTCCTAGCAACATACGAACTCGACTCAAGTCCCCAATTAAGAGTGAACCGAGAGCCCGGAAAAGAGACAGTAGAAACGCTTGAGGAAGAATCCGTATGGAATGCCAGAAGCCGTAATTACTCAAAATCACCCTGAGGCGATGGCGCTCCCTATATTTCTCTCCGTCTCCGCCCTTTCTATATTGCCCTTGTTCTTCGCGATGGCGTGCTAAGGCCAGAGGAACGGTGATCACCCTCGCCCCAGCCAAATGCGCCTTCCAACACAAGTCTAGATCCTCTCCGACCATGCCCATTTGTTCATCGAAACCAGATATGGCCTTAAACAAATCAGTGCGGACAAGAACAACGGTAGACGAAACCATAAATACGTCTGAAACGGAATCATGCTGTTCTTGGTCCAACTCCCCAGACTCTACTCGGGAGGTCAAGTAGCCAAGCTTGTCAACAGAAGAACCTATTTCGAGTAACTCGTCCGGGCGGTCCCAATTAACTATTTTCGGCCCTGCTATACCCGCATTTGATCTTAACGATTCTTCAACCATAAGTCGAAGGGCATCCGGAGCAAGTGCGACATCATGGTGGCAAAACAAAAAGAAAGCCGCTGCCGTTTTTAGTTCTAATACTGAATTCAGATTCCTTCCATAGCCGTGATCAGAGTCAACAGAGATTATTTGCGCTTCTGGTGAAAATTCTGAGACATAGCTCTGCATCTCACTTTCGTCGCCAGTAGTAAGAACGGTTACATCAAAATCGGGATAATCTTGTATCGCTAAGGAAGTAAGTGCATCTCCAAACCACTCATCAGGGTTATGAGCAACTATAAAAATGCTAACTGATGGATAGGCGACAGCATTTTCAGCTGATTTATCTTCTGTTGAAAGAGAATGCTCCACAGAGGCGAAGGTTAACCGCCAAAATGAAGTTCAGCATGTACCCTTCCACTCTCGTATGAAATTTCTTATAGAAAATGATGAAATTGAATACGATTTCACTAAAAAAGTAGATTTTTTCGATTTAAATCTCGAATTCAGATGGAGTACAATTTATATGTGCTCTATTCATCGGAAAAAAAATGTTAGCGCTAATTACAGGTGGCGCAGGTTTCGTTGGGAAACACTTGTCAGATTATCTTTCTACTTGCGGCGATGAGGTTGTAACTACTGATCTTGCAGAGGGAGGCCCAGACCTGCTCGATGATATAGCGCTAAAGAACCTTTTTCTTTCTGTAAAGCCTGAGGTCGTATACCACCTTGCGGGTCAAGCTGATGTTGGTGCTTCTTGGAGTGATGCTCCGAGAACTTTCAGAATAAATGCCGAAGGGACTCTTAATGTTTTACTAGCTTGCCGACTAGCAGGCGTAAAGAGAGTTTTAACCGTTTCAAGTGCTGAGGTATATGGAAAGGTAAATGATAAAGAGTTGCCGATAAATGAGTCTTTACCTCTTGCACCAGCTTCACCATATGCTGTAAGTAAAGCTGCCGTAGAAATGATCAGTGCCTACGAGGCTTCGCGAGAGTTAGATGTAATGTGTTCCAGGTCATTTAATCATTTCGGGCCTGGCCAAAGCACAAATTTTGTTGCATCGGCTCTAGCATTAAGGATCTTGGAAGCTAAGAAAGCAGGGGAAAAGAGTATCCCCGTAGGAAGATTGGATACAAAACGAGACTTTACTGATGTTCGCGATGTCGTTCGGGCCTACCGATCTATTATCTGCAAAGGAATCTCAGGAGAGGCCTACAATGTCTGCTCGGGTGTAGATCGATCGATAGAAGAGTTAGCTGAAGCGCTCCTTAAAGCTTCGGAAAGCATAATAGAGCTAGTACCAGACATTTCGCTACAGCGCCCATCAGACATTCCAGTCCTTCGAGGTGACCATAGTAAGATTAAGTCCCATACCGGATGGACACCAAACGTAGAATTCACGGAAACAATCAAAGATATTATTAGTTCAACGCAAGCTTTCATCGATAAGAACAGTTAGGAAAAAAATGCCCTCCGCACTTATAACAGGAATTACAGGACAGGATGGATCCTACCTTGCTGAGTCGCTACTAGATAAGGGGTACGACGTCATAGGAATGGTGCGCAGAAGCAGCACAGTAAACTATGAGCGAATAGCCCATATCCAGAGAGCCATTCAATTTGTGAATGGAGATCTACTGGATCAGATGTCCTTAATTGACGCTGTTAAGGAACACAACCCAGACGAAGTTTATAATCTTGCAGCGCAATCCTTTGTCCAAACATCTTTCGGCCAACCAGTCCTTACCGGTGAAACCACTGCTTTGAGTGTTACGCGAATACTTGACGCTATCCGGAATGTAGACCCAACTACACGTTTTTACCAAGCAAGTTCCAGCGAGATGTTTGGAAAAGTAGCAGAGGTCCCGCAAAACGAAGACACCCCTTTTTACCCAAGGAGCCCCTATGGGGTTGCGAAAGTTTATGGCCATTGGATCACTGTGAATTACCGCGAAAGCTACAACCTCCATGCTTCTAGTGGCATCCTATTCAATCACGAAAGCCCGAGGCGCGGGTTAGAGTTCGTCACACGAAAAATAAGCTACGGAGCTGCTTCCATTAAATTAGGCCTTGAGAAAAAACTGGCTCTTGGCAATCTTGATGCAAAGAGAGACTGGGGTTTTGCTGGAGATTATGTTGAAGCCATGTGGTTGATGCTCCAAGAAGATTCTCCTGATGATTACGTAATCTGCACTGGAGAGACCCACAGCGTTAGGGAATTCTGCCAAGTAGCTTTCGGCCACCTAGGACTGTCTTACGAAGACCACGTAGAGGTCGATGAGAAATTCTTTCGACCTGCGGAAGTCGACCTTCTAGTGGGCGACTATTCAAAAGCCTCCACGAAACTCCGCTGGACCCCAAGAACCACTTTCGAGGAACTCGTTACGATGATGGTTGATGCTGACATGGCCCTACTCGAGGGAAGACTCAAAGGGCTAGCGTGAACTCAACCAAAAACAAAAAAGTGGTCGTCTTGTCAGGGGGGGTCGGAGCTGCAAAACTTTTGAAGGGGCTTACTAGAGTAATTGACCCAACTGATATAACTGCAATAGTAAATGTTGCTGATGATACGCAGCTTCATGGATTACATATCTCACCTGACCTCGACACAATCACCTATACCCTTGCAGGCGAGATAGATACCCGAAAGGGATGGGGGTTGCAGAATGAAAGCTGGAATGCAATGGAGATGCTGACCCGCTATGGCGGTGTCGACTGGTTCCAGCTGGGCGATAGAGACCTCGGAACCCACATGTACAGAACTCACCGCATCCACCAAGGAGCCCCCCTCTCAACCATCGCAGAAGAAATATCTACAGGACTGAACGTTAAAGTAAATCTCCTACCAGTAAGCGATGACCCAATCAATACAATCATTACAACACCAAAATCAGGAGAGGTAGAATTTCAAGAATACTTTGTTCGCTACCAACACAACCTCGAAATTTCAAACGTTCACTTTAAAGGAATCGAAGACGCACAACCTGCCCCGAAAGTAATCGATGCAATAATGACTGCATCAGCAATCATCATTGCTCCATCTAACCCAATCGTCTCCATAGGGCCAGTACTTGCCGTTCCAGGCATCTCTGAAGCGTTAGACAAGAGAAGAGAGCTCTGCGTAGCTGTGTCTGGAATTATCAACGGGAAAGCACTAAAAGGGCCCGCAGATAGAATGCTCTTCGACCTAGGGCATGATGTATCTCCACTCGGCATTGCAAAAATTTACAAAAAGGTAGCATCGAAAATTGTGATTGATACTTCTGATGCTCAATATATCGATGAAATAGAAAACCTTGGATTCGGATGTTTAGCGACTGATACTGTGATGACAAATGAGAAAAAGTCTGAGACATTGTGCTCGACCATATTTTCCACTTTTTTCCCGGAGGTTGCGAAGTAATGTATCTTGAAATCCTTCCAATAGAAGGGCTCCCACAAATAAAACCAGGAGATGACCTCATCACCATGTTAGGAGAATGTGATCAGATCAAATCTTCAGATATTCTTGTGGTCACACAGAAGATCATTTCCAAAGCTGAAAATCAGCTGGTTGACATTGATCCCAACGATCCCCTTAGCCATAAACCTCTTGTCGAAAAGGAATCTGTTCGAATTCTCCGCAGAAGAGGTGACCTAATTATCAGCGAGACCAAACATGGATTTGTCTGCGCTAATGCAGGCATTGACCTATCCAATGTTGAAAGAGGGCAAGCAGCCCTCCTTCCAGAAGATAGCGACCGCTCAGCTCTTCGATTAAGAGATGGCCTTAAAGGAAGATACAACCTCGATGTGGCTATTATCATTTCGGATACATTTGGGAGGCCATGGAGACGAGGATTAACCGACGTGGCTATAGGATCAGCTGGGATCTCTCCAATTCTTGACCTCCGCGGAGAACAAGATGCTTTAGGCAGAGAGATGCAAGTAACTGAAGTTGCTTTAGTTGATGAACTCGCTAGTGCTGCAGAGCTTGTGATGGGGAAGTCGTCTGGAATACCTGTTGCAATCATCCGAGGAGGCGACTCCGAATGGTTTGGTTCAGGGAATGTGAGAGAGAATCTTCTTAGAGACCCGAAAGATGATCTATTCAGGTGAAACTAGCTATTCGATTCCCAACTCCTTATTGATTCTGGTACTTGAGTCTCTCTTTGTACCGCCCCCAACCCCAAAAACCATCTCGACGCTATTCTCTTTACATACATCTGTTTCAGGTATATCTGAAGGTTGATTTCGATCTCCACCATTACCAAATATCAAGCCGTAGTCTTGGTTTGCAAGGGCAATAGCTGCAATTGTTTTCTTAACTGACACATCATCATCGATAGCTATACAAGCATCATCAACGATTGATAGCGCTTTCACGATCCTTAATCTATCTTCCTCTGAAAGTATTATCTTCCCTTTTTTCTGTCTTTGCTGCGAATCATTATTCACGATAACTACAAGACGGTCCCCTAACTTCGCTCCAGCTTCCAGGTAATCTAGATGGCCGCAATGTAGCGGGCTGAAATATCCGCTTAGGATAACAAGCGTCTGGTTTTCCATTTAGTGCTCCCGTATGTGATAGAAAAGAGCCAGTCGAAAGTCCATAGAGAAATTACTCTTCTTCGGCTCCAAAGTCTTGTGGGCCGGGGATATCTGATGTATTTGGTCGTGTAATAACATCGCGGGACTGTCCTGTAACTCCTTCAAGAGTTTCCACTCTGTCAGGGATGGGAATATCTGCCCCCAAGGGTGCTCTCGCGATCGTAAACGCTTCTAGGTCAGCCAAAAATCGAACATCTCCCAAATCATCAGTATAAATTTTCTCTGGTTCCCCGCCTTCGAAAGCATTGGCCCATCTGACTACCTGAATAACTGATGCTTCTCCACCGCAATCCGCCCCAGCTTCTAAGGACTGATTACCTGGCAAAACTAATTCCTCTTTACCTATCTCAGCACCCATAGCATTTAAGAACACGCTTAACGTCGCTTGCTTTCCAGTGACAGAAGATGTAAATGGATGAATATGTATTAATCCATCCTGATGAGAGTGGATTCCCTCGGGGTCATATTCACTTTGGAACACAGGAAGGAATGAATCAGAAACACAGTCATATACGCCGTATGCAGCATGCCAATGATCTTGAAGCGTTGGCGTTACTTCAGCATCACGGGTCGCCCTAGCAAAAATAACGAGACCTAAGCCCAGAACAATAATAAGTGCTACCGCAGACGGAAACCCTAGATCGCGACGCTCACTCGGGCCAGAAGTAGCTCCTGCCCTCTCAGCTCGCGCAATCTTCTTTGCGGATGATGCCTTTCCCATGTCCAAATACGGTAGTGGACCAAGACGGAAATATGGCACACCAACGAAGGGTTCTTTTAAAAAAAGGACAAAAAAGTAGTATTTTCCTTACTTTTTGCCCAATTCGAGCTAACAACCGCGTATCTGTCCGGCTCTTTGGACTGCTTCTTGAAGCTCTTGTTCCTCATTTCCATCAGTAGTGGAAAAAACAACAGAGCTTTGTTCATCTGAAATATTGCTAGAAAGGTTTACGGAATCAGTAAACCAAACTGGATCTCCAGCAACACCTACCTCTGCAAACCCTATAGGGCTTGCTTCGCTAGTTCGGCCTGTTAGACCCAATGAGATTCCCTCTTGAGACTCTGGATCTATTGGTTCATCAGAAACTCCGGAATAGTCCCTTCCGAAGATCATCTCTATCCCATTACCAGTCTCCTCTTCACGCTGAACGAGATCGGCTCCTGAGAGAAGAAAAGACCTGAGTAGTATCGCTGAATCTTCTTGAACAGCATCATAGTAGATAGTTGTTCTATCGAAATCGAACGATGGGGCATTTCCGGTTCCGGCGATGCGGAAACCAGAAGCTACTAGCTCATTTGCAATTCGACTTGCCTCCCCAGTGAGCCCAGTACCATTAAGGAGAGTTATCCCGAAACTTTTCTCTGTTTGATCACCTCGGAAAACATCAAGAATAATCTGTGCTTCAGACTCAATAAGACGGAGAATTGAATAAGGCCCATCCCAGTCAAAGAAGGTAGGCAGAGTGAACTGATTTAGAGAGTTGACATCAAACCCTCGGAACTTACTCGCTAAATCGATCATATCGTCAGGCGTCATACGGTCGTCCAAAGTAAGATAACCACCTCGGAAAACATCTTCGACAACGTTCCTTATTTGTCCCAGATCTCTGAAACCAGAATCAAATGCATGCTGCAAAGAGAGAATAAGAAAATCTTGCTGACGTTCCATCCGATCAAGATCACTCAAAGAATCCACTTCTCTCCATTCACCTTGAACAAATGCTTGCATCGTTCGGCTTCTAACTATCCCCAACCCCTGCTCAGGTGTAAGGGCAACACAACCCGTCTCTTCAATAAGTAGATGCGCCTTTTCGTCTTTAATCGGGAATTCAATATAAAGGTCTAGGCCGCCAATGATTTTGAAGAGTTCAAGAAAGCCATTGAAATCTACTTGAATCACATAGTTAATCGGAATCGCGAAATAGTCCCTAACTGTCTGCACCAATGTTTGTGGCCCGGTAAAAGCAAGAAGACTATTTATTTTTTGATGCTCTCCCCCATATCCCGAGATAGGGACCCATAGATCTCTTGGGATAGAGACAACAGAAGCAGCTGATTCATCTGCTTGCGAACCTGTATCTAAACGTAGGACAATCAATGTGTCAGTTAAAAGTTGAGATGATGAGCGTATGGATCGCAAACGGTGGCCATCTGGAAGAGAAGCGACAGAATCAGTGCCAATAATGAAGAAGTTAACTACTTCCCGCTCATAGTTGACATCACCTAAAAGACCATCCTCCTCTTCAGAGCCTTGTGCAAATTCGATATTTCCATCATCCTCAGAGAGGATATTCCCATATGCTGTTCTCGGAATGCTGCTTACAGTATCTTTCGCATAGGCCAGAAGTGCAGCTGACAAAGCAGATGCGATACAGGCTATTACAAGAAGAAGCATGCAGATCCTTTGGATCCAAGACCTTCGTGGACGCGAACGACGCTCTGTAGCCATTACGTAAAGATAACCTCTCTTACCCGCCTATTAATAGAC
>MDTG01204911.1_pt1 | contig 10569 bp, 11 predicted proteins | sample 811421 | NCBI WGS metagenome assembly MDTG01 (sample SAMN05326645, study PRJNA326480) | marine metagenome | isolation source: seawater | place: Pacific Ocean: South East | collected 2011
CCATATCTTAAGACAAAGTACCATCGGCGCTGAAGGACTTAACTTCCGAGTTCGGGATGGGATCGGGTGTGGCCCCTTCGCAATAATTACCAGGCAAGGTTTTATATTATTTTTAAAATGATATGTAAATAGCGTAAAATTAATATTTTGTGGGCGTATTTATGGTGGGCGTGATAAGAATTGAACTTATGACCTCTACGATGTCAACGTAGCGTTCTACCACTGAACTACACGCCCTTATATTTATTTAAATCCATATTTTTTTAAAGAATTAATGGAAATCATTATTAGTGACAACATATTTTTCCAAATACTATATTTTAAATATTTTTTATTGATCGTCCAAAGATAGATTAAATTTTTAATTTTTTGACTTGATCTGGATTTATCTAAAATTCTATAATACGCAGAATTCGAGTCGAATTTATATGCCTTGTAACCTAATTTTAAAATTTCACATTTGAAGAGATAATCTTCGAGTTTACTTATTTTTTTAAATTTTAAATTATTTAATATTTTGCGAGAAATTATCATCGTGGTTGTATTAATTGATGAATTTAAAGAAAATTTATTTAAATCAAAAGATTTTGATATATTTGTCGGTTTCATGAAATTTTTATTATTATTATTCTGAAAAAATGGAGTGTAATCTGTAAAAGTAAAAAAATAATTATTTTGTTTCATAAAATTAATTTGCCCTTCCAATTTATTTTTTTTCCATAAATCGTCGGAGTCCATAAAAGCTATATAGTCTGAGGAAGAAATTCTAATTCCTAGGTTTCTGCAAAAACTTGGTCCCATATTTTTTTGTAATTTATAAATATTTATATTTTCGAATTTTTCGAATTTTTTTAAAATATTTTGAGAGTTATCTTTAGAATTATCATCTATTACATAAAGCTTCCATGCTTTATAACTTTGATTTAAGATTGAATTAATACATTCATCCAAATATTTGGCTTTATTAAAATTTGGTAAAATAATATCTACTGTTTTTAAATTCACTTAATTTTCTTTATAAAAATTTTTAATTCTTTACTTATCAAACATTATAATATTTTTTATACCAGCTAACAAATTTATTAAGCCCGTCTTGTAAGTTTGTTTTAGGATTAAATTTTATAAATTTTTTCAACAAGATGGTATTTGAGAATGTTTTTTCAACATCACCTTTTTGTAGTCCTAAATAGTTTCTTTTCGCTTTCTTTTGTAAAATTTCCTCTAAACATTTTATTAAATAAATAAGTTTTTGTGGCTTAGAATTACCAATATTAAACAGTTGAAATTTTTTACTATTTATATTTGTTTTTTTTTTAACTAGATTAAACAAAGCAGAAGTGAGATCATCTATAAATGTAAAGTCTCTTTTATGTTTGCCAAAATTATAAATATCTATTTTCTTATTTCTTAAAATATTTTGTGTAAATTTAAAAATTGACATATCAGGTCTTCCCCAAGGACCGTACACAGTAAAAAATCTTAAACCAATACAATTTATATTGTATAAGGAGGAATAAGCATGCGCCATAACCTCATTTGATTTTTTTGTAGCAGCATAAAATTGAATTGGAAAATCAGTTGTATCCTTTTCTGAAAACCTTTTTTTATTTAAATTGCCATATACACTGCTTGAACTTGCAAAAATTAAATTTTTAATTTTAAATTTTCTACAACATTCTAAAATGTTAAAAAAGCCGTAAATATTGCTTTCTAAGTATTGTTCAGGATTTATTAAAGAATAACGAACTCCTGCTTGAGCTGCTAAATGTATTATCTTTGAAGGTTTGTATTTCTTAAAAATTTTTTCAAGTTTGTTTTTATTTTTGAGATCTAATTTTATGAAAATAAATTCTCTTTTTTTTTCCAAACAATATTTTTTTATATCTTTTATTCTATCAATTTTAAGTTTTCTACTATAGTAGCTATTTAAGTTATCTATACCAACTACAGAATATTTTTCTTTTAATAATCTTAAAGCTATATGATAACCTATAAATCCAGCACACCCTGTTACCATAATTATTTTTTTTCTTTTTTTCATACAATATTCTTTATAAATATTTTAAATAATAACGGCTTATTTATATTTTTTAACATTTCGATAAATGTTAATTTTTTACTCTTGAAAAAACTTTTTTTACTAAGATTTTTTCCGTAGATATACCCCAGAATTTTATAATGGTTTTTAAACATACTATTTTGACTAAATTTGTTGAGCTCAATTTCTAGACTTTTTGAAAAATTTTTGAATTTTTTAAAATGTTTGTAGTTATAAAAATTCAACGCAGCTAAAATTGCATATATCATTTGATTTTCAAATTTTTTTTTTTTTATTTTTTTTTTTTGGACTCTGTAATAAACCAATTTTGATTTTAAATTAGCTATTTCTCCAAAATTGATAAGCTTTGTCCACAACTCATAATCTTGGCTATATTCAAAATATTTATTATATCTAATTTTTTTTTTTAAAAATTTATAATCCATCATAACAGAAGAGTGAATAAAACAATTACAAAAAAGAAGTCTATTTTTAATATCATTATGTGAAAATTTCACAAACTTAATATCTCCAATTTTAAAGTTGTTTTCATTTATTAGATAACCATCTGTTCCACATAAAATTTTCTTTTTAAATTTCTTAGATCTTTTTTTAAACCAATTCATTTGATACTCGAATCTTTTTTTATTACTAATGTCATCTGAATCTTGACGAGCGATAAAATCACCTTTGGCTTTACTTATCCCATAATTTAGTAATTCTGATAAATTACCTCTAGTTTTTTTAAAGACTCTTACTCTTTTATCATTTTTTTTATAATAAAAAATTTTTTCATTAATTTTTTTATTTAAAGTATTATTTATTATGATTAACTCAAAATTTTTGTATGTTTGATTTAGAATACTTCCAATGGATCTATCTAAATATTTTAAATCCTTATTTATAGGTAAAATGCAGCTTATTTTTTTTTTCACAATTTTATTTAAATATTTTTTTTAGATCGTAAATATATCCATTTTTATTAATTAACTTTAAAAAATAATTTTTTGCCATACGTTTAAAAATATTATGATCTACGGCCATAATGATAATGTCATATGAATTTTTTTTTAATTGACTTACAAGTTTTAATTTATGTTCTGCAAGAACTTTTTTTTTATCAATTAAAGGATCAAAAATGTGTAGATTTATATTTTTTTTATTTAATTTTTTGTAAAGTTTTAAAACACCAGTATTCCTAAAATCAGCACAATTAGCTTTAAACGCAAAACCACAAATAAGAATTTTATAACTTTTTGTTTTTTTTAATCCAAATAATATTCTTTTTGCGTGGTAATTAGACATACCTTCATTTATTTTTCTTGCTTGTAAAATTAATTTTGGATTAAATTTTCTCTTCTTTGCCAAGTAAGTTAAATAGTAAGGATCAACACCAATACAATGACCCCCTACTAATCCTGGTTTAAATTTTAAAAAATTCCATTTAGTTGAGGCTGCTTCTAAAATTTGAGGAAAATCTACGTTTATTTTTTCAAAAAATACTGCGAGTTCATTCATTAAAGCTACATTTACATCTCTTTGTATATTTTCGATTATTTTAGCTGACTCTGCTATAATTACTTTTTTTACTTTAAAAGTTCCAGCTCTTATAATTTTTGAGTAAATATAATTTATTTTATTTAAAGTTTTTTTATTGGATCCTGAAACAATTTTAGTTATTTTTTCAATGCTCTTACTTTTGTCACCTGGGTTAACTCTTTCTGGAGAATACCCGAAAAAAAAATCTTTATTAGATTTAAAGGATGTTAATTTTTCAATTAGAGGGATACAAATCTTTTCAGTAGTGCCTGGATATACTGTTGACTCATAAATTACGATATCCTTCTTTTTCAAAAAACCAGCTACAGTTTTAGATGCCAAAATTAAATTTCTTAAATCAGGTTGATTATTTTTATCAACTGGAGTGGGTACTGTAATTATAAATATATTACAATCTTTAAGTATATTTGGATTACTTTCAAACACACATTTAGTGTTTTGAAAATTAATATCTTTATTAGTGTCTATTTTTTTTTTTAATGTTTTTATACGAGTTTTATTTTGATCGAATGCAAATGTTTTAAAATGTTTAGCGCAAGCAAGAGCTAATGGTAAACCAACGTAACCGAGCCCTATAATTCCTATTTTAATTTTTTTTTTCTTCATAATAATGAATTTAAAATTTTCATCTCTTGATTTAAAAAATGACTTATAGAATTTAATTTTAACACTCTTTTTCTTGATGATATGCCTAAATATTTATATTTATTTATATTATTAAAAATTTTAATCAATTTTGATCTTAGGTCTAAAGGATTATCAACGATTAAACCAGTTTTATTATTTTTTATTATATTTTTAATACCATTAACATTAGTTCCTACACAAATAAGTTGGCACGACATTGCTTCTAACAGAGATTTCACATTACCTTCATTTTTTGAACAAATTACGTATACGTAATAAGAGTTAAAGTATTTTGGTAAATCTTTATAATTTTTTTTTCCTAAAAACCTCACTTGGACTTTATTTTCTTTAGCAAATTTAATAAGATTTTTTTTTTCTATTCCAGAGCCAATGATATCAGCTTTTATGTTAGTTTCTTTTATAGCTTTAATTAAAAACTTTATATTTTTTTCTTTAGATAATCTTGAAACTAATAAAACTCTTCTATTAAATTTTTTTTTTTTTAATTTTAAAAAAGAATTTGTATCTACAAAATTCTCAACTACACTTATATATTTTCTTTTACGATTAAAAACCGTATTTTTAGAAATATAATTTTGGATTTCATGACTGCTTACGCTGAATCGTTTGCCAAAATTATAAACAATAAAAGACAAAAATTTATATATAATTCTTGATTTGATGTTTGATTTTACTTTCTTATAAAGAATATTAGGCTCCCATCCTATTCGATAAAAAATCTTTTTATTTAAAAAGATTGAGGCTATCATCCCGCTTAGTCCACTGCTTAATTGATTTACCTTTATAAATTGAAATTTTTCTTTTCTTAACAAAAGTGTTGGCACTACAATATTATATAAATTTCTTAGAATAAAGTTTTTTGGTTTACTAAATTTCTCATAAATTGGAATTATCTTTATCCGATCTTTAGGTATTAAATCAATTTTTTTGTCTTTTTCATCTCCAAAAGTTAAAAAAATCAAATTGTAATTTTTTTTAAGAAATTTTTTGTAGTAATTAATTTCTCTGACTAAAATACCGGCTTTTTTCCAATCCAGAAGAGCGGTATCATTAGAGAAAAATAAACATAAGGTCTTTTTCATAATTTTTTTGCTAAGGCATATGATCTTTCCGTTGAAAAATTTAAAAATTCAACAGAATAATATCCCTCTTTTTTAATTTGATTTAAAGCTTGAACAACTCCCGGAAATTTTTTAGGAGTTACGTCATCAAAAAATATCATATCATTTTTTTTTTGTTTATTATTTAAAAAAAGATATTCATTTATTACTGAGTTATAATCATGTTCAGCATCTAAAAATGCAAAATTAACTCTTTTAATTTTAAGATTTTTTAAAACTGTATTTGTTTTTCCTCTTATGAATTTTATTTTATTCAATTCTTCTGGCCATTGACTTAAAAGTTCGTTTCTCGTTTTTTTTTTTTCATGATCATCAATGATATTCCAATACATAGGTGTATCTACTGGTAGCAAGTCAATTGTAATAATTTTTCCAATAATTCCTGGTGTATCGTTCAATGCCTTTGCCATACACATAGCTGAAAAACCCCTAGCGGTTCCTGTTTCTAATATTAAAATGTTATTATCTACTTTTTTTTCTTTATAACCATTCAAATAATTTTTTAAAACAGAGTATAAAATTCTCCCATGATTATAATTTATTTTACTTTTTTTTACACAAATCTGAGTGTGTAAAGCTAAATCATCAATCCATTTTTTTGATATTTGATGACCTAATCTTTTTTCTAACTCAATAACATTTGGATCAACAAAGTTTGAAGCTTCTTCAAATAATTTAATATAATGTGTTTTACTTGCTATAGGTTTTTTAATTGAATTTTCGTCAATTAAAATATGCTCATTCAATATTTTTCTTTTTAAAAAAATTAAAATTTTTTTTAATTTAATAATCATAATTAATAGTATACAAACGACTTTATAATGAAAAAAAAAGCCTTAATATTTGGTATTACAGGACAAGATGGCTATTATTTGTCTAAGTTTCTTTTAAAAAAAAATTATGAGGTCCACGGTGTAAAACGAAAAGCCTCAACTGTTTATAATTATAGGACTGATGAATTATATGAAAAATTTTTTTTAAAAAAAAAAACCAACGTTTTTTCTTCACTATGGAGATGTTACTGACACTATCAGTATTCTAAATTTAATAAAAAAAATTAAGCCTAATGAAATTTATAATTTAGCAGCTCAAAGTCACGTTCAGGTAAGCTTTGAAATACCAGATTACAGTTCTAATGTCGATGCGCTTGGAACTTTACGAATCCTCGAAGTAATTAAAAATTTAGATAGGTCGATCAAATTTTATCAAGCTTCATCTTCTGAAATGTTTGGTAATGTAAAATCACCTCAAAATGAGAAAACTTTATTTGCACCAAATAGCCCATATTCAATCTCAAAACTTTATAGTTATTGGATAACAAGATCTTACAGGGACGCATATAAAATTTTCGCGACAAATGGAATTCTTTTCAATCATGAAAGCCCATTAAGAGGAGAAACTTTTGTAACAAAAAAAATTACTCAATATGTTGCCAAAGAAAAATTGAAAAAAAATAATAACCACCTTTTATTCCTGGGAAATCTAGATGCTAAAAGAGATTGGGGGCACGCAAAAGATTATGTTAAAGCAATGTGGTTAATAATGCAAAATAAAGTTCCTGATGACTTTGTGGTTGCAACCGGAAAATCTACTTCTGTTAGAAAGTTTGTTGAAATAAGTTTCAATCTAATTGGTGTCAAAATTAAATGGCAAGGAAAAGGATTAAATGAAGTTGGTATTAATAAAGAAACTGGTAAAAAACTTGTAAAAATTGATAAAAGATTATTTAGACCAAATGAAGTTCATATTTTAAAAGGAAATAGTCAAAAAGCAAGAAAAGTCCTTAAATGGAAACCCACAATTAAATTAGATCAATTAATAAAAGAAATGATTAATTTTGACTTAGCACAGTTTAATAAATAATCCAAAATGTTATCTAAAAAAGTAAAAATTTACGTTGCCGGACATAATGGGATGGTTGGATCATCAATAATTCAAAGTCTTAAAGATAAAAACTTTGAAAAAATAATTACCATATCAAAAAAAAAATTAAACTTATTAGATCAAAACAAAACTTTTAAATTTTTAAAGAAAGTAAAACCAGATATTGTAATTATAGCAGCAGCCAAAGTAGGTGGAATTTTAAACAATAATTTAAATAGAGCCCAGTTTATTTATGAAAACACATCTATTCAAAATAATTTAATTCACGGTTCATATTTAGCTAAAGTCAAGAAACTTATTTTTTTGGGGTCGAGTTGTATTTATCCTAAATTTTGTAAACAACCTATGAAAGAGGAGTATTTACTATCAGGGAAACTTGAGCCTACAAATGAACCTTACGCTATAGCCAAAATCCACGGAATTAAAATGTGTGAAAGCTATAACAAACAATACAAAACAAATTTTTTTTCTATCATGCCATCAAGTTTGTATGGCCCTAATGATAATTATGATCTTAAAAATTCTCATGTTATTCCTGCGCTGCTTAAGAAAATGTATGATGCTAAAATAAAAAATAAAAAAAAGGTTATAGTTTGGGGAACTGGAAAACCTAAAAGAGAGTTTTTACATACAAGAGACTTGGCTGATTTTATAGTAAAATTAATCCAAAAAAATCCAAAAAAAAGAGTTCTTAACGTCGGGTATGGTAAAGATATCTCAATTAAAAAATTGTCTTATATGATTAAGAGCATTGTCGAATACAAAGGAAAAATTATTTTTGATAAAAAAAAACCCGATGGGGTAATGAGAAAGTTGCTTGACTCAAAATATGCAAAATCAGTTGGTTTTAAAGTAAAAATAGATTTAAAAAAGGGTCTCACAGAGACTTTTAGACAAAAATTTTCAATTTAATTCATAAATTTTTTTATAATATTTAGCTCCAATATTTTCTATTGAGTAAGGTTTAACTGATTTAATAGTGTTAATCTTTAATGATTTAATTTTTTCTCTATTTTTAATTAATTGATTTATTTTAATTGATAAAGATTTATGATCATTAATTTTTAGTAAATATCCATTATAGTTATTTTTTATAACTTCAGTCGCCATACCAACTTTAGTGCTAATTACTGGAACGCCGGAGGCTAAACTCTCTAATAATGAATACGGGCCTCCCTCAAGATTTGAATTAATAATCGTTATATCTACTAATCTATACAATTCGGCTAACTCTTTGGGAGAAAAACAATTTTTGTGAAAATAATTAATATTAAGTTTTTTTAACTCATTTTTTAAATATCCTCTTGCCGGACCACTTAATACCAAAAACAAATCTTGTTTATATTTTGATTTTTTTAATGATTTTATGAGCATTTGGGGATTTTTAATTTTTTTTGCTATGTTGCCCTTTTCAAAACCAACTCCATCTTTAACAAATGAACCTAATATTAATTTATCTTTTGGAATTGAATATTTCTCTTTTAACTCCATTTTTTTTTTCTCTTTAATATTATAAAAAATTTTTTTATCAAATGATAAAGGTGTATGTGATATTTTTCTTTTAGGAATTCCAAATTTAATTAATTCAATTTTTGTATTTAAGCTACAAGTATTAATTTTATAAATTTTAGAAATATTTTTTTTTAAGAAAGATGAAATATAATTTTTTCTATCAAAATGCGGCCAAAAGACAATAAGTTTATTAGATTGGTCAACATTTTTAAATTTTTTTTTATCAAATAACTTATAATGAGTTCCTACATGAATTATAGAATTTTTAATTCCATGAATTTCATTAGTTATTATTAATTTTTTTTTGAAAAATTTTTTAAGATTTATAGCATCATTGTAATTAGCCCATTTAACGTATTCAATTACATAAAAAATTTTATTCGAAAAAAAAAAATTCTTGATCAAACTTAACAAAAAACAGAAATATTTTTTCATTTATAAATTTTTCTTTTCAAAAGTTTTAATTTTTCTAAAAAAGTGATTTTAGGCAGAATTTTTTTTGTTAAAATTTTATCTTTATTTTTATGAATTGAAATCATCAGATCGTAATACTCTTTACACGTTTTTTCAGAATTGTGCGGGAAATCTTTCATTTTTAATTTTAAAATCTTATAATTATTAATAATTTCTAATAATTTTTTCTCAAAATTATCGTAATTAAAATCCACCCCGTATCCATTTAAGTATTCCTTCATGGATCCACTATCCAAGTAAAGTACAGGAAGGCCAGAAGCTGCACCTTCGTTTTGATGATTCCCTCCAGGTTCGTTAATAGATCCGGTTAAATAAATATGACAAGAAGATAAAAAGTAAGATAGATCTTTTCCAGCAAGAGGTTTTATGAGTTTAACATTTTTATAGGTATTATTTTTTGAAACGTTCCCAACATAATAAAATTCAATTTTATTCCTCCATTTTTCTTTTTCCATTAAATTATCAAGCATTTTATAGACTCTTTCGCCTTTATTTGGGTGACTGGACCAATGGTGTGTTACAATTTTGAGTTTTCCTTTTGACCAATTATCAGGGTTATACTTAAAAACATTTTTATCAGCGCCATTAAGAATAATAGAGTTTTTTTCTTTTTTAAAACCAAAATCAACTAGAATTTTTTTCAACCAATTGCTCACAAAAATTGTGTGATCAGCAACTCTATTTGAGTAAAGTAGTTCATTGTTCACATAATTAGTATTTTTCCTCTCGTCGCACTCATTAACTCTATGAATAACAATAGTTTTTTTATTTCTTAATTGATAATTAATAATATCAAGATCATCAAAATTTGATGAAAGAGAATTCGATCTAGGATCTGTAAGGATAATAATATCTAAATCTTTACATTTTAAATCAAAAAAAACTTCAATATTATTTTTTTGTAAATAATTTTTTAAATTTATAGCAAAACTATTTCCTCCTCCCCAAGCGGAATTTTTAATTTTTGTACCAATACTTACTTTCATTTAAATAAATTTATTAAATTTTGAAAATCTTGATTCATTCTTTTTAATGAAAAGAAATTTTCAACTGTTTTTCTAGCCTCCTTTCCTATTTGAGTTCTTAAGTTTGAGTCTTCAAGGAGGAGCTTAATAGATTTTTCTAATTCTTCAGGATTATTAGGAGGTACAAAAATAATGTTATGCATATTTTTAAAATTATTTTGATCCCATAAACCTTTTATTTTTGTCATTATTACTGGCTTACCACAGGCCATTGCTTGCAATGCAACGCTATAACCAGATGGTTGAAATGTTTCCTTTATAGGAATAACAACAATTTTTGATTTATTATAAAAATCTCTTATTTCTA
>MDTG01430429.1_pt1 | contig 10569 bp, 12 predicted proteins | sample 811421 | NCBI WGS metagenome assembly MDTG01 (sample SAMN05326645, study PRJNA326480) | marine metagenome | isolation source: seawater | place: Pacific Ocean: South East | collected 2011
AAACCCTGTCATTTTTTAAAATTAGGAAGAAAAAAAATTGAAAGACTCATAAAAAAGATTGGTATTTTTAGAATAAAAGCAAAAAGTATATATAAACTTTGTGGAATATTAGAAAAAAATTACGATGGAAAAGTACCTAAGACATACGAGGAATTAGAGCAATTACCTGGGGTAGGTCATAAAACTGCAAGTGTGGTTATGTCTCAAGGGTTTGGTTATCCAGCATTTCCAGTTGATACTCACATTCATAGATTAGCTCAAAGATGGGGATTAACTAACGGTAAAAATGTTATTCAAACTGAGAAAGATTTGAAGAGATTGTTTCCAAAAAAATATTGGAACAAACTTCATCTACAAATTATTTATTATGGAAGAGAATATTGTAAAGCACGAGCTTGTTATGGAATATCTTGTAAAATTTGTACCAGTTGTTATCCTAATAGAAAAAAACCAATCAAAACAAAAAAACCATAAATGAAGATCTTAGGTATAGGAAATGCAATAGTTGATGTGATCTGTAAAGTTGAAGATAATTTTATAGAAAAAAATAATCTTACTAAAGGACTTATGAAACTTATATTTGATGAAATTGAGTTCTCTAATTTATTATCTAATCTAAAAATTGAGAAAACAATTTCCGGAGGTTCGGTTGCAAATTCAATAGTTGGCTTATCACAATTAGGGGATAAAGTTGGATTCATTGGTAAAATATCTGATGATACTTTTGGTATAGAATATGAGGAAGGTTTAAAAAAAGAAAACGTTAATTTTTTTTATAAAAAGAAAAAAGAACTTTTGCCAACAGGAACATGTTTAATTCTTATCACACCTGACTCAGAAAGAACAATGTGTACTTTTTTGGGAACTGCAGGAAAAATAAACAAAAGTGATATTGACATAGAAGCTATTAAAAAAAGTGATTTGATTTTTTTAGAGGGATATTTGTGGGATGAAGGAGATCCAAAAGAGGCATTTGATAAGGCTATTAATCTAGCAAATAAAACAGCGATGTCTTTATCAGATAAATTTTGCGTAGATAGACACAAATCTAATTTTTTAAATTTAGTGAAAAATAAATTAGATTTAGTTTTTGCAAATGAGGCTGAAATTATGTCACTTATTGATGCCAAAGACTTTAATGAAGTTATTTCTTTTGGTAAACAAATAAAAAAACATTTAGTTGTTACTCGAGGTGAAAAAGGCGCAGTTTCAATTTGCAATAATGAAACAGCAGAAATTAATGCCATAAAGAACCTTAAGATTGTAGATTTGACGGGTGCGGGTGATTTATTCGCATCAGGATATTTACATGGATTTATAAACAATTTCTCTCAAAATGAATGTTTAATAAAGGCAACAGAAATGTCTTCTAAAATAATTCAACAGATAGGAGCAAGATTTTAAACTTTTTTTATTCTTTTAAAGCTTCCTTTTCCTTTTTTTGGTTTGACTACTCTAGACTTAAATTTTTTAGTAAAAAGTTCTCTGGCAAACTTATTTTTTTTCCGAAATTTGGTAACCATTTTTTTTGCTAACAATTAGACTCTCATCAAAAAATTTTTCTTTAATTTTTTTTCTAAGTCTGTGAATATGTGTCTCTACCGTATGTGTTTCCAGCTTTGATTGATATCCCCAAACCTTTTCTTGAAGTTCATCAACTTTTATTGGTTTTTTTCTTTTTGAAAGATAAATAATCATATTTATTTCTTTTTCAGTCAACTTTAATCTTTGTTTTTGAAGTATCATCTCTCTAGAATTTGTATTAATTATATATTTGTTAATAGCTATATTTGATTTTTCATTAAAATTTTTTTTAAGAAACTCAATATTTATTTTTTCTAAAAGTTTTGAAAATTTTATGGGAAAATTATTAAATAAAATTAAATTTGGTAAATTAACATCTTTCAGAGATAAAATAAGATAATTTTTATGTTCGTTGAAATCTATTTCTGATATTTCTTTTTTTTTATATTTTTAACTTCAAAATTTAAATTTTCCTCAATTTCTATGAATATATCAAAAAGAGTTGGTAATTCATAAATAAACAATGTTTGATTATTCATATATAAATACAATATGACAATTATTTTAAAAAACAAACATTCTCTTAAAGTCGATAGCTTTGAATTTAAATGCTGTATTGGAAAAAAAGGGGTTAGCAAGAAAAAAAATGAGGGTGATAAAAAAACACCCAAAGGTATTTTTGGTTTAGAAAAGTTGTATTACAGAAATGATCGATTAGACAAACCTTTAACTAAATTAAAATGTATTAAAATTCATAGAAACATGGGTTGGTGTAACGATGCAAGAGACAAACTAAATTACAATAAACTCATAAATACAAAAGAAAAATTAAAATATGAGAAACTTTATCGAAAGGATTTTAAATATGACCTAATAATTCCAATTAAATACAATTGGAAAGGAAAAACTCTTGGAAAAGGAAGTTGTATTTTTTTACACTTAACCAAAAATTATAAACCAACAGCGGGATGTATCGCATTGAAGAAAAAAGACTTTTTAATATTATTAAAAATAATAAATACAAAAACAAAGATTAAAATTTGCTAAGACCTTTCACCAAATATTGCTGATCCAATTCTTAGATATGTTGAATGATTTTCAGCTGCCTTAAGGTAATCTGATGACATACCCATACTTAATTCCTCTAAATTTAAGTTTTTATTCAAATTATTTAATTCCTGAAAAAAAAGATTTGGATCAGAGTCAATGGGTGGAATACACATTAATCCGATTACATCTAGTCTCAAATCTTTACAATATTTATGAAGGTCATTTAAATTATTTTTTAATACACCAGACTTTTGTTCTTCATTTCCTATATTAACTTGTAAAAATATTTTTACTTTTTTATTTTGATTTAATTGTTCATCATAAATCTTTTTCGCAAGTTTTTTACTATCGACTGAGTGAATAAAATCAAAAAGTTTTATTGCAAACTTTACTTTGTTGGTTTGAAGTTTACCTACTAAATGGAGTTTTAATTCAGGTTTTTCTACTTTAATTTGTGACCATTTATCTATTGCCTCTTGAACCTTGTTTTCACCATAATCATAATGACCATGATTAATTAACGGCATAATTTTATCTAATGAAAAGGTTTTAGATACAGCGATTATTTTGCAAGCTTTTAACTTATTTAGGTCTGCTTCTTTCGATTTTACAAGTTCCTCGATATGTATTAATTTTTGAACTGACGCATGCATAAGATAAATTACGAAAAATATTACTTTATAAGTGAATACGATACAAATTTAATTAAACAACAAGACAAAAAAACCAATATAATTTTTAGAAATTACAATAATAAGTTGGACATCGCAAAAATAAAGGTTTTGCGGGATTTTTGTAAAAAAAAAGGTTGCAATTTTTTTTTATCAAATGATGTTAAATTATCAATTGAATTAAAGTTGGATGGTGTTTATTTGCCATCATTCAACAAAAGTTTTGATCATCTTGCTTACAAATTGAAAAAAAAATTTGTAATTTTAGGATCTGCACATTCACTAAAAGAGTTAAATTTAAAAAAAATTCAAAAAGTAAAACTTTTCTTTATATCCTCATTATTTAAGAAAAATAAAAATTACTTAGGAATTTACAGATTTAAATTTTTTGAAAGATTCACAAGTAAAAATCTTGTTGCCTTAGGGGGAGTCAACGAAAGTAATATAAAAAAACTTAATTTGCTAAATATTAATGGTTACGCTGGCATTTCTTTCTTCCAAAAAAAAGGCCCCTTAAAAAAGGGGCCTTCTAATTTTAGATTCTAATTATATTAGAATGCAAATGTAAGAGCGAACTCGTACGACTCTTTATCCATTGTAGCGTTAGTGCTTCCACCAACGTTGTCGTTTGTGTTCATGTGACCAGCAATTGTCATACCACCCATTGTGTATGATGCTGAGAAACCTGAATCATGTTGCTCAGATGATGCTGTACCAGCAGTTGATGTATCATCATCATAATCTCTTTCACCGTAAGCAACAGTCATGTTTTCGTTTACAGCGTAAGAAATACCCCACTGAGTAGACTCGTCGTTCTTAGCAGCTGTAGAACCATCTGCTTCACTTGTTTGGTAACCTAAAGTGAAACCACCAACAGCATATTTCACGAAAAGAGTGTCGTGATCAATTGATGTTGAAGTAGTGTCATCTAGCTCAGCCATACCATAACCGATAGTCAAACCTTCAACCATTTCTGGTGAAATTTGAACACCAAAGTCAGTATATGAACTAAGGTCTAAACCGTTACCTGTACCAGTTGCTGCATCAGCTGTTTGGTGTGCCATTTTAAACATAACACCGTTGAATGAAGGTGAGTCATAAGTTAACAAATTGTTACCTGATCTACCATCTATTCTCACGTCAGCACCTGATGTAGTATCCCAAACTTCTTCGTAAGCGTTTGGAGTTACATCATCCCACTGACCCATAACTGATGAACCACCATGACCGTGGAACGTTACAGTACCTAAAGCATCTGTACCGAATGATACTTTTCTGTCATCCATACCAGCGTTTGTTGCAGGGTTGTCGTTATCAAGTTCCATACTTGCTGAAACTGTGATACCACCATCTGTTTCACCAGATGCTGAGAAAACAACACTGTCAAACTGGTAAGGAGCAGTTTTTGTGTTTTCGTCTGTTGTCGATGCGAAAGCAAAACCAGTTGAAACTGATACGCTTCCTTCAGCTGCGTGTGCAGCTGTCATCGCTAGTGAACCAGCTAATGCTGATACACCGATTTTTGTTAATTTGTTCATATTAATTACTCCTTTTATTGTTTAATATTAAACAGAAAACTTTTACCAAAATGAGGTTAATTTTGCTAAATTTACAATTTTTTCTCTCACAAAAATGCTAACTGTGATAATTTTACAACACAATTTTCTTATATTTAATATGTTTTTTGTGTTATTTGAGTATGTTAAAAATTATTGCCTATTAAGAGCTTATTTATGAATAATTACATATTTTTAAGGAAATTCAGCCTGCTAACCTTTTTTATGATTGTTCTAATCTTTTTAAACAGTTGTGGGAATAATTTTTTTAGAGGAGCTGATGCAAGAAAAGTTTCTTCAGATCCACGCGAGAGAGTAAAAAAAAATTTGGAAGAGGGAAAAGGTTTTAGAATCAATGATGTTATTAAAAAAGGAGCTGGTATAGGAGGAGGAAATTTTGAATTTGCGAGCTCAAATGAATTGTGGAGGGCATCATTAGATATTATAGAATTTATGCCATTAACATCAGCAAATTACAGTGGTGGAATAATCATTACAGACTGGTATACGAATGATACCAATCCAAATGAGACTATTAAAATTACTATTAGATTTTTAACTAATGAGATTAGATCTGATGCAGTAGACATCAATGTCTTCTATAAAAAGTGTGATGCTGAATATAAATGCGTTGTGCAAAAAAATAATAAAAATATAGAAGATGAACTAAGAAGAGAAATTTTGAAGAAAGCAACCATCTACCAAAAACAAACCAGAGCTAAAAACAAATCCTTTTATCCAACGCCTAAAATGGGTGGGGAAGCCAATTAAGTCTTGTTTGAGTGAACAGATATAATTTTAAAGAAATTGAAAAAAAATGGCAAAATTATTGGGAAGATAATAAATTTTTTAAAACTCAAAAAATTAAAGATAAAAAAAAATTTTACTGCTTAGAAATGTTCCCTTATCCATCTGGCAAAATACATATGGGTCATGTCAGAAATTACACTATAGGAGATGTCTTAGCACGTTATAAAACACTAAAAGGATTTAACGTACTTCATCCGATGGGGTGGGATTCTTTTGGAATGCCAGCAGAAAATGCGGCCCGTGAGAATAATTTAGATCCTAAAGTTTGGACAAATCAAAATATTAAAACCATGAAAAACCAACTTAAGAAGTTGGGTTTATCTTTAGATTGGGATAGGGAGATATCGACCTGTAATAAAGATTATTATAAACACCAACAAAATTTTTTTTTAGATTTATTAGAAAAAGGTCTTGTTTATAGAAAAGAAAATTATGTTAATTGGGATCCTGTCGATGAAACTGTTTTAGCAAATGAACAAGTAATTGATGGAAAAGGTTGGAGATCTGGTGCAATAGTTGAGAGGAAAAAATTAAGTCAATGGTTTTTTAATATCTCAAAGTTTTCACAAAATTTATTAGATGGTTTAGAGGAATTAGATTCATGGCCTAACAAAGTAAAAACTATGCAAAAAAATTGGATTGGAAAATCATTTGGATGTGAAATTGAATTTGAAATAGAAGGTGATTTACCAATCAAAAATATAAAATGTTTTACAACCAGACCTGACACTTTATTTGGTTTTTCTTTCTTAGCATTGTCAATTGACCACGAAGTTTCAAATTTTTATATCAAAAACAAGGAATTTTTAAAATTTAAGGAAGAATGTTCGAAGACTGGAACAACTGAAGAAGCTATAGCGGTAGGAGATAAAATTGGCTTTAAAACAAATCTTTTTGCCAAAAATCCCCTTAATCCAGAGCAAAAAGTTCCTGTCTATTTTGCGAACTTTGTTTTAATGGATTATGGTTTTGGTGCTGTATTCGGATGTCCTGCACATGATCAAAGAGATTTCGATTTTGCCAAAAAGTATAAACTAGAAATCAATACTGTAGTTAAGCCCTATGAGGAAAATAATGATTTCAAAGTATCAAAAGAAGCATATCCAGGACCTGGTACAATAATAAATTCAAAATTTTTAAATGGCCTTGATGCGCCAGAAAATTCTGTGATTGAAACAATAAAAATTTTAGAGGAAAAAAAATTAGGAAAAAAAAAAATTAATTATAGATTAAAAGACTGGGGTGTATCTCGTCAAAGATATTGGGGATGCCCTATTCCTATTATTTATGACGAAAAAGGAAAAGCAATACCTGTACCGAGAGAAGCATTGCCTGTAGAATTACCAGAAAATATTGATTTAAAAGTTAAAGGAAACCCCCTTGATAGTCAAAAAAGCTGGAAAGAAATTACTATAAATGGGAAAAAATTCACCAGGGAAACGGATACCTTAGATACATTCGTGTGCTCATCTTGGTATTACTTAAGATTTTGTTCTCCTAATGAAAAAAATTATGGATTTAATAAGGAAGACATAGATTACTGGATGCCTGTTGATCAGTATATAGGCGGTGTTGAACATGCAATTTTACATTTGTTGTATTCAAGATTTTTTACGAGAGCAATAAACTTTGAAAATCAAGATTTTAAAATAACCGAACCTTTTCAAAGTTTATTTACACAAGGTATGGTTTGTCATGAGACATATAAAGATCAAGATAACAACTGGCTTAGCCCTGAGGAAATAGAAAAAATTGATAATAAAATTATAAAAAAAGGTAATCCTAATGTGATTGTTAAAGTTGGTCCGTCAGAGTCAATGTCAAAATCTAAAAAAAATGTTATTGATCCTGAAGGTATTATAAATACTTACGGAGCTGATTCTGTCAGATTGTTTATCTTATCTGATAGTCCACCAGAAAAAGATGTACAATGGTCAGAACAAGGGATGGTCTCATCTTATAAATTTATTCAAAAGCTATGGGTTTTAAATATGCTCATTTTAGATGAAATCAAAAAAAATCACCCGAAAGATGATGACGACGAATTTAGAAAAAAAACAAATTTATTTATAAACAATGTAACAAATAATTTGTCTAATTTTACTTATAATAAGATTATTGCTAATATCCATGAAATTCATTCGTCTATATCAAAATTAATTAGAAAAAAATATTCGTCCAAAACAATTATTGAAAATTATAAAAAGATATTAGTTTGTATGTTGCCAGTTATCCCACATTTTTCAAACGAGTGTATGGAATTACTTTCAGAAAAGTCAGATATGAAGTGGCCAGAGATTGATCGGCAACTTTTAATAGAAGAAAATATTAATTTTGTTGTTCAGATTAATGGAAAAAAAAGGGGTTTAATAAAAGCTAGCAGAGACATTTCTGAGGAAGATTTAATAGGTTTAATTAAAAAAAACATTGAAATGAACAAATACTTAAAGAATCAAGAATTTAAGAAAAAAATATTTGTTCCAAATAAATTGATAAATATCATAATATAACTTAAATGAAAAAATACATTTACATTTTAATATTCATTCCATTTTTAACTTTAAGTTGTGATTACTCACCAATTTATTCTAAGAAAGTTAATTACAATTTTCTTATTGAAAAAATTGAATTCGATGGAGATGCAGAAATTAACAATTTGATTGACAAAAAATTAAAAAAATACCAAACGATAAAAAGCGAAAAAAAAATCTCTATTTTATCTACATCATCATATAATAAAGTCTCTCAATCGAAAAACCTCTCGGGAAAAACAACAAATTATTTAGTAATTATTGAAATAACTTTTCAAATAAAAAAAGCGAATGATTTAAATACTCTTCAATTTAAAGAGGAATTTTTAATTAAAAACTTTAGTAATAAATTTGAGGAAAGTAATCTAGAAAAGATCAAAAAAGAAAATACTGTTGATCTAATAATAAATAGATTAATAAATCAAATTTCACTAATGTGATGATTTTAAAATATTTTGAATTAAATAAATTAAATCTCGAAATTACAAATTTCTTATTATTTCACGGTAAAAATGAAGGTTACAAGAACGAGGAATTAAATAAAATCATAAATAAATTTAAAATAAAAGTTAAAAATTACGATGAAAAACAGGTGATTGATAACACTGAAGAGTTTTTTGTGAACAACCTTAATAAATCATTATTTGAAAGTGACAAGATTATTATAATAAATAGATGCACAGATAAGATAATTAAAATCATTGAAGAGTTAGTTGATAGGAATATAAATGATATAATATTTATATTAAACTCAGATGCTTTAGAAAAAAAATCTAAATTAAGAAACTTTTTTGAGAGATCAAAAAAAAATTTAGTATCTATAGCATTTTATCCAGATAATTTTGATACTCTACTGAGGATTGCTCAACAAACATTGAGAGAAAAAAAAATATTGTTATCTAATGAATGTATTAATGTTTTAGTAAGTAAATGTGCTAGTGACAGAAAAAATCTACTAAACGAAATAGAAAAAATTGAGCTTTATTTGAAAGATAAAAAAAAGATTAATAATGAGGAAGTTTTTAAGATAATTAATTTATCAGAAAACCATAACGTAAATGAATTAATTAATAGTTGTTTGAGTAAAAATCAAAAAAAATTATTTACTATCCTTAATGATAATATTTTTTCAAATGAAGATTGTATTGTTATTATTCGAAGCTTACTAAGAAAAACAAAAAATTTGCTAAATCTTGTCACTCAATTTCAGTTAAATAAGAATATTGATACAACAATTGATAACGCAAAACCGCCAATTTTTTGGAAAGAAAAAAATGTTATCAGAGATCAAATGAATATCTGGTCAATAAATAAATTAAAGGAACTGATTATAGAAATAAATGAAATTGAGTATCAAATAAAAAAAAACTCATTTCACTCTATAAATTTGACGACAAACTTTTTATTGGAAAAGTCAGCTTAATTTTTTTAGTAATTATTTTTTATTATATCAATTAATTTATTTAATTGATTATTATCATGAAATAAAATTGTAATTGAGCCTTTATTTCTTTTGTTGCTTTTTATTGACACGTTGAGTCCAATTTTGTTTGAGAGTGTTTCCTCGAGATTTTTAATATTTGGATCTTTGTTAAATTTTATTTTTTTAGATTTTTTAAATAATTTTACAAAAGTTTCTGATTGTCTTACAGATAATTTTTTCTCTATAATCTTACTTGCGATAAAGCTGGCATTATCTAGACCAACAAGGATTTTAGCATGACCAGGGCTAATTTTTTTTTGCTCAACATAATTAAGCACATTGGCTGGTAAATTCAGTAATCTTAATGAATTTGTTATATAACTTCTACTTTTACCAATAAATTTTGAAACTTTGTCTTGATCGTAGGAAAATTCATCAATTAATCTTTTATATCCTTGAGCCTCTTCCAAAGGATTTAAATCATGTCTTTGCACATTTTCAACAATGGCAAATTCAAGTGATTTTAGATCATCTGCCTCAGTAACAACTACAGGAATATCATGTAAGCCAGCTTTTCTTGCTGCAAGCCATCGCCTTTCACCAGCAATAATCTCATATTTAGAATCATCGGAATTTGACTTTCTAACGATAATTGGCTGGATTACACCTCTTTCTTTTATTGAGTTGGTCAAATCTTGTAAATTTTCTTCATCAAAAACTTTTCTTGGTTGAAACTTATTAGGAACGATATCACTTAATGAAAGTTTATTAGTTTTAACCTCTACTTTAGTCTCACCAATCAAAGATGATAAACCTCTACCTAAGCCTTTTTTAATTTGTGAATTCACTAAGCGGCACTCCCAATTTTGTTTTCTTGTGCTATAAATTCATCAGTAAAATTGTAATAAGATTTACTGCCAGGACAACTTTTGTCATAAATAAGCACTGGCACACCGTGAGAAGGAGCTTCGGATAATCTTACATTTCTTGGTATAACTGTTTGA
>MDTG01185644.1_pt1 | contig 10568 bp, 10 predicted proteins | sample 811421 | NCBI WGS metagenome assembly MDTG01 (sample SAMN05326645, study PRJNA326480) | marine metagenome | isolation source: seawater | place: Pacific Ocean: South East | collected 2011
CATTGCTACTCGCAACAGTTGGTTGATATCTCGTTTGATATCCATAATCGGAATTAACTTTTACGGCTCTTAAGAGAACATGATTAAAACTCTTTTTGAAGCCAGGTGTAGAAACATTGGCCAAGTCGTTAGTTAGTTGTGCTCTAACTGTTGACTGAGTCTTTGCTGCTGCTAATGATGAAAATAATAGTCTATCCATAATTTTTCTCTTAATTGACTACGTTTATCCTCTAATATTAATAATCGTCTGAGTTAGTGAGCTTGAAGTTTCAATAGCTTTAGCATTTGCTTGGAAGTTACGTTGAGCGGTTATTAAGTCAACTAGCTCAGCGGTTAAATCTACATTAGAACGTTCCATAGCACCTGCTCTGATGGTACCGAAACCTGCAGAACCTGGTTCTCCAACGTTTGCTGCGCCTGACTCAGAAGTTTCTAAGAAGCTACTGTCGCCAATCTGTCTCAAGCCTTTTGGCGTTGCAAAGTTTGCTAAAATAATCTTACCCAAGGAAGATTGAGAACCATTTGAGTAACTCGCAACAACCAGACCATCGTCATTTATCGTTAGGCCTACTAAGTCACCCTCCGGCGCTCCGTTTTGAGAACTATTTAGTACAGCAAAGGGGCTGTTAAATTGTGTGCTGTTCGCATAATTTATTCCAATTGTTTCTCCAGTTACGGTCGCACTTTTTAAAGACGCTACTCCCACCGGAGAGACAAGTGTACCTGAGGTATCAAAAGTTAGTTCCCCTTTATCTAAAAAGATTGGTGTCCAGAAAGGAACATTATTTTCATCAAAATCGCCTTTGTCTAAAGTTTCATTCCAGTTACCGTCTACATCTTGTGAAACATAAACCATACTATTTCCTTGCATATCAGCCTCTAAGGCGATGTAGGTTGATGTCTGTCCAAATCCCGCTTCAACATTTTCAAGCCCCCAATCCGAGTGGCCAGCCACCTGGATAAATGAGGTATCGTTGGTTGTCGATCCAGTAAATGTGAGAGACTCCGCACTTTCATTGAAACCCACTTCTACACCTGAAACCGTTCTTCCTAATGAGTCAGCCATAAGGTTAATTTTATCTTCAAGGTGCTGAGTAAACGTTCCTATAGAGTACGAACCTTGAGTCAGCTCTATCTGAGCAGAAATACCATCAACAATTACCGTTAACGTTTTATTATCCTGTGTGACTTCGAATGATCTGCTTGGATCAACACCCATTGGAGAACCATTGACTATAGCTGGTGATGAGGCCTTCCCTCTAACGGCAGGCAAATTATTTACCAACGAGACTTGTGGCTTGACTTCAAAAGAGGGAGAATCTTCCGTCATTCCGAGAAGAGAAACCCCGTTTGCTGAAGGAGTCTCAATTTTTAAACTTGAACCATCGCCAGTCGTACCAGATTTAAAAGAAAACTGTCCGGCAGCATAACTGACTGAAATACCCGCCCTTTGATCATTTGCCTGACGGAGCACGTTTCCATTGGGAAGGACATTAGAAAGTAACGTCACAGAATCGTCCTGGTCAAGCGGAGACAATAATGTTCCAAATGAATCATTCGCGAAATCCGCTTCACCAACACCGAGCACAGAATTATTGATTCCACTTTGATCACCCGTGCTTATATAAAGTTGGTTTACTTTACTCTCTTCAGTTTGGGTAAATCTAAAGGCCTGATTGGCCATGTCATAAGATATTTCGATATCAGAGAAATCTGGTATCTCAAGCTGGAAATTATGAGTGGATGAGGCTGTGCTAGCAGTCAGATCAATTGCTGCACCTCCATGGGTTGCCGTTAAGGTTATTTGATCACCGTTTACAGACTCTACATAGTATTCATTATTTGGATGAATACCCATAATTGACTCGTTTGCAGGAGCTAATACATATCTATGATTAGTGGCGCCAGTTGTATCACTTGCAATATCTAAGGCTGTCCCGCCACTAGTGGCAGCTAATGAAATGTAATCGCTGTTGCTACCTACCACAAAATAATATTCCCCATCGGCAAGGCCACTGATAGCTGCGCCTCCGTTAGCGTCATAATAAATTCTGTCGCCATCACTCAAACCATGTCCAGAATGGTAAATTCTATTATTTGTAGAATCTATTCCCTCGGTTCCTCCGGTGTATTCGGCGCTGCTTACGTCGGCTTGAACGGAATAATTATTCGTATAAGTAAGTTCATCACCAATGGACAAATTATGTCCAGCTATCGTGATGGTATTATTTGCAGTATCAACATTGGTGTTTCCGTTTACCACATCTGCGACAGGATTTGCCACAGTATCTAAGTAATTAGAAAGTAAATATGCTAAAGGCTCTGGCTGGATTTGACCGTCTGATTCTAATAGAGAAGCATTGTCTTGCATGATGTCATTAATATTTAATCTCAGTGATTCGAACCCTCCAGATGTTAACGGGCGAGTAATCACGAGATCCTGATTGGTATCGGAAGAAAAATCGAATTTCTTACCGTCGCCAAACCTTTGATTCATAATATTAGTCAATTCAAAGGCGATCCCTGTTCCTGAAAGAGGTGTCTCCGAACCTGCCAAATGCTCAAGACCTATTGAAACACTTGTTGAGCCGTCTACACTGATACTATAAAGATCTGATAAGTCTTCTCTTGAAAAACTTGAAAAGTCCACTCCACTACTATTATTTGTTAGATTCAAATCATCTAGAAAACTTGAGGTTGATGGGATATTAAAATCTAAAGTTGCAGGTGTTGAATTAATAGGCGTTGATAAATTATCAAAGGCGTATTTCTTATATAACGTACCTTTAGTTATCAAAAATTGTTCGCTATTCTCCTCTGTACGCTGCAATTCAGCTAGTTCTGTTTGAGTTTTGACATCCCCATATTTATTTACGTAAAACAAGTCTCCACCTGCATCTGAGGCTTGGATAAGGTTTGGTTCTATAAACGTATCATCAATATAAACGTGTGTTTGATACTTATTGAATGGAACATCAGCAGTAGCGTCGGCTGTTTTTACATAAAATATAGTCGCTAAGTGCGATGAGCCCGATGCTCCGAATACTGTCAAGGAAGTTGTTTTATGGTAAGTTTCAGGTTTAGCTGGATTAAACGTTGCTGTGATTGGTTCAACCTCAGATGGTAAGTTTAAACCTAGTTCAACCTCCGTTGTTGCTCTGAACTCTGAAACGGTTACCCTTGGGATTGTCAGAGCACGTAATGGCTCACCAAAATCCGCTTTGTTAGTTGAGTCAACAGGTAAAGCTTGTAGAGCCTGTCCTGCTGCGTTTACCATCTGATTCTGCTCATTCAGACTAAAACCTCCGTTTCTTGTAAAGATTTTAGTACCGTCTGATGATTCTAATGGGAAAAATCCGTCTCCTGTGATCGCGATGTCAAGAGAGTTTGCCGAGAATTCGATATTTCCCTGTGAAAATTCCTGACTTACCTCTTTTAGTGACACACCTCGACCAACAACCGCAGAAGCTTTTTGTAGAGGTGAAGTCGCAAAAATATCACCGAAGTCTGCTTCTGATCTTTTAAAGCCTGATGTACCAGCGTTCGCAATGTTGTTAGAGGTAACTGACAATTCAGTGGTCGCTGCGTTCAATCCAGTTAATGAGGTATAAAAAGACATATGTGTATTCTCCTACTAAACTAATTTTCTTAATTTGTTATCTTGCCGACTTCTTCCATGGTAACCACAGTTCCCCCGCCGACCTCTAATTCAATTTTCTGAGTATCAGGCCGCCAACTTACACTTTTTACATCTACAAAGGTGGTTACAGGAATGGCTTGTAAGCGATCGTCTTCAACGATGTTAGCTTTAATGACGTAATTACCCGGAGGTGCCTGCTCACCGTTCAGGTTCGTACCGTTCCAAATTAATGAAACCTCTCCAGGCGCTTGTGGACCAAGGGTGGATCTGAAAACAGGCGTATCCGTAGATTGATCGTAAACTGCCCAAGCAATCCCTTTTGCTCCACCGGGTAGTTCTATTATTCCCTCGCTCTGTGCTCCATCACCGCCAGATACCACTCCGCCGGTGATGGCTACACGTTTACCCACCAAATTTGAACCTGCAAACATTTGTTCTGCCTTAACCGTCGAAACTAATTCTTCCATTGAACCCTGCATTCCCTTAATACCTTCAACTTGCGAAAATTGGGCCAATTGGGCAACAAAAGCTTCGTTACCCATTGGGTCAAGGGGATTTTGATTTTTTAATTGGGTGGTAAACAGTGTTAGAAATGCGTCACGTCCAAGAGCATCATTTTCAGCGTTGTCCTTCATTTGCTGTTCTTTAAATTGCTCAGTGGTTCTAATGTAATTTCCGTTATCTATATCATTAATCACCTAATCTCTCCTAAGATTTCAACACATCAAGCGTTTTCATTAGTAATTCTCTCGCAGTATTTACAACTTCAACATTATTTTGGTAGGAACGGGATGCACTCATCATTTCAACCATTTCGGAGACCTCATTAACGTTTGAGTTATAAACAAAGCCATCTATATCGGCTTTAGGATTACTCGGATCATGTACCTTTGGATTTACAGCTTTATCATCCATAATGCCGTCTACCTTTACTCCACCGACATAATTAGCACCAGCATTTTTCATCGTTTCATCCATAATGGCAGCGAAAATTGGTCTTTTTGCTTTATATGCTTTTGCTTCGCTCTCAGCTACTGTACCAGCGTTGGCAAGATTTGAAGCTGTGGTATTCATCCTTACTAATTGCGCATTCATCGCTGTACTCGCAATCCCAAAAATATTATCAATAGCCATTTATTATTCTCCTTTCAATGCCCTTCGAATACCGCTTACTCTTGATTCTATAAACCTCAGACTAGCTTGATATTCTGCCGCAGCCTTACCATATTTAGCCTGTTCAACACTTATTTCCACGGTATTTCCATCCATGGAGGGATTAAATGGAATTGTAAAATACTCTCCATTTTCGTTAATTTGACCCTCACGTTCAAAATGTTCCGTATGAGTTGCTCGTAACGAAGCAGTTGTTGCAGCGTTTAATACTTTTTTAAAATCAACATCTTTGGCTTTAAAATTTGGTGTATCTGCGTTTGCAATATTCTTCGCCAGAACACCCATCCTGTGTGTTTTAAGAGCTAGCGCTTTTTCATGTAATCCGAATATGCTCATTTCTTATTAAACCTTTTATTACTTCTGTCGACTAATAGTTTTAAATGTGTTTAAGCAAATACAGTGCCAAACTAAATTTCCAAGCTAATTATGTTAGTTTTTGAAAATTTTCGAACCTTATAGCAATAATCTACTGATTAATTTTCAACTTCTTTGTTTTAATTTGTATAGCTAACCGACACATGGCAAATTAATGCCGTTTTAAGGCTATTTATGACCGCCCTTGTGTAAGTAAATTTGACAGCGCATACTTAATTATCATGCAGATAAACATCAAACTAATAAAAATTGCTCTTTTTACTTACCTGGCGCAAGGAGGTCTTGCTTCGGCCAACAACGAAATAAAGCTTCTTGATTATGTCAAGAATGATCTCAGAAGTTGGATTTCTGTAAACGAAAGCGTCTCTATAGAGCGAATTAGGCTTTTCATAACACCAGAAAGAACTTTCCCAGGCTGTCCCTCAAAATTAAAATTACGAAAATCAGAGCGGCATAAAAATACAATAAAAATTAGTTGTGATGATTCAAAATGGATGACAGAAATTAGGTATACTGTCACTCAGGAAAAGAAAAGTTATTTGGGTTATATTTTCCAAAAAAATTTGCCAGAGGGACACAAAATAGGAGAAACTGATATTGAAATGTCCCTTTTTGAGTATACGGCAACATCTTTTGAACAGGATCCAGAAAATATTATTGGCAAATTTACCGCAAAATACTCAGCAAAAGGCGAAAGAGTTAGGAAAAACTCATTGGCCGAGCCTGTCAAAGTACTCCTTGTTACTAAATTTATTCCCAAAGGAAAAGTGATTGAAACTTCCGAAATTAAGGAGACTGAGGTTGGTGTAAACAAGACTAACCCCCAAAATCAATTATTAGCCTCCGATGTTATTGGAGCAAAAGCTAATAAAAACATCCCCAAAGAAACAATTTTGTCCGAAAGTCATATCAGTCTTGCTTACCAAGCGATCGCCACAAAGGAACGGATAATGCGAAACAGCTTAATCACAATTGATAATACAACACTTAAAAGATTCTGGGGGCGAAAACCATCAGGAGTATTAACCTCGATTAAAAATTTGAAAGATGTTGAGGCATCGCGCTCGCTCAGACGTGGGGAAATTTTAAAAATAAACGATCTAAGGCCAGCAAAACTCGTTAATAAGGGTGATATTGTAACTCTAAACTATGAGCTAAATAGTTTGCAGCTCATTATATCTTTAGAATCGCTAGAAGACGGCAGGTTGGGTGAGAAAATTCGCCTTCGAAATAATGACTCTGGCGAAATCATTAAAGGAAAAGTCACAGGAAAAGGAACAGTGGATATGTGGCGATAAAAGTAAGGCACGCTAATTGCTTGCTAAAATATTAAATATCATGGCGCCAGGAAAATCACAGAATTACGAAATCAACTAAGTGATTATGCTTTAGGCTAGATTGATGATAAAATAACAGGTATGTACTGCAAATTTGACGAAAAAAGCTAAAGTATTACGTTAATTTGTCGATACTATAAATACTGATTGCAAATTGGGTTTAATCCCAACGGAGGTTAGAAAAATGACAGACGCAATATCAAAGTTCACAAGGCAAGCTGGAGTTCCAAACTCGACAGCTGACAAGGCTAGCCAAAGCAAAGTCTCGGCCGGACGGTCTGATCAAAGCAAAGCGTCTACATCGACTGATGAGGTTATTCTCAGCAAAGCTGCCGAATCCGCAATGAAATCAAACGATTTTGACAGCACAAAAGTTGATGAAATAAAAAGACAAATATCAGAAGGGAAATATCCCTTAGATAGCAAGGTAATAGCCAAAAACTTTGTCGCCTTAGAGTCAATGATTGACTAAAATGCGGCTTTATTTTACAACGTCTTAGAACTCTAAAACAAAAAGGGTAGTAAGCCACTACCCTTTAAACCCAGTTGTCAATAACCGTGAAAATTAGCGATATTCCATATTTACAGCAAATTCTACATAAAACTGAGGCTCTAAAGGAGCTTCTTGAAAATGAATTTTCGGCTCTCAGCAAAAAAGATCTCCCGGAACTTGAAGAAATACAACAAAAAAAGTCGGAAATTTTAGCTAGTTTATCGAACGAAAAATTCTTGTCTTTAGTTGAATTTCAAAAAACTAATGGAAACCAATCAGACCTCGACGAGGAGCCTCTGAGAATATGGGACCAAATCATTACAGTGATGCAAGAGAACCGAAAGCTGCATCAAAGAAATGAGGTCTTAGTTAATACAAAACTAGAGTCTATACGAAATGCAATAAAAACTCTTGGAACCAGTGACCCTCAGTCAAGCGTGGAAATTTACGATAAATTAGGGAAAATTAAAGGTAATAAATTTCGAAATAAAATGGGCGATGCATAATAATATCGCTCCATTTAATTATCTTTTCCAGGCGTCATTCCTTTCAACCAATAAACCCAAGATAACACAACAGCAACGGTTGTATACAGTTCTTCAGGGATTTCCTCTTCTAGTGACAACTGGCTCAAAACAGCAACCAATTGAGGATCTTTTGCAATGTGAATACCTTTTTGTCGCGCTTCCTCTATAATTGCTTGAGCCACTTCTTCACTGCCTTTGGCTGTAACTTTAGGAGCAGCGTTAGTCCCGTATTCTAAAGCTACTGCTTTTTTTTCATTATTAATCATGTACTTATATCTATTACTTCGCCTAAACTATTGATATTTGAGGTTGAGGTGGGACGGGTCGCATTTAATACTGAAAAGACATCAAGATTAAGACCAAATTTTTTTAGTTCATATTCAAGTTCCGTTTTCATCAGGACTGCACTCTCAGCAACGTGACCACGTGGAGCCCACACAGTCATTTCTAAGCTGTCTCTATTCAGCAGTTTTGATTTTAACCAAACATCACCCAATTCAGGAGATTCCGTATGTAGATTTACTACCCAATGTGCTTGCTCTCCACTCTCGTTTTGATTTTCTTTCATAATTTCTACATCTACAGCGTGCGCATCATGAAATGGAATCACGAACTGTAAAGATACATCTCGAGTGCTTTGAGAATTTAGTGAGTCCACCTGACGACCTTCTACTTCTGTGACAACCTGCTCTACCGCCTTAAAAAGTTTCGAATTATCGGGTAAACTTGCCAGAAGACCTCTTAAAATCTGTTTCATATCTAGCCCCTTAGAAGCACCTTTCAGCAAATTAGATTCCCCAAACAAGCCGGAATTTTGAACCGATTTCCTCACATCACCGGAGGATAATTTTTCCATTGAACTTTTCATTTTATCAAGTTTCTGAATCCACTCTTTCGCCCCAATTGGGACCGACATTTCACTGAGATAACTGGGTTTAAACAAATTAAGAAGAACTCTTGCTTCTTTGGGCCTGTGGAGCAATGCTAGTAAGCCTGTAGGAATCCCACTAGCAGCTGGATTGGGGTTACCTGCTGATACAGTTAACCTTTGAGCGTTAACGGGCTTCAGCATTACTCCGTTTAAACCAAATGAAACTTTAAAATCTAGCTTATCCCCAGCCTTAAATCGACTGTTTCCTTTTAAATCAAAATCTCTTTGGTTAAGCACTAATCGCAGCAAATCTCCTCGATTTTCGATAACAGCCCTAACAGTTTGACCGTCTTTGAGCCCTAATTGAAGAGCGATTTCTTCTGTTATTCTGATTGGAGTAGTTCCTTCTAAAAAAATTGGAGAAGGCCTCTGGACAACATTTACCTGTTCTGGACCATACATGATGCGGCAACTCTCTAAGGAAACTGAACCCAAGTATCAGGTGAAGATGTTCCCGAATTTAACTTACTCCTGTTATTTTTAAACAAAAGTTCTTTTAAGTCCGAAACGGTGGGAAATTTAATAACTTTTCCTGCGTACATCCAATTAGGGTTATTCCTCTTAAAGGCATGACTATTCGTCTTAACTATCGACATTTTTAAAATATCATAAGAAATCGGTGAACTCGATAGCTTTCGAGCAATTATCTGATTTAATGTATCCCCTTTTTGAATAGTATAACTATCACTTAGGACGCCATTTTTTCCGTCTACTTTGGCGGATAAATTACCTGCTGGTGCTTTCCGAACCTTTTCTATGTCTTTAATCAATTGCTTCAATGCGTCTTCTGTTGCCCTGTATGTGACCTGCCCGATCACCACATCTGGGCTTAAAAGAAACAAACCGCTCAAGACTATATGCACAAATTTGATTCTAATGTTAACGTTATTCATCATAAAAAACCTCAGTTAGAATGGTAGGGCTACGTATCTTGCAAGGTCGGGAATATCTGGCCCAGCTATCTGAATCAACTTTGCTTTTCTTGCTTCCACAAATTCAACTTCCGCCAAAGCTAAGCCAGCAAGTGAGGTATTTCCCTTTTTCTGACTTAGAATCTTCGGATTTTTACTAAGAAGGAACTGGTCTCCCTCTGAGACACCGTTGAAGGAACCAGCTTTCAAAACAAATCCTTTTTCACCCACGGCAGCTTTTTCAATCTTAAAGTATTCCAGCCGACATTCAAAAACTTGCTGCATTTCTAAAATTAATGATTCTGCCGCACGAGATAATTCATCTTGAAATTTGTTAGGCAATGCAGTTCTAACATAACCTACTGGCTCGCTAGGATAAAGAAGAGAATACGATTTTCTCCATAAAGGCGCCATAACGTCAACGTGCGAGAGAGTGATATTTACTTCTAGTTGTTGGGATGGTAAAAAATCAGATTTTTTCTGACTAAAAACGTTTATTTTTCTGATAACTTTGTTGAAAGAATCGCTTTTGCTGGCTTTATTGGGTAGAAGCCTAGTAGAAATTTCAATTCGATAAGCCGCATGGTTACCTGGCCGGCCTGAAACTAGCCTCATATAATAAGGTTCTTCAATTGAAAATCCAGAAACAGCCCATCCTTCTACGGATGATAATTTGTCAACTACAGTATTCTCCAGTTTTTCATTAATTTCGTTTAAATAGTGGTTGCCAACACGGTGATTTTTGAAATTTTTATTAACCTGTACAACCGCCTCTCTGACAATGCCGTACCTATTCCCTGGACAAGTCTCATCTGAAATTAAGTCTGCTCTCAGCTTTGCCGTATTTATACCTGCCTTTTCTCGAATGTACGACTCAACCCTTACACCACGAATTTCGATGTCTGACGTCATAGTATTCGACTCGTGTAAAATACCTTCGTTATCCAAATAAGCTTTGCTATTGATTTTGATCTTAGAATCTAAGGCCAGATCTATAAGTGCTTGCTTGATTGCTTCGAGCTTGTCCTCTGCTGAAAATTCTCTGGTATCAGAAGGGTTGCTATTGTTATAAACTGAATTATAATCTTTTTCTAAATTATTGTTTATATTAATTTTTTCCTCAATATTGTGGTTGTCTGCTTTACACAGCCACGATAAAGCAATTAATATTGAAACTAAAG
>MDTG01146481.1_pt1 | contig 10567 bp, 10 predicted proteins | sample 811421 | NCBI WGS metagenome assembly MDTG01 (sample SAMN05326645, study PRJNA326480) | marine metagenome | isolation source: seawater | place: Pacific Ocean: South East | collected 2011
AATACATATCTTCTCAATGATAGTTTCTTGTTGGTCAGGTCCAAGAAATATTTCAACAGCACTAATGAGATCATGGTCTTCAAGAAAAGATACATTTGTTACAGATGAACCTTTTTATGCATACTATTTAAAAGAAACTAAGTTAAAACACCCTCAATACGAAGAAATCATTAATAATTACCCTTCAAATTATGATGAGGTTGTTAATTACCTTGTAAATAAAACCCCCAAAGATAAAAAAATTTGGTATCAAAAACATATGGCTCACCATATGCTTGATTTAAATAATATTAATTGGGTGAATAATTGTGAAAATTGTATCTTACTGAGGCATCCAAAAGAAGTAATTAATTCTTATTCCAAAAAATATAAATTGAATTCAGTTGAAGAACTAGGGTATCCTCAACAATATGAAATTGTAAAATATCTTAAAAGAATAAATAGATCATATATAATTATTGATTCAAGTGAACTATTAAGAAATCCTGAACAGGTACTATCAGCTTGGTGTATGCAGATTAATATTAAATTTGATAAGTCTATGTTAAGATGGAAAACAGGTAAGCATGAAAATGATGGCATTTGGTGGAAAACCTGGTATGACAACGTAATTAGAACTTCCGGATTTCAAAAATATGAAAAAAAAGATATTAACATTGAGAATAAGTATGATTCTATTTATAATGAATCAATGAAGTATTATAGTTTTCTAAAAGAACATAAAAGATGAATTCTTTACTAAAAATATGGTCACAACCAACATGGATGAAGTGGCTTATTTATTTAGCTATTGCATACATTTTATTTCTAATTAAAGAAGCATTTGCGGTTGTCTTATGGCTCCTCTTTTGTATTATTTTATACTATATCATTTTTGCTAATAATGTTTTTAAAACAAGTTCTTATTATGAAAAAAATAATTATTAGTTTATACTTTTTAACATTGCTGTCTTGTCAGGAAAGCAGACCTCATGGAAACCAATATGAGCTGCCAGAATTAACTCCTAATAATTATTTAATAGGAAATTTAAATGACAATCGTTCATCATACAGAGTTTCATTTTATGACATAAATATTGATTTTGATATTGAAAAAAAATCAATAGATGGATATGTCACAATTAAAGCTGAAAGTTTAAGAAATTTAAATTCATTGCAGGTTGATTTAGCAGAAAATTTAAGTATTAAAAAAGTAACTCATGGAGGAAATGAATTATCTTTTTCAAGAGAATATGATACAGTTTTAGTTGATTTTATTTCAACTATAAAAAAAGATAGTTTTTTTGAGTTTACAGTTTTTTATCAAGGAATTCCACAGGGCGCAGATAACCCGCCATGGGAAGGAGGGTTTACATGGACAAAAGATAAAGATGAAAGAGACTGGATTGCTGTTTCATGCGAGGGTGAGGGTGCAAGAATCTGGTGGCCTAATAAAGATCATATCACAGCAGAAGGTGACAGTGTTCGAATGGCATATACGGTTCCATCAAATATGGTAGCTGTGGGTAATGGTAAATTAAAGAGTGTTGTTAATAATGGCGATAAATCCACTTATGAATGGTTTGTTAGCAACCCAATAAATAATTATAATATTTCTGTACAAATTGGAAATTATGTAGCAGTCAAAGATACTTTAATTAAAGGAGATAAAATTCATGATATGAACCACTATGTTCTAGATTATAATAAAGAACTTGCATCAAATTACTTTACTCAATCAAAAGAAGTTATACGATTTTATGAAAAATATTTTGGTGATTATCAATGGTATGAAGATGGATATAAGCTAATTGAAGTTCCATACCTAGGAATGGAACATCAATCAGCAGTAACATATGGTAATGGATTTAGTATGTATAATGGTGTCAGAAGCAAAAGCTGGCCGATGTACGGAGTTATTGATCCTTTAATAATACATGAAACTGGGCACGAATGGTTTGGTAATAGTGTAACTGCATCTGATCCAACTCATATTTGGATTCATGAAGGATTACAAGTTTACTCGGAATCAATATATTTTGAAGATAAGTTTGATAGTTACGAAGTAGGAATTCATTATCTAAATACAATAAAAAATAGGATTGCTAACAAAATACCTATAGTTGGGAATGAAAACGAAAATCACTGGGCCCTTCACGGAGACACTTACATGAAAGGAGCATGGGTTATGCATACTTTGCGAAGCGTTATAGATGATGATAAAATATGGTTTGAAATATTAAAAGAATTTATGACCGAAAATGCCAAAAGCTTTGTAGACACCAAAGATTTTTTTGACAAAGTAAATAAAAAGACTGATAATAATTATTGGTATTTTGCGGAACAATATTTTTATACACCTTATCAGCCTGAACTTATCTATTACCAAACTGATTCAGAATACTATTTCAAATGGAATAATGTAAATGATAATTTTTCAATGCCAATCGATCTATTGATAAACGGACAAAAGAAAAGAGTTTATCCCACAAAAAAATATCAAAAGCTTAGTATCAAAAAACACTCTCAAATTGAAGTAATGGATTGGAGATTTTATGTACTTGCAAAAAAAGATGAATTATAGAAAATTTCTTTTAACTATTTCACTTTTTTTGTCAATAAATCTTGCTTCAGATAATCAAGAAAAAAGTGGCTTTATGATAGGATACATACTAGGTGCACCTGAAAATAATTTTTCAAAAAAAATTGATAAAATTAACGAATCAAATCATGCAATTTATTTAGAAAAATTTGACAGTAATTATTTTTCATCTTTTTACATTTATAATTCAGAACTTCATGTAGATCAATTATATCTTCAAAAGCAATTTTCAAAAAATAAGCTAGGTAATTTTAAATTAAAACTAGGTAAGCTTTCTCATAATTTTTCTAGCATCGAAAACTCTTTGAGTTCAGGATCAATGATTGATAGCGGTAACGCTTTTGGTATTCCTCGATATCTTATTGAACTTACAAATTCATATAAAAATATAAATTTTTATTTTTCACTATCTGATGGTATTCTTGATAAAAATACAATCAATCTAAAACGTCCTTTAATTCATGATAAAAGATTATATATAAATTACAATTCATTTTCTATTGGATTTGTTCACAATGTCATTTGGGCTGGAGAAGTTAAAGATTATGGAAAACAACCAAATGGCTTAGACGACTACTTTCGAGTTTTTTTAGGAAGAGGTGGCGGTGCTGACTCCGTTATAACTGATCAACCGAATGCACTTGGTGATGCATTCGGTATGTGGGATTTTTCTTTTAAAAAAAATATTAAATCAGCTGAAATAAAATTGTATCATCAAACCTATTTTGAAGATAAAAGTGGCTTACAATTTACAAATAGGATGAGTCAATTTGATGGTTTAAGTGGATTAAGTCTAAATTATAAAAATACAAATCTATTATTCGAAAGATTAAAAACTACTTTCCAAGGAGGTAATATTCACCCACCTGGAATTGATAGCTACTATTGGAATGGCATCTATAGAAATGGATGGCAATTTAAAGAGAGAATTATTGGTAATATTTTTTTAGCACCAGATAAAAATAGAGTTAAAGTAATTCATGTTGGGATATCTACCATTATCAATGAGAATAAATTTAAGTTTTTTTATTCAGATATTAAAAAATACAATATATCTTACAATGGCTTTCCTTCTTCTGAAATAATAGATTTAAGTGATGATTTTTTTGATAACGAAATTCAAAAAAATATATATTATGAACGTAAAATAAATAAAATGGATATTGGTTTAATGATTGAACATAACCAAATTAATACAAATATTTACTTTAAAGTAAACTACCACTTATAATGATTATTTGGCTTACAGGACAACCAGCAAGCGGTAAGACTACTCTTGCGAACTCATTAATTAATCAATTGAGCAATGAAAAACCTGAATTAAAGATAATCAATCTTGATGGAGACGATTTAAGATTAATTAATAAGAATAAAGACTATTCAAAAGAAGGAAGGATTAAGAATATTAGTACAGCAATTTCAATAGCACGATTTTTAGCAAACAAAAACTATATTTGTATATTATCTATCGTAGCACCATATAGATTCCTAAGAGACGAATTAAAGACAGAGTTTGATTTCTTAGAAATATATCTTCACACGACTGAAATTAGAGGTAGAGAAAATTTTTTTGCGAAAGATTATGAAGTGCCAATTGATAAAAAAACGCTGAAATTAGATACAGGCAAATTAACAATTAAGGAATGTACAAATGAAATACTCAATGTTTATCGGAAGATGGCAGCCATGGCACAAAGGTCATAGATGGCTGATTGACCAAAGATTAAAAGAAAATAAAAATGTGTTAATTTGTATTCGAGAGGTCGCTGAAGATGATCAAAACCCTTACAATCCAGTAGATGTAAAAGCAAATGTTGAAGAAGAGCTTAAAGAATTAGTTCAATCTGGAAAAGTTAGAGTTATGATTATTCCTGATATCGAATCTGTGAATTTTGGCAGAGGTGTTGGTTATGAGATTATAGAACATAAACCTCCAAAAGAGATAAGTAAAATTTCTGCAACAAAAATACGTCAAAAATTATTTGGTAAGGAAACTACTTAATTCTTTAGCTAAAACTGTTGAGGTGCCAACTTTTGATACTGCAATAGATGCTGCTAAATTTGCTACCCTGGCTGATTCTTTAATATTTCCTGTTTTTGCGTATGCTAAAGCAAATGAAGAGATTACAGTGTCCCCAGCACCTGTAACATCTGGGTTTTCAACTTTATGTCCATCAATTTCATAAACAAAGTCTTTTGGTCCAACAACAGTAATACCTTTATCACCTTTTTTTGAAATAACATATTTAAACTTATACTTTTGAATCAATAATTTACATGCATCGATTATAGAATTGTTATTACTTATTTTTTTTCCTGATAATTTTTCTAATTCAAGAATATTAGGTGTAATAATATTTGAATTTTTAAGTAAATGATCTGATTTGTCATTTTTAGGATCTAGAACGATATCTATATTTTTCAATCTTGGAACCCAGTCAAAGCTTAATACTCCTTTATTATAATCAGATAAAACTATAATATCATAATTATCATATTTATATGAAAAATTCATGAAATCCATGTGATTATTAATTTGCTTTTCCTCATCGATCCTAGCCACCTGAAGGCCATCACAATAAATTCTTGTTTTTAATGTTGTTTGATGTTTTTCAGAAATATTAATCAAGTCTGTGCTTATATTATTTTGTTTTAAAATTTTGATAAGTAAATGACCCCATTTGTCATCACCCACTAATCCAACACAATCTACATTTGCACCAAGAGCAGACATATTCATTGCTACGTTTCCTGCCCCGCCAGGTATTGATAATTTTCTATATGGAACCACAACTGGGACTGGAGCTTCAGGAGAAATTCTATTTGATTCCCCCATGACATAATGATCTATCATAAAATCACCAATTAATAAAACTTTAATATTTGAAAAATCAAGATTCATTTAATTCTTCCTTGGTTAACAATAAGTTCTTGTTTTTCTTTCAACTTCTTATCGCTTATTAGGTATTCTTTTTGCTGTACATTTAAATTTTGATCAAGTTTATATAACAAAGGAACTCCTGTTGGGATATTTACATCTAAAATATCATTTTCAGACAAGTTATCTAAAATTTTAACAACAGCTCTTAAAGAATTGCTATGAGCGACAATGAGACGAGTGTCATTTTCTTGTATGAAGTGTTTTATATAATTATCCCAAAATGGTTTCAATCTATCAATTACATTTTTCAAGCTTTCTCCTGCTGGGAGCTCTGATGTAATATTATTGAACTTATTATTGAATCTTGGATGACGATCGTCATTGATATCTAATAAAGGAGGAGGGATATCATAACTTCTTCTCCATATTTTTACTTGCTTTTCACCGTATTTCTTAGCTGTTTCAGATTTGTTTAATCCTTGCAAAGCTCCGTAGTGTCTCTCGTTTAGTCTCCATTCGTAATTTATATTTTTTTTTGAAAAACCAATAATATTTGAGACAATTAATGCTGTTTCAGTTGCTCTACCTAAAAGAGAGGTATGAATGCTTTGTATTTTTAAATTATTTTCGATTAGCTGTTTTGCTGCAAATTCAGCTTCTTCAATTCCGGTTTGTGTAAGAGCAACATCTTTCCAGCCTGTAAACTTATTTTCAAGATTCCACTGACTCTCTCCATGTCTAAGCAGAATTAGTTTCATAATTCTTTTAATCTTTTTGATTGTCAACAATTATAAGAATTGCTGCAATGTTTGCAAGCGTAGATGATAGGTCTGCTATAAAAGTGGTTATGTCAAAATCACTAGGATTAGGGTCAAGTGGTACTACTACTGTATCTCCAGGTGCTAATCTTTCTGCCCTACCAAAAAATAATTTATTTTTTTTAATTTCTCCATCTGCCTTTATGACATATGCTAGTTTTTTTAAACTGTTAGGTTTATAACCTCCAGCCTTTATAACAGCAGTATTTATTGTATAACCTTTTTTATATGCAATTAATCCTGGATTATAAACATTGCCCTCAACATTAATGACATTTTCAAAAGGAAGAGCACTAATAAAAGTATTTACACCTATCTCAAAGTCAAGACTTGCGTTTGCTACCTTTTCAAGTGAAGTAACTTCATTACCATCAATGTCAATAGAAGTAAAAGATTGTTTGACAACTATGTTGTTTAATGACGTCATTTCGGTTAACCCTTCTGCCATTGCTATCGCATCTTCAACTGTCATACCTTTTCTTAAAGGATATGCACCTGGTTTATTTACTTCGCCATCGATTGTAAAAGTAAAAACATTTCTATAATTTATATCTTCATAAACTAATATTTTATCATCAATACTTAGTTTAAATGAATCAGATTCTTCATAAGAGACTTGAAATTCTTTACTATAAAATTGATTCTCATCTCTTCTAAGAACTATAATTTCATCATTTACTGTTTTTCTGAAAACAGGATCATTGAATCCACCAGCAATATCCAAAATGTCTTTTAATGACATATTTTTTGCTGAATATTTTCCAGGGACTTTTACTCTTCCTAGCACTTCGACTTTAGAAGCAGAACTTCCAACGCTTCTTACTGAAATAATATCACCATTATTTAAATTGAAATTTTTAGAGTTTTTTAAATTCAAATTAATACTTGATATTATGTTATCTTCAGAAGTCCTATCGTTAATTGGTAAAATTGTATCTATTGTAATAATAGATGATGCTTTTGGTTTTAACCCAGCAGCATAGTTAATGATATCATCTAAATTTTCATTAGCTAAGACTTCATAATATCCTGGCCTAACGACTTCTCCAGTAATCTGAATTCTATTTTTAATGATAGGAACATGGATTATATCTCCATCCAATAACTTTAAGTCTGAAAAATTGTCTATCCCATTATTAAAAAAAGAGTAAAAATCTACCTCAGTCATAACTTCATTATTTCTAATTAGCTGGATAGTTCTTAAAGATCCTTTTTGATTAATACCCCCTGCTTGGACAAGTGCGGAAAAAATATCTGAAAAAGGGTGTATTAACTCAATGCCTGGCTGAAAAACCTCTCCAGTAAAGTAAATATTTAATGATTTTAGCTTACCTAATTCTACCATCAATTTAGTAGTATTTTGATCATCTTTTAATGTAGAATAAATTGCGGCCAATTTGTCAGCTAACAACATCTCAGCCTCTTTAATTGTTTTGTTGGAAAGATTAATAAATCCAATATTTTGAAAATAAATTAACCCTTCTTTATTTATAACAAATATTTCTCTGGAGTTTATCTCTCCCCATAATGATAAAACAATTTCATCACCTGTACCGAGTTTATAATCTGCTGGAGTTGGTATATTATCAAAGAAATTAATTTCTTTTTGAAAATAGTCATATCCAAAAAAGAGATCATTCGGAGATTTATTATTTTTTTTACTAATGACTACCGGTTTAGATTCTACATCAACCTTATCTAATGGCTGAGCTTGCTCCACTTCCATATTAGATTGTAACTCAGATTTGATTTCATTCAATTGGGAATTATTCAATGAGTTCAAATCTGCAATAGACTGAGAAAATGCTAAGCTAACTGATAATAATACTATAATTATTTTTTTATTCATTATATCAATTTAGTTTTAAAAAAAATCTTTGCAAATAGATTATATTGATAGCCATCTATCGTTATTCAAAGTCCATTCAATAGTTGACTCTAGTTTGTCATATGCTGAATCTGGTTCCCAGCCCATATTTTTCATCTTAGATCCATCAAGTGCATATCTTAAATCATGACCAGGACGTTGTGAATGAAAATCTACCATTTCATAATTCAATTTTTTGTTTTGGCAACTTGCTATAAATTCGGCTAGTTTCAAATTATCAATCTCATCTTTTCCCACAATATTAAACTTCTGGCATTTTGCACCTGTCTCATCTGGTTTTAAATTTGAAAAATTATAATTATAAAGGAATAAAAGTGCGTTGGCAACATCTTCAGCATGTATGTAATGTCTTGATCCGGCTTGCGTCCTTGCACTATTTGCATGCACTGTTACAAGCTCTCCATCTCTGGTTTTTTTAATAACCATTGGAATGTATTTTTCAGGGTTTTGTCTTTCTCCAAAAACATTCATTGTATGTGTAATAAAAGATGGTAATCCATAGGTATTTTCATACGCAACTACAAGCTCTTCTCCTCCTGCTTTTGTAGCTGAGTAAGGATTTGTAGAATTGTATCTATCATTCTCTTTATAACTAATTCCATTTGGTGCCGGTCCAAAAATTTCATCTGTGCTAAAATATGCAAACCTTTCAAGATTGTCAGACTTTCTGGCATAATCTAAAATATGTGCAGTACCCAAAACATTATCCCTTACAAATTCTAAAGGATACTTTATTGATCTATCAACATGAGAGCCGGCAGCTAAATGAGCAATTAAATCAATTTTACCAATGGAAGCACTTATTTCAGGATTTAACTCTGCTTTGAGATCGTGATAAACTACCTTAACCCTCTTTCTTTGATGCTCATCATACGAAGCTACAACTTCATTCAGTCTATTCAAATTTCCACTAAAATCAAGCCTATCTAACGTTATAATTTCCCAGTCAGTTGTGGATAATATTTTATCAATAACGTGATGTGCAATAAATCCTGCACCTCCAGTAATTAGTATTTTTTTTGACATCAAATACCTAGTTCTTTTTTATATTTTGGAACCCATTCTTCAATTATAATTGATGGTGACCAGCCTATCAAATCTTTAGCTTTTGAATTATCCGCTAAGGTCTCTCTGGGTTCAATTACTGGGTCAACATTAACAGTTGGCCCTCCAATCATTTGAGCTATCTGATTAACTGACCTATTGTCACTATTGCCTATGTTTATAACTTCACCACTACCAACTTTATCTGAATGCATTGCAAGAAGGTTTGCTCTAGCTATATCTTTAACATGAGTAAAGTCTCTTCTTTGCTCTCCATCTCCTCTTATAGTCATTGGCTCATTGTTCAACCTTTGCCTTGCAAAAACACACATTACTAAAGCATAAGCGCCTTCCAAACTTTGTCTTTCACCATATACATTAAAATATCTTAATGAAACTGTTTCTATTCCGAAAACGTTTGCAAACATTCTGCATGCTACTTCTCCGTAATACTTTTGCATCGCGTATGGAGATATAGGGTCAATAGGGTCTTCTTCTTTTGAAGGTAAATTGATTGCATTGCCATATGCAGAGGATGATGCGCTATAAACTAAACGTTTAACGTTCATATCTGCACAAGCTTTTAAAATATTGATGGTGCTCAAAGTATTATTTTTTTCAAAGTGTAGTGGATTATCAATTGACTCTTGTACTCTTGGTAATGCAGCTAAATGGAAAACACCATCGGCACCTTGAAGAATACTTTTTAAATCCTTAAAATTGGAATAATCAGAAATATCTAATTCGGAATATTTTGCTTTTTCGTTACAATTTTCTTTTTTACCTGATGAAAAATTATCAATAACAACAACTTCATGGTTTTCTTCAATCAATAAATCAACCAAATTGCTTCCTATAAATCCTGCACCACCTGTCACAATATATTTCATTTAGTCTTCTTAATAGTTTTTACAATCAAATCAATATCATTCAGAGAAAGATAAGGGTGCATAGGTAAACTAACAATTGTTTTTGATAGTTTTTCTGATACTTGAAAGTCATCTTTTTTATAACCCAAATAGGAAAATGCTTTCATTAAATGAATTGGAAATTTATAATATATTACTGAGGGAATTTTATTTTTTGATAATCTTTCAACTAAATCTTTTCTTTTCCTATTTGATCCCAATACTATGGAAAATAAGGCGTGAGCAGATTCGTATTCTTTGGGATGATGTTGAGCATTATTTAAATATTTTCTATAATATATATTTATTTCGTTTCTCATTTTAAGTTCATCATCAAAAATGTTAAGCTTCTCTAAAAGTATAGCAGCTTGAATACTATCAAGCCTACCATTTAAACCAATCATTTCACTATTATATTTATCTAATTTAGTACCATGAATACGAATT
>MDTG01169359.1_pt1 | contig 10567 bp, 12 predicted proteins | sample 811421 | NCBI WGS metagenome assembly MDTG01 (sample SAMN05326645, study PRJNA326480) | marine metagenome | isolation source: seawater | place: Pacific Ocean: South East | collected 2011
AAAAATTGATAAAAAAAAATTTAAAAAAGCAGAGGAAATTTTTTTTCTAAATTCAAAAAAAAATTTCAATATGCTATATCTTTACAATAAAGTTCCTGAAACTATTAATGTTTTAAAAAAAAAAAAAAAAAATTATTGGTATTTTAACTTCAAAAGATAAAATAAGAACTTTAAAAATTTTAAAAAGATTTAACTTAAAATTCGATTTTGTTTTATGCCCAAAATCAAAAAAATTAAGTAAGCCTAATCCATATCAGATATTTCAAATAATAAAGAAATATAAAGTTAAAAGAAAAGATGTAGTTTTTGTTGGTGATACTTATATTGATAAACTAACTTCGAATAATGCGGCTATCGATTTTGTTTACTGTAATTATGGTTATGGAAAAAAAAATTATAAAAAGCACTCAATTTCATCATTTGCTCAAATCTTAAAGTTATGAAACGTATATTAAAAAAAGTTAAACAAAAAATTTATACTAAAAATAAATTCATGATTAAAAAAAATTTAAAAGGTGATGTATTTAAAATTTTGACTAATGATAGTAAAAATTATAAAGGTTTTGGTGAGCTTTACATGACAACTCTGAATAAAAATGTTTCTAAAGGTTGGAACTTTCATAAAAAAATGACATTAAATTTGTTTGTAATTAAAGGTAAAGTAAAATTCGTTTTGAAAAAAGGCAGTGTAATTACTAGAAAGGTTCTTTCAGAAGATACAAATGAAATTCTTACTATAAAGCCAAAAATCTGGTTTAAAATTGTTAATTTAGTAAATCAAAAAAGTAAAGTTATTAATTTAGCAAATTTGAAATATGACCAAAATGAAATTATTAAAAAGGAAGTATCGTGAAAGTAATAATACTAGCTGGAGGAAAAGGTTCAAGAATTTCAGAATATACAAATAAAATTCCAAAACCAATGATTGAAATTGCTGGAAAAACATTAATAGAACATATAATTCAGATTTATTCAAAACATCTTTATAAAAATTTTTATATTTTAACTGGTTACAAAGGAAATTTAATTAAGAAATTTTTTAATAAATACAAGTTAAAAAAAAATTTTTACAGATTAAAAAATCTTAATAAAGAAATTCAAATTAACTTTGTTCCTACAGGAATTAATACTATGACTGGAGGCAGAATTAAAAAAATCTCAAAAATAATTAAAAATGAAAATTTTATGGTTACTTATGGAGACGGTCTAGCAAACGTTAGCTTAAAAAAGCTTGAAAAATTTCATTTACAACATAAAAAAATAGCCACTGTTACAGCAGTAAGACCTTTATCAAGATATGGTATACTAGATCTAAAAAAAAATACTGTCTTATCTTTTAAAGAAAAACTCAAGTTAAATTATGGATGGATCAATGGTGGTTTTTTTATTTTTAGTAGCGATATTTTTAAGTATCTTAAATCTAAAAATACTATTCTAGAAAAATTTCCGTTAGAAAGTTTAGCTAAAAAAGGTCAGTTAAAAGCATTTAAGCATAAAGGTTTTTGGTACAGTATTGATACCAAAAGAGACAAAGAGAACTTAGAAGCTATTATTAAAAATAAAACAATTCCTTGGTACAAATAAAACAAATGATCAAAGTTTCAAAATCTTCAATTTCAAACTATGAAATAGAGTCCGTTAAAAAAGTTCTCAAAAATCAATATTTGGGAATGGGCCCCGAAGTAGAAAGATTCGAAAAATTGCTAAAGAACTTTTTTAAAAGAGATGTATGTTGTTTTAATTCTGGAACTGCAGCTTTGCAAATTGCAATACAATCTTGTGGTTTTGGCAAAGGAGATGAAATATTAGTTCCATGTATTACCTATGTCGCGACATATCAAGCAATATCAGCTACTGGAGCAAAACCGGTTCTATGTGATATTGATCCAAAAACTTTAAATATTGATGTTAATGAAATAAGTAAAAAAATAACAAAAAATACTAAAGCAATTATCCCCGTTCATTTTAGTGGACATCCTTGTAATCTAGATCAAATATATGCTATTTCAAAAAAATTTAAAATTAAAGTTATTGAAGATTCCGCTCATGCATTTGGATCGATATATAAAGGAAAAAAAATTGGTTCCCAGGGTTATATTAATTGTTTTAGTTTTGATGGTATTAAAAATATCACAAGTGGAGAAGGCGGTTGTTTAGTTACTAATGACAAAGAAATAATAAGGAAAGCAAAAATTTATAGATCACTTGGTGTAATTAATGATGCAAATTTAAGATATAAAAGAAAAAAAAAATGGAATTACAACGTTAAAGAACAAGGCTGGAGATATCACATGAGTGATTTAAATGCAGCTATTGGCATCACCCAATTAAAAAGGTTTTCAAAACTATCAAAAAAAAGACAAGAATTAGCTAAATATTATGACAAAAAATTTAAAAAATTCAGTAAGTATGTTGAGACTTTTGATAGAAACTTTAATAAAGAAGTTCCCCACATTTATTGTCTACTTATTAATAAATCAAAAAATCGTGACTTGATTAGAAAAAAACTACTTAAACAAAAAATTGAAACTGGTGTTCATTATAAACCTGGTTATTTATTAGATTATTATAAATCTAATAAATATTTTTTCCATCAATGTGAGTCTGTTCAAAAAAATGTCATTACATTGCCTTTACATCCAGGAATTTCAAAGAAAGATATAGATAAAATAGTTAAAATATTTATTAAAATTTTAAAATCAGATAACCAGAAGTATAGATGAATAAAATTATACTAGATTGTACGCTAAGAGATGGAGGATATTATAATAACTGGCAATTTTCTAAAAAATTTATTCAGCAGTATATTAATTTAATTTCAAAAACTAAAATAAGTCACGTCGAAATTGGATTTTTGTTTCTTCCTCAAGACAGAAAAAAAGGATTAACAGCTTATTGTGATAAATCTTTTTTTAATAAATTTAAATTTCCAGAAAATATTCAATGGGGAATAATGATAAATGCAAGTGATTTAATAAATAACACAGATAATAAAGATGAAAAAAAAAAGATCCAAATTCTTCAGGATTTAAATAAAACAAATTTATCTTTTGTTAGAGTAGCTTGTCATTTTCATGAAGTTTTTAAAATAGAAAAATATCTTAAAGTACTAAAACAAAACAAAAATTTAAAATTATTTATTAATGTAATGCAAATTAGTGAGATAAATGCATACCAAATTAAAAAAATATGCAAATTTTCAAATTTATATTTTGATTATTTATACATCGCAGACAGTTTAGGTTCTCTAAAAAAAATAGAAGTAAAAAGAATTATAAAAATGTTTAAAAAATATTGGATTAAAAAAATGGGTATTCACGCACATGATAATTTATCCAGAGCGCTTAATAACACAAAATACGCAAACAAACTTGGAGTAACTTGGCTGGATAGCACTATAAAAGGAATGGGAAGAGGTCCTGGTAATACAAGGACAGAGGAATTAATCAATTTTGCTTATAAAGGAAAAAAATCAACAAATCACTCGATAAAAAAACTTGTATCAATATTTTCTAATCTTAAGAAAAAATATAATTGGGGAACAAATAGATTTTATCAGCTATCAGGGAAATATAAAATTCATCCAACATATATTCAAAATATGTTATTAGACTCCAGGTATAAGAGGGATGACTACATTAAAGCGATAAAATATCTAAAAGATAATAATGCAAAATCATTTGATCCATTTACATTACTATCTGCTTTTAACATTTATAAGTTCACTAACAAAGTTTTAAATAATAATAAAAAAAATTTAATGAATAGAAGTTTTTCTCAAGCTTTAATTTTAGGACCAGGTAATGAATTGAAAAAAATTAAAAAAAATCTTGAAAAAAAAATTAAAACGTCAAATACACTTGTAATCAGTCTAAATAATTCTAAACAATTTGATAATAACTTAATCAACATTAGAGCAATATGCCATCCAATGAGAATCCACTCTAGTTTAAATTATTTAAAATTTTACAATGGTTTACTTCTTGTACCATATTCTTGTTTATCATCTAAAATAAGGAAAATTTTTAAGTACAAAAATATAATTGACTATGGAATATTAATTAATAAAAAAATAACTATACATAAAAATTACGTATCGCTAAATTCACCATTAGCTTTAATATATAGTATTGGATATTTAATTTCTAAAAGTTTTAAAAAAATTTATTTTGCTGGATTTGATGGATATCAAAAAGATATACCCAATCAAGACTCTACTCAGGAATTTTTAAATGATATAAGAAAAAAATATAAAAAAAACAAAATAAGTTTTGCATCTTTAACCAAAACTAAATTAAATTTACGATTTGCGAACCTAAAGGAGCTAAAGTAATGTCCACATGTATAATCATTCCAGCAAGATATGGTTCTAGTAGATATAGGGGCAAACCATTAGTTAAAATTTTAAAACGTGAGATGGTTTTAAGAGTTGCAGATATTTGTTCAAAAGTTGTTAATAAAAAAAACTTATTTATAGCTACAGATAGTAAAAAAATCGCTAACGTGGTAAAAAAAAGCCGATATAATGTCCTAATGACATCCTCAAAATGTTTAACTGGAACAGACAGGGTTGCAGAAGCTTCAAAAAAAATTAATTCAAAAGTTTATGTAAATGTTCAGGGTGATGAGCCAACAATAAATCCAAGTGATATTAAAAAGATAATTAGAGCAAAAAAAAAATTTCCAAACCATGTTATATGTGGATATGATAAAGTACACAAATTTGAAAATCCATCTAGTATAAATTTACCCAAAGTAGTAGTAAATGAAAAACAAGAATTAATTTATATCTCGAGAGCTTTGATTCCAGGTTCAAAAAAAAAAATCAAAAATTATCAATATTTAAAACAAGTATGTATCTATGCATTTAATAAAAAGGAATTAAAAATGTTTAGTTTTAAAAATAGAAAGGGACAAATTGAGAGCATGGAGGATATTGAGATATTACGTTTTTTTGATGTAGGAATTAAGATTAAAATGATTAGATTAACCTCAAACTCAGTAGCTGTTGATGAAAAGAAAGATGTTATAAAAGCTGAAAAATTATTAAAATTAAAAAAATTTTGATTAAAATTAATGACGAAAGAAAAATTTTTAGATCCAAATATTCCCAACAAATCTAAAACGGTTGAGGAAAAAATTCAATTGTTTGAATATAATAATATACTTTTACCTTTACCAACAGAAATTGAAATTAGTGAGTCAGGCACATGCAATAGAAAATGTTCATTTTGCCCTAGAAGTGCACCCAATTTTATTGATAAAAAAGAATTTATAACTAACGAATTACATGAAAAATTATGTAATGAACTTAAGCAACTTAATTATCGTGGAACAATAAGGTATAGTGGTTTTGTAGAACCACTTATTGATAAAAATATTTTTAATTTAGTCAAAATGACCAGGCAATATCTTCCTAAATCCAACATCGAAATGGTTACAAATGGTGATCCGTTAAATTTAAAAAGATTAAAAATGTTGTTTGAAAGCGGACTAAATAAAATTTTAATTAGCGCTTATGATGGAAAAACAGAAGCAGATGAACTTGAAAATTTATGTTTAGAGGCAAATTTAAATAAAGATCAATATATAGTAAGACGCAGATATTATTCTGAGGATCAAGACTTTGGCATTACTTTAAGCAATAGAGCTGGACAGATGCAAAATGCAGAATACAGCATTCCAATTTTGAGTGAACCTATGAAAAAACCGTGTTTCATACCATCTTATACATTTTTTTTAGACTACCAAGGAGATGTTTTAATGTGTCCTCATGATTGGGGAAAAAAAATAATTTTAGGTAATTTAAAAAATGATAATTTTCTAGATATTTGGTTTAGTAAGAAATCTATTAAAATTAGAAAAATGCTTAATAGCACAAAGAGAAATTTTACTCCATGCAATGTCTGCGATGTAGAAGGAACACTAATGGGTGAAAAAAATGCAGAATATTTTAATTAATGAAAAAAAGTAAGATATTAATTCTTGGTGGGAGTTCCGATATTGGAGTAGCATTGATAAAAGAGTTATTAAAAAATAATCATATGGAAATTTATGCTCATTGTTCGTCTAATGAGAAGTATTTAAAAAAAATTAACAATAAAAGAATTAAAATTATTAAAAGTAATTTTATCAAAATAAACGATAAAAACTTTAACAAAACTTTTAACAAATTATTACGTCATAAATTTAGTTATTTTATAAATCTAACTGGCTATATTAGTAAATCAAATTTTCTTAATTTTAAAATAGATGAGCAAATTAAAACTCTAAAAGCTAATGTAATTTTACCCAACATTATTTTATCCAAATTAGTTAATAATATGATTAAAAATAACTTTGGAAGAATAGTAAATTGTTCAAGTATTGGAATAAAATTTGGTGGTGGAAGCAATACTTATAACTATAGTTTATCAAAATTCGCATCAGAATTTATTCCTTACAATTTTAAAGATTGGGCAAAAAAAAAATGTTTTAATCAACAATTTAAGAATTGGCGTTACAAACACAAAATTACATAAAAAAATTGGTAAAAATATAAAAAAAAGAGTTAAATTAATACCTATTAATAGAGCAGCCAAAACAAATGAAATTGTAAAATATATTTTGTTTTTTCTTTCTGATGACAACTCATATTCAACTGGCCAGACAATATCTATTTCTGGTGGTGAATAATGAAAAAAGTAGTTGAGGCTCAGGATAAAATTTTTAAAAAAATAAAAAATATTTTTTTAAATCCAAATATTATTCAAAATAATTTCTTTTTTTGCTCTTTTAATTTTTCTATAGGATATGGATTCTTAAAATATTTTTTAAATAAAAAAAATTTTTTTTTTATAATTAAATTTTTTTTTGTAGAAATAATAAATATTTTTTTAATTAATGATTATAAAATTCAAAAAAATATAAATAGAAAATTTAAGAGGACTATCTTAACATGGGGAAATGAGACAAATATAAATTCTGATTTTTATTATGATAAATATTTTAATCAAAAATCAAACTCAGATATCAATATTTTATGGGTAGTTATTTATAATGGTAGTTACAATTTAATAAAAGATCTTAAATATGATAATGTTATATTTATTATAGAGAAAAAAAAAAATTTATTTCATAAAATTTTCTCATTTCTAAGTTTAATTTTTACTTTTATTAGAATTAAAAAAATAAATTTTCAGAATTTTCTATTTTTTTTTACTTGGCACAATATTTTTAAATTAAAGATGTCAAAACTTTTCTCTGAAATTATTCATAAAGATTTAGAATTATTTCTTATTCCTTATGAGGGTCAACCTTTTCAATTAGAATTAATCCAAAATATGAAACAATATTCAAATGTCAAAACTAGAGGATACATTCACTCTGTTCCATCTTTACCAACACATTTAGTTTATAAAAATAATTTTCCAGATGAGTTGATAGTGAGTAGTCGTGATCAATTTAAATTTTTTAAAGAAAAAATACTACCAAACAATTATAAAATTTATTTATTAGAGTCTGCAAGATTTCAAAAGAGTGATCCAAAATTTATGAAAAATAAAATTTTTTTACCAATAGATTTTTATTCTCAAGATAAGATATTACATGAATTACATATGCTTTATAAAAATAAATTTATAAATTATGATATGTCAAACATAGAAATTAAAAACCATCCTGCGTGTAAAAATTCAAAAAAGCACTTAAAACTTATTAAAAAAATTAAAATTTTTGTAGAAAACTTGGAATACAAGGGAAAAACTCAATTAGCAAATCAATCAATATTTATAGGTTCTACCGGCTCAGTAATAGAGGCTCTAGAATTAGATTTAGATGTATACCATATCACAGAAGATCCAGTTTTAGAGGCTTATAGTCAATTCATTTGGAGCAATATAAAAGTATCTAATATTAGTGATTATACTTATAAATATGAAATACTAAAAAAAAATCATTCTATGATTTTTAGAAAAGAAATTAATTTTTTTGATAAATATGTCGAAATATAGTTTATTCCAAAATTTTAAAGGAAAAAGAGTTTTAATTACAGGTCATACAGGTTTTAAGGGTGCCTGGTTAACATTTTTAATGTTAATTTTAGGCGCTAAAGTAATGGGTATCTCACATGGAAAAAAAACTAATCCTTCGTTATTTAAAATTTTACAGATAGAAAAAAAAATATTACACAATAATATTGACATAAGTAATTTACCTAAACTTGAAAAAAAAATTAAACGATTTAAACCAAATTTTATATTTCATCTTGCAGCAGAAGCCATAGTCAGTAGAGCATATTTAAATCCACTAAAAACCTGGAAAACTAATACATTGGGTACAATAAATATTTTACAAATTTTAAGTTCTGTAAAATTTAATGTAATCGCAGTGTTTATAACAAGCGATAAAGTTTATAAAAATTTAGAAATTAATAGAGGTTATCATGAAAATGATACTTTAGGAGATTACGATCCATATAGTGCTTCAAAGGCATCAGCAGACCTTGCTATACAATCTTTTTATAAATCCTATTTCTCTAAAAAGAAAAATGTAAAAATTGCAATAGCTAGAGCAGGTAATGTTATTGGCGGTGGTGATTGGTCTATGAATAGAATTATCCCAGATTGCGTATCAAAATGGTCCCAAAAAAAAATATTAAAAATAAGAAATCCAAATTCTACTAGACCTTGGCAACATGTTTTTGATGTTTTAATGGGATATATAATTCTAGCTATAAACTTAAAAAAAAAACGAAAAAATTAATGGTAAATCTTTTAATTTTGGTCCATCAAAATCTCATAATTTCAAAGTAATAGATTTAATAAGATTGATTAAAAAACATTGGAGTGATGGAAAAATATTAATTAAGCAAAAAGAAAGTTTTAAAGAGGCAAAATTACTTCAGCTCAACAGTAAAAAATCAAATAAAATTTTAAAATGGAAACCAAAGTTAAATCTTTTTGAGTCTATTTATATAACCGGTATGTGGTATAAAAAATTTTATGATAAAAAAACTAATATGTATAAATTTTCATTATATCAATTAGAAAATTACTTTGTTAATGTAAAAAAAATTTTATAAAATTTAATTAAAGCAATCATGAAAAATAATTTTTACTCAAATAATGAAAAAAATTCTAACAAAAGTTTTGGAGTTATTTTTTTTATTTTTTTTTTAATTTTAGGTATATATTTTTACTATATAAAAAGTAAATTTTATTTATACTTAATAATAATTTCTCTCATTTTTTTGGTTTTAGCATTATTAAATTCAGGTTTATTAAGTCCAATTAAAAAAATTTGGATAAAATTTGGTGAATTGCTAGGAAAATTTATCTCTCCAATTGTTATGTTTTTAATATATTTTTTTATTGTATTCCCAACAAATTTAGTCTTAAAAATTTTAAATAAAGACATTTTAGGTTTAATAATTTATAAAAAAAAAGATACATATTGGAAAAAAAAAGAAAAAACTAAAAGTTCAATGGATAATCAGTTTTAATGCTATTTTTAAAAGAATTTTTAAAATTTTTACTATCTAGAAAAAAATTTTGGTTATTACCAATTTTGATTGTCTTATTAATTTTTGGTGGACTTATTGTCTTAACCCAAGGAACTGTTTTTGCCCCATTTATTTATACAATTTTTTAAAATTTGATGACATCTATACTTGGTATATCAGCTTACTATCATGATAGTTCTGCTGCAATAATAGTAGATAATGAAATAATCGCGGCTGCTCAGGAAGAGCGCTTTACGAGAATTAAACATGACCCTACTTTCCCTTTTCAGTCAATTGATTATGTTTTATCTCAAGTTAATAAAAAACTATCAGAAATAGATTATATTATATTTTATGAAAAACCTTTTTTAAAATTTGAAAGGTTGTTGGAAACTCATATTGCATTTGCTCCAAAAGGATTAATGTCATTTTGTGCATCAATACCAGTTTGGTTAAGAGAAAAATTATTTCAAAAAAAATTGATAATTGATAATTTAAAAAAAGTTGATCCAAATTTTTCTGATACTAATAAATTGAAATTTTCTGAACACCATTTAAGTCATGCAGCTAGCGCATTTTATCCAAGTGATTTTGAAGAAGCAATTGTATTAACATTGGATGGTGTTGGAGAATGGGCTACCACAACAATTGGTATAGGAAAGTCAAATAAGCTAGAAATTCTTGAGGAAATTCATTTCCCACATTCTTTAGGATTACTTTATTCTGCATTTACTTATTATTTAGGTTTTAAGGTAAATAGTGGTGAATATAAGGTAATGGGTTTGGCTCCATATGGTTCGCCAAAATATAAAGAAATTATTTTGAATGAAATATTAGATTTAAAAAAAGATGGCTCGTTTAGATTAAGAATGAAATATTTCAGTTACGCTACAGGCTTAACAATGACTAATGATAAATTTTCAAAACTTTTTGGAAGAGGTGTAAGAAAAAGCAATGAGGAAATAGAAGAATTTCATGCTGATGTAGCTTCATCTATCCAATTTGCTATAGAAGAAATTATTTATAAAATTGTAAGTTATTGTAAAAAAAAATATCAATTAAAAAATTTATGTTTAGCTGGAGGCG
>MDTG01325316.1_pt1 | contig 10567 bp, 11 predicted proteins | sample 811421 | NCBI WGS metagenome assembly MDTG01 (sample SAMN05326645, study PRJNA326480) | marine metagenome | isolation source: seawater | place: Pacific Ocean: South East | collected 2011
GAGGAAGATTTAAAAAAAGTTTTTCCTAAAAAGTCCTGGAATAAACTTCATTTACAAATAATTTGGTATGGAAGAGAATATTGTAAAGCTCGAGACTGTTATGGAATAACTTGTAAAATTTGTAAAAGCTGTTATCCCAATAGAAAAAAACCTATTAAGACAAAAAAAGCATAAATGAAAATCTTAGGAATCGGTAACGCTATTGTGGATGTAATTTGTAAAGTTGAAGACAGATTTATCACTCAAAATAATTTAACAAAAAGTACAATGAAGCTTGTTGATGAGGCTGAATTTAAAAAACTGTTATCTTCTCTCAAAATAGAGGAAACTATTTCTGGTGGATCAGTGGCAAACTCAATTGTAGGTCTATCACAACTTGGAAATAAAGTAGGCTTTATTGGAAAAGTAAGCGATGATGATTTAGGTAAAAAATATGAAGAAGGTTTGAAGAAAGAAAATGTGAAGTTCTTCTACTCAAAAAAAAAAGAGTCAATTCCTACTGGAACTTGTTTAATACTAATTACCCCTGACTCCGAGAGAACCATGATAACTTTTCTTGGAACCGCGGGAAAAATTAATGAAAACGATATTGATGAGAGTTCGGTGAAAAGTAGTGAAATCTTATTTTTGGAAGGCTATCTTTGGGATGAAGGTGAACCGAAGAAAGCATTTGAAAAGGCTATAAATAATGCAAATAAAGTTGCAATGTCATTATCAGATCTATTCTGTGTAGAAAGACATAAATCAAATTTTCTTGAATTAGTTAAAAATAAATTAGATATCACTTTTGCAAATGAGCAAGAAATAATGTCATTAATTGGTGTCAATAAATTCGATGAGGTTATTAGCTTTGCTAAAGAAACGAACAAATTGATTGTTATTACTCGTGGAGAAAAAGGTGCAATCGCAATAAATAAGAATGAGATTGAACAATGTTCTGCAAAAAAGAACCTTCGAATAAAAGATTTAACGGGCGCTGGAGATTTATTTGCTGGTGGTTTTCTTCACGGGCTAATTAATAAAAAATCAACTAAAGAAAGTTTGGAAGTAGGAACAGAAATGTCGTCTAAAGTTATTCAAATAATAGGAGCTAGACTTAATTGATTAAATATATAACAATTACTTTTTTTAGAGAAAATCTGAGTTAGTTTTTTTTCTTTTAAAACTTCCTTTACCCTTTTTTGGCTTAACTACTCTTTTTCTGTACTTTGTTGTAAAAAGATCTTTGGCTATCTTATTTCTTTTTTTCACAGGTAATAACCATCTTTGTTGTTTAAAATAAATTTTTCATCGCGAAACTTATCTATAATTTTTTTTCTTAATCTATATATGTGTGTTTCAACAGTATGCGTATCTGCATCAGGAGCGTAGTTCCAAACTGATGATAAAATTTTATCTTTAGATATTGGTTTCCTATTATCTAAAAATAACTCAAGAAGTTGAACTTCTTTTTCTGTAAGTATTATGTAATCAGAAGATCTAGATAATTTTTTTTCATTCTTATTTAATAAATAGTTTTTTACTTTTATTGAAGAATTAAAGTTAAATTTTTTCTTTGCAAAAGTGCTTTCCACAATGTTATTAATTTCTTTTAAAGTGGTTGGTAACTCCAGGCTTGCATCATAGTCATCTGTAATATCTTTTTTATTCCCTAAACAAATTTTGATTGATTTATTGTATTGAATATATTCTTTGATTTGCTTGTCCATCAAGGCATCTACATGGAAAAGAATAATATTAGGAGAACTATTCTGGTCATCTGACAAACAATTAAACTTTAAAAATAATTTTAATTCGCTTAAAGTTGTGATGAAAGAGGAAGGACCAAGAATTTGAACATTTAACTTGTGCATATTTTAATAAATAAAAAATATCTTACTTTTAATAACTATAAAGCAAAATGCTCCATTGGTAAAAGGGGAATTGGGCTTAAAAAAAAAGAGGGTGATTTAATTACACCTAAAGGTAAATATAAAATTAAGTATATACTTTATAGAAGAGATAGAATTAAGATCCAATCAAAAATTAAAAAAATAATAATCAAAAAAAATATGGGCTGGTGTGATGATCCTGACTCAAAATATTATAACCGACTCATAAAATTACCATCTGCAAGTAGATTTGAAAAACTTTATAAAAGGGAAAATATCTACGATATTGTACTAGTCTTAAACTATAATATGAAACCCATTGTTAAAAATAAAGGTAGTGCAATTTTCATTCATATTGCTAAAAAAAATTATGAAAGAACAGAAGGGTGTATTGCAATTAAAAAGGCAGACCTTATAAAAATTACAAAAGATTTAGAGAAAAATACTAATGTTTTGATCGGGAACCAAAAATAGAACTTCCAATTCTCACAAAAGTTGATCCATGTTTAACTGCAGCGATATAATCAGCAGACATACCCATACTTGAATGTTCAAGTGCTAAAGATTTATTAAGCTCGGCCAGAGATTTGAAGTACTTTTCCGCATTTTCCTCAACGGGAGGTATGATCATTAAACCTACAATTTTTAAATTAATTTCAGAAATACAATAATTATAAAAAGCGTCCAACTCACCTACTGGTATTCCTGATTTTTGGATTTCGTTCCCAATATTTACTTGAATAAAATAATTTAGATTTTTATTCAAGTTCGATTGATGTTTAGATAATGCATCAGCTAGTTTTTGATTATCTACAGAGTGAATATAATCAAAAAGTTTAACGGCATCTTTGGCTTTATTTGTTTGTAATTTACCAATCATATGGAGTTTTAAATTGTTATTAATTCTTTTTTGCTCAGACCATTTGACTAGTGCTTCTTGCACTTTATTTTCCCCAAAATGTTGGTGTCCATGGTCAATTAACGGTTTTATATGATCTAATGTAAATGTCTTACTAACGGCTATAATATTAATCTTCTTCTTCGGCTTTAAAAATGATATTTTCGATTTTATCTTTTCAAATCTATCTACTATTGTGTTCATATGTTTATTGTAAAAAACAAATATTTTTTAATAATTGAAAATATCAAAGATATAGATTTAGAAAACATAAAAATACGAGATAAATTTTTTATAATTTATAGAAATAAGAAAAAAGTTGATAAAATAAAAGATTTATTGAGGTTTAGACAAAAATGCAAATTAAAGGCGATTAAGTTTTATGTGGCCAATAATATAAAATTAGCCGTATCATTAAATTGTGATGGTATCTATTTATCTTCTTTTAATAATGACCTGAAATTCTTAAATTTCAAAAAAAAGAATTTTGGAATAATTGGTTCGGCCCACAACTTTAAAGAAGTATCATTTAAAATTAAACAAGGTTGTAAATTTATATTATTTTCTAAACTTTTTTGTGTTGATTACGATAAAAAAGCTCCTTTTCTAGGCGTATTAAAATTTAATAATATTTCAAGAATTTCAACACAAATAATTCCTCTTGGGGGAATAAAAAATCATAATTTAAATAAATTAAAAAATGTCTTTGGTGAAGGTTGTGCTCTTTTATCTGAAGTAAAAAAAAAGCCGGCTAAAATTTTTAGCCGGCTTTTATAATATTATACTTTAACTAATTAAAACGCCATAGTTACAGCAAATAATGTTTGGTCCTGATTAGCAGCTTCTGTGTACCCATTATTGTCGTGTGAGTTATGAGCAAGCGCTAAAGTCATACCACCCATTGTGTAAGCAATCTGAACACCAGTAGACTCTTGTTCTACTGAAGTCTTATTGATTTTGTTTGCTTCAGATGTTTCTCTTTCGTATGAAATTGAAAGATCATCACTAGCAGCAAATGCTATTGAGTAGTTCGTTTGATCATAGTCTTCCACAGTTGTTGCTGTAGATTTTGCTACACCATCGTTAATGAATGGAGCTTTGTAAGCTTTAGAGTAACCTACTGAAACAGGTCCTGTTGCGTACGTAAAGTAGTATGCACCAGATTCTGCTTCTTGGTCAGACTTAGCTAAACCGCTTCCATCAAACTCAAAGTGTGAAGCACCAACAGTTAAACCATCGATAGGAGTTGCTTTAATTTGCATCTCTGTAGCGTTAGCACCGTTGTTAGTTGCTGATATTGTGTTCACTGCACCAGCATTATTTCCTGATGAACCAGCTGAAATGTCGGATGTATTAGGCGCGTAAGCGATTTTAAATCCAACACCAAATGGTAACATGTCTGCAGGTGTGTGATACTGAACGTTACTGTACGAGTCGATCGTAAAGTTGTCTTCAGTAGCTGAAGGATCACCCATATCAGTTGGTCTTGCGTAAACTGATTGAGATGCTGCATCTTCAACGTCTAATCCACCTTCAGATATAAATACACCAAGTGTTCCGTATGGAGTAGATAGTGTTAATTTTGTATCATCGTTCTCTGCATCTGCAGCGTCTGCAGCTGTAGTACTAGCTGATACAGCATTTGGATCTAATTCCATAGAGTAAGACCATGTGTAACCTTGGTCTGTCTCACCTGTTGCTGTGAAGTTTAATTCGTTAGTTATACCTAAACCTCTTCCAACGTTAGTTTTTCCGCTTAGAATATTGTAAGTAGCTTTTGCTGTACCGCTTACAGATAACTCACCTGCGTTAGCTGACGTGAATAAAGAAATAGAAGATAACATAACGATTAATGTTTTGATTATGTTTTTCATATTTTTCCTTTTGTTATTAAGTTAAAATTTAACTTGAGGAATTTTTAAATTCTACAACGTGTTATTTCTATTAAATACTGGTAATATGCGATGTTTTTTAGTCATTGTTGCATAAAAGCAACACATATATAGGGATAAAATAGGGTTTTAATAAGTTTAAAAGCATTTTTCATCTAATTATTAGTAATATTATCTCTTAGGTGTTAATTGTAAAAAAATGATCAATTTCAAAAAATCCTTATACTTTTTCATTTTAATTCTACTCATTTTATCAAGTTGTGGAAATAAATTTGGGGATGCTAGAAATAATCCTGTTAACGCTCAAGAGAGAGCAAGAAAGAATGTTGAGGAGGGAAAGGGAGCTGGAATAACAGGAATAATTAGAGGTAATCGAGGCACAAATTTTGAATTTAGTTCTTCTAATCCAATGTGGCGAGCCTCTCTGGAACTTCTTGATTTTTTACCTTTGAGTACTGTTGACTATTCGGGCGGAATAATAATTTCTGACTGGTACTCAGATAGCTTAAAATCAAGTGAGTCAATTAAGATTTCGGTTCGTTTTCTATCCAATGAAGTGAGAAGCGATAGTATAAAAATTATGGTACATAAAAAGAAATGCTCATCTAATCAAACTTGCACGACAGCCTTACAGACAAATTCAAAAATTGTTGAAGAATTAAGAAGAAGTATTTTATCTAAGGCGGCTTTTTTTGAAAAAGAACAAAAGAAAAAAAAATAAAACTTTAAATGGAAAGAATTAGTTTTCAAGCGATTGAAAAAAAATGGCAAAAAACTTTTGCTAAAAAAAAATTATTTAGAAAAACTGGAAAAAAATTTTATTGCCTAGAGATGTTTCCTTATCCATCGGGAAAGATACATATGGGTCACGTAAGAAATTATACAATAGGTGATGTTGTTGCTCGTTATAAATTTTTAAATGGGTATAATGTTTTACATCCCATGGGATGGGATGCATTTGGGTTACCAGCTGAAAACGCTTCTAAGCAAAATAACCTACATCCAAGAAAATGGACTGATAGCAATATTTCCAAAATGAGATCTCAATTAAAAATCCTTGGATTATCAATAGATTGGGATTTAGAAATATCTACATGTGATAAAGAGTATTATAAACATCAACAAGAGATCTTTATTGATTTTTATAACCACGGGCTAGTTTCTAGAAAAGAAACGTATGTTAATTGGGATCCCGTTGAAAATACTGTTCTAGCCAATGAACAGGTTATCGACGGTAAAGGTTGGAGATCTAATGCTGTGGTGGAGAGAAAAAAGTTATCCCAGTGGTTTTTTAATATATCTAAATTTTCTAATGAGCTATTAAATGATTTAGAGACTCTTACTGGTTGGCCAGAGAAAGTCAAATTGATGCAAAAAAATTGGATTGGAAAATCAATAGGTTGTGAAATTCATTTTCAGATTGTTGATACGGATGAAAAAATTAAAGTTTTTACAACAAGACCGGATACAATTTTTGGTGCAAGCTTTTTAGCTCTTTCTGTAGATCATCCTTTAAGTTTGAAATTTAAAACTGATAATTCTTTTAAAAAATTTCAAGAAGAATGTAATAAATCTGGTACCACGGAGGAAGCATTAGCAAATGCTGAAAAAATAGGTTTTAATACCAAATTTTACGTTATTCATCCTTTCCTTAAAAAGAAAATACCCGTGTATTTTGCCAATTTTGTATTGATGGATTATGGCACAGGAGCAATTTTTGGTTGTCCTGCACATGATCAAAGAGATTTTGATTTTGCATCTAAGTATGATTTAGAAATTATTAAAGTTGTAGATGATGGCAATTTTAAAGATAGACTTAAAGAAGCCTATACAGGAAACGGGAATTTAATTAATTCTGACTTTCTAAATGGTCTCAATATTTCTGAAGCTAAAGAGAAAATTATTAGTGAAGTTGTTAATAAAAATATAGGAGAGAAAAAAACGCTGTTTCGCTTAAAAGACTGGGGGATTTCTCGTCAGCGTTACTGGGGTTGTCCGATACCCATGATTTACCTTGAAGATGGAAGTGTTGCTCCAGTAGATAAAAGCGAGCTGCCGATTGAGTTGCCAGAAGACATAGATATTAATTCTCAAGGTAACCCACTTAAAAATCATCCAACTTGGAAATATACTGTTCAAAAAAAAACTGGCAAAAAAGCTATCAGAGAAACTGACACTTTAGACACTTTTGTTGACTCTTCTTGGTATTACTTAAGATTTTGTAGTCCAAAACATAAATCATCTCCTTTTGATGAAGGGAAAGTTAATTATTGGATGCCAGTTGATCAATATATTGGAGGTATTGAACACGCTATTCTACATTTACTATACTCAAGATTTTTTGCTAAAAGTTTAAATCAATTAAACAAGAAAATTAATATTTCCGAACCATTCAAAAATCTTTTCACGCAAGGAATGGTATGCCACGAAACTTACAAAGATCTAAATGGTAACTGGCTGTACCCGGAAGAAATAAAGAAAATTGACACTAAAAAAGCCATAAAAAAAGATGATCAATCAAATGTTGTTATAGGACCGGCAGAATCTATGTCAAAATCTAAAAAAAACACTATTGACCCAGAAACAATGATTCAGCAATACGGTGCCGATGCGGTTAGATGGTTTATTTTGTCAGACAGTCCGCCCGAAAAGGATGTACAATGGTCAGACTCTGGTGTCGCATCAGCAAATAAATTTTTACAAAAAATTTGGGATTTAAGTCAAACTATCAAAAATAAATCAGATTTAAAAATCGATAAAAAAAAAGATAAAAGTTTTACAGATAAACTAAATAATTTTATTTTTAAAATAGATCAGTCCATCAACCAATTTCGTTTTAATGTTTCAATCGCATTATTCTATGAGACATTCAATTTTATTAAATCAAATTTAGATAATGAAATTAGTAAACAAACTTTACAACAAAGCATTATTAAATTTATAAAACTGATGATTCCATTTACACCACACCTCGCACATGAATGTTTGACACTTCATAATTGCAAAGATTTAGAGGAATGGCCTAAAATAGAAAAAAACACTCTAGAGATAATTCAAATAGCCATTCAAATTAATGGCAAAACAAAGGATGTTTTGTCTGTTGAGAAAAACCTTGAGGAAAATGCTGTTAATAAGATTGTATTAACTAAATCAAAAGCCATTAAAATCTTAAATAATAGTAAGATTGAAAGAACGATATACGTTAAAAATAAAATAATTAATTACATAATTAAACAATAATGAAATCGATTAAAAACTTAATATTAATAGTAATCTTTACTTATAGTTGTGGGTTTAAAGTCATTAATGTATCCGAATTGCAAAACTTTTACATTTCTTCTATTGAAACTTCTGGTGATAAAAGAATTGGATATAACTTAAAAAATAAACTTTTATTAAAAACTGATGATAGCACGAAGGAAAATATAGAGCTAATTATTGATGTAAAAAAAAATAAGTCAGTGAAAGAAAAGAATGCTAGTAACGAGATCACAAAATATTTAATAAATGTAAATTTAGATATTAAAATTAAGAAAAATAATAAAGTCATAAACCAGTTAAACATTTCTAACGAAAAAGATTATAATGTAGACTCACAATACTCACAGACTATTGTTAATGAAAATAAAGCAGTGAAATCAATAACTGAGTTATTAGTTGCTAAACTAGTAAGAGAAATATCTTTGATTAATTCAAATGATTTATAAAAGTTATATAGTAGAGGAAAATTTCAGTTTAATAAAAAATAAATTAGTTTTATTTTATGGTGAAAATTCAGGGCTGAAAATAGATTTTAAAAATATTATTAAATTTCATGAAAAAAATTCAGAAGTAATTTCATTATCACAAGAAGAAATAATTAAAGATGAAAATTCTTTCTTTAAGGAATTATTTAATTACTCTCTATTTGGTAAGAAAAAAGTTTTTTTAATCGAAAGCGCCACAGACAAGATTTTACCACTCATGAAAGAAATTGAAAAAAAAGTGGATAATCAAAAAATATTTTTGTTTTCGGAAGTCTTAGATAAAAAATCTAAACTAAGAAATTTTTTTGAAAAATCTGATCTTACAGGAGTTGTTCCTTGTTACGCGGATACAATACTTAGCTTGAATAAAATAGTGAATAAAAAGTTAAAAAATTATAAAAATTTAAATACTATCAATATCAATATAATTATAGAGAATGTAAATTTCGATAGATCCAAACTTTACAATGAACTAGACAAAATAATAATTTTTTTTTCGGATCGAGAAATTAAAACTGAGCAACTTAGGTTGCTTCTAAATTATGAAGAAAGCGACGATTTTAGTGAATTAAAAGATGAAGCCCTCTGCGGTAATAAGCTTAAGATAAACAAACTTATAAGTAATACATTTATTGAAACAGATAAGAATTTTTTGTATCTTAATTTAATTAATCAACGTTTAATGAAACTAAAACAGATTTGTGAAATGAAAAAAAGTAACAATCTTGAAACTGCGATTAATAGTTTAAAACCTCCTATTTTTTGGAAAGATAAGCCGCTTTTGATACAACAAGCAAAAAAATGGGATCTCAATAAAATAAAAAAAACTTTGAATAAAACTTTCGAAATAGAGAAAACAATGAAATCTAATTCATATATTAATACAAATATATTATTAAAAAATTTAATCTTAAATTTATGTATTATGGCTAATTCTTAGTGAGTAAATCTAAAATAAGTTGGAATTGATCTAGATCTTTATACTCAATAATTACTTTTCCAGAATTTTTTTTTTATTAAGGATATTCACTTTTAATCCAAGAATTTTTTCAATACGCTCTTGTGTTTTAACTATATTTGCATCGTAAGTTTTAGTAATAGATCCTTTATTCTTTTTTGATTTAATTAAGTACTCAACTTTTCTAGCGCTATAATTTTTTGAAACAATTTCCTCCGCAACAAAAGATGCATTACTTAAGCCTATTAACGGTCTTGCTTGTCCAGATGACAGTGATCCTTCTTCCAACATAGCTAGTACGTCTTTTGGTAGAGTGAGCAATCTTAAAGTATTACTAATATGACTTCTGCTTTTAGACATAAGCTTAGATATACTTTCATGATCATAATTAAATTCCTCATTGAGTCTTTTATACCCTCGAGCCTCTTCTACAGGGTTAAGATCATCTCTCTGTATATTTTCTACAATAGCTACTTCCAGAGACTCAACATCTGTTAAATCTAAAATAGAAACTGGTATTTCATGTAAACCCGCTCTTTGAGCCGCTATCCATCTTCTTTCTCCAGCTACTATTTCATATTTACCATTTTTATTTTTATCAGGCCGAACAGCAATAGGCTGAATAATCCCGTTTTTTCTAATAGAATTCGCCAATTCTTCAAGTTTTTCCTCGCTAAAGAATTGTCTTGGCTGGTAAGGATTTCGACTTAGATCACTGATAGAAACAGTGTTAGATTGACGAATTTCATGTTTTTCATTCTTTGGTTTTTCATCACCAAACAACGCTGACAAACCTCGACCCAACCCCTTTTTTTTTCCAGTCATGCAACACTCACTATTTTGCTTTTAAATTCTTCAGCTAATTTAAAATATGACTTACTACCAACACAACTTTTGTCATAAATTACACAAGGTAATCCATGAGATGGCGCCTCGGATAATCTCACATTTCTTTGAATAACAGTTTTATAAACTTTATCCTTAAAATAATTTCTTGCCTCCCTGTCTACTTCAGATGAAAGTTTGTTTCTTTTGTCAAACATGGTTAAAAGTATTCCTCTTATAGAAAGTGTCGGATTGAGATTTTCCTTAATTCTATCAATTGTTTTTACTAATTGCGTGATACCTTCCAAAGCAAAAAATTCTGTTTGCAGTGGCACTAATAATTCATCTGATGCCACTAAAGACATAATAGTAAGTAA
>MDTG01079390.1_pt1 | contig 10566 bp, 5 predicted proteins | sample 811421 | NCBI WGS metagenome assembly MDTG01 (sample SAMN05326645, study PRJNA326480) | marine metagenome | isolation source: seawater | place: Pacific Ocean: South East | collected 2011
ATGAGGGAGTCTGATGAGCGATAAGTGGGACATCAGATTTCTGGAATTAGCCGAGCACATCGCAAGATGGAGCAAGGACCCCTCCACAAAAGTTGGCTGCGTTGTAGTTGGTGAAGACCGTGAAATTCGATCGACTGGATTCAATGGATTCCCCCGGGGAATAGAAGATAATGACGGACGTCTGAATGATAGGGAAAAGAAATACCCGCTGATATGCCATGCTGAGGAAAATGCAATTATGCATGCTGCTAGGATAGGAGTTTCCTTGAAAGGAAGCACAGCCTTCGTTACTTGGCCACCTTGTTCAAGGTGCGCTAGAAGCCTAATTCAAGCCGGTATTAGAGAAGTGGTATATTCCACAAAGAACAAACCTCCCCAAAGATGGGAGGAGGATTTCAAAATCTCTACCGATATGCTTCTCGAGGCTGGAATCAACATCCGACCAGTAGATCTACCCGAATGAGAATAGACAAACCGGTGCGTTCAAATCTACGATTTAGTAGTGGTTACCATGCGAGCGCAATCACTATTCATGGTGATTTTACTCATGCTCGCTCCGGGCTGCATAAATCTTGATGGAAATGATGTCGATGATGGGACGGCTGAGGAACAGATTTCCGAGCCTGGAATCGTAGAAGGTTGTACAGATTCCAATGCAACTAATCATGACCCTAGCGCAACCAAAGATGATGGATCATGTGAATATGATGAAGAAGAACCCGAGCCTATTCTAGGATGTACGGACAGCGATGCTGAAAATTACGATTCCAATGCGACTGAAGATGACGGTTCTTGCAAATTCATGGAAACTATCCCTTGCAATGGATTGGTGATTCTATGTCACAGAACATATGACAGTGTCACTTTCCCTGAAACTCACAACTCTTATTCTACCCATGAGGACAATATCTACTATCCTGCTAGCAATCATAGAACTGGTTTTCAAGCACAGTGGAACGCTGGAATGAGAGCTTTCATGCTCGACACTCATTACCTGACAACTGCTGACCAAAGCACGTCTAACGTGAGATTTTGTCATGGTGATTCAGATAGAGGATTCTCTCCGTGCACGTATGGGGCGGTAGACCCGTGGAGTTGGCTCAACAAATTAGAATCAGAAATGAATAGTGAGGACAGGGATATCGTCACACTGTTAATTGAGAACTATGTTGAACCCGCCCACCTCAAAGAAATATTCGATGATGTTGGTTTATCAGAGATGATGTATATTCATGAAATTAACACAGAATGGCCCACGCTAATTGAAATGATAAACATGGACAAGAGGTTAGTTGTATTTTGGGAGCAGTCTGCTGACTCCAATCATCCATATTTCCATGACTTCCTGACGCATAGTTGGACTACAAACTACGCAGATGATGATACATCATCAATGGATTGTGAAAAACTTAGAGGAGATGTTAACCAGCCAGTATTTCACATGAATAATTGGTTGAAGAACCAAGCCGGCCTTTCGGACCCTAACAGGGCAGGGGAAGCAAATGACGTTGATTTCATGATTGAAAGGGCGATTGAATGCATCGATTTACACGGTAAGCGACCGACCTTTATCGCAGTTGATTGGTGGGAAGAGGGTGACGTTGTAGAAGCCGTTGAAAGGGTTAATCTCATGGAAATTGAGGGAGATTAACCCCAGAATCGTCTGGTTCTCGCATATTCTATCTCGGCATAATGAATTGCTTCCAATAAAGCGTCTTTGTCGCCCCTCTGCACCTTCCGCATTAACCTCTGGCAAGTCGCTTCGCCTACACCTCTACCCATTAGCGCAAGAATTGCATCCATTCCACGATTTGCAACCGCTTGTGCATTCTTCATCATACGGTCTCTGGTTTTCTCTTCATCGGATTTGACCCATTCAATCAATTGTTTTTCGAGACCTTCTCTGGCGCACGCCAGCATTTGTCCTTTGCACTTTAGACATACTTTAGCATCAGAAATTTCGGGATATCTAGCAACCCTAAATCTACGGATGGAGTGACACCTTAGACAACATAAAACCGCCCTTTCATTCATCAATCTGCCTTCTAATCTAGCCCGCACCTGCTGGTTGTCAAAGTTCGGAAGAAGCAAGTCCTTCTCGGATTTGCTTGAAATTCCCAGTGGACCCATGGCCGTAACTTCTAAGCCGATTAATCCAGATTGAATCGCTCGCATTACATCGCTAGCACCGTTCACATCCATTCTTTCATGGAATAATTTCGAAAGTACTTCCACCATAACTGGAGTTCCTCGATATTTTTTCAATAGGGCTTGAATGTTGATTTTTCTTGGATCTACTCCATGACGTAAAATTCCGAAAATTTTGGCAATTTGGGCGAACCTCCATCTAACCTCACGTGAGTTTGGAAGAGTTACTGAAAGAATGCCCTCTAGAGCTTCTGGAGGTGTTTCACACAACCATTCAATAATCTCTCGAGGAGCGACACCTCCCACTTGAAGTGAGATTCTACATGGCTCTACAATCAGTCTACCCCATTTACCGGAACGTGTGCTAGCCATGGCTAGCAGATAGTGCCCCAATGCTTCATTGATCCGATTACCTTGACAGGAATTTATCACAATAGCATCACTTCTATCTTCGATGGTGATTAGTCTCTCGCTTGGAATCATCTGAGCCGAAGAAAAATGGCTGCTTACTATGTCTGCTAACATTCCCTTTGCTTCCCCGTTGAGCGGGTAATCCTCCAATTTTGAATTTCCTTTCAACAATTCTGCTGGATCGATTTGGCTTACAGTTTCATCCTCCATCAAACCCAAGTCGATTGCGAAAAGTCTGCGTAAACGGCCAGCCTCTCTCGCAACGTTAGCAGGAGTTGGTGGTAACTCTCCGACCCACTGTGGTGCATGTCCTTGGTCTGAAACTGGCGCGACGAGCAGCTCACTTTGCTCTGGATCGGCATCGACTACAATCCAAGTGCGTCCCGCCATTACGAATCTTCTTTGGCTACCATCCTGTTCTTCTCCACCGTCATTAAGAGACAAAACGAATGCCTCGTCAACGTTACCAAGTGGTTGACGGGTTACAGCATCCCTTACTCTGTATGATTGTTTATCTGGAATCATTGAGAGGTGTTTTGAAACCCATTCTCTTGTTCTTCCCGAGCGGCTCAGCCAACCTTTTGCGTATTTTTTTGGAATTTCGAATTTTAATCTTGAAATGTCCTCAGTAGGCTCTTCATCATATGCTAGTTTGGGTTGTTCAGGCAACTTTTTTTTGCTAGAATTCTGCAATTCTTTCCAAACATCATGAGGCCATCTGTACCATGGAATTGAACTTGGTTCATCTTCACATCGAATAACCCATCTATCTGCAAGGATTTTCCCTATCGCAATTGTATCATTGCGAGACCAATCCTCGAATTGACATGCACCAGCAATCGCCTCTGTTATGTCATCGATTGGTAATGCTCCATGGCTATGAACCATCATTACAATCTGGTTTGCGGCAACCGATAACGGTCTATCTCTCCATTCGACCGGCTCTATCTCTCCTGCAACAGCTTTTCTCGCAATTACTGCAGACTCGAATAGGTCATCACTCTCCCATGAGAGCAAATTACCACGGCCAATCCCTCCTAGCCTGTGGTCTGCTCTTCCCACCCTTTGCAGCATACGGTCAACGGAGCGAGGGGAACGAATCTGTACGATGTGGCTAACGCTACCAACGTCAATTCCAAGTTCAAGGCTAGACGTACACACTAAACCTTGCAAATTCCCTTCTCTCAAGTCATTCTCCATCTTGGTTCTGGTTTCCTTTGCAAGAGAACCGTGATGAACTCCTATTGAGAGGTCGGGTGCTATGGCTGCAAGGCGTTGTGAAACTGTTTCTGCACTATTTCTTGAATTAACAAACACGAGACAAGGATTGTTTCCCGAAATAATGTCTGCAAGACCTCGCAGGGTAGCGTGAGCACGTGGAGAAATCGCCAATTCAAGTGACCCGATTTCATCCTCTGGCACCTGAACAATTGCGTCAACTGATAATTCGGTTGAGCGTGGTGCTATTGCATTAATGGCTTCTGCATCTTTAGACAACCATTTTGCAACTTGCTCAGGATTCCCAACAGTTGCAGATAAGCCAATTTTCTGAACATTCCTACCGATAAATGATTCAAGACGGGATAGCCCAACCGAGAGTTGCCATCCTCTTTCGCCATCAGCGATTTCGTGCAACTCATCAATCACTACCGCTTGTACTGACTTTAGCAATTCTCTGAGTTTGGACCCGGTGAACATTAACTGAAATGTCTCAGGTGTAGTAATCATAACGTTTGGAGGATTTCTTACTTGCTTACTCCTTTCTGATTGAGTGGTATCACCGTGTCTGAGGCCTAAACGCATCCCAACTGCAGTGATGATTTCCTCAAGTCTTCTATCTACGTCCCGATTGAGAGCGCGCAAAGGCGTGATGTAGAGAATTGACATCCCTTGCCATCCATTTTTGAGACTGCGGTCTAGAAGTGGCAGCATTGCAGCCATGGTTTTTCCGGAACCGGTTGGGGCGACGATTAGCCTATCGCCACCCGAAGATACCTCATCCTGTGTGACTTGCTGTACAGGTGTTGGAGTCCATCCACGATCATCAAGAGCCTTCTGTAAACTCTCATCGAGTTTAGAGAAGACACCTTCGGCCATGTTTGCTGGGCGAAGTCACTGGTTCAAGAGTGCAACGATTTGAGGTTCAGTAATCCTCGTCGTAATCATCGTCATCATCTTCGTATTCTTCGTCGTCATCCTCTTCCCAATCTTCCCCTTCTTCCCAATCTTCATTGAAGAGCGATTCGTCGCCGTGAGAGATAGCTGTTCTATTCGCAGTGATTCCGATAGCAACCAAGACGATTATTGACAGAATAGAGAATAGCCAAATCAGAGGTTGCTCTCTAATTGAATCAAACCAGCCCATGTAAGAAACGTAAACAATCTCGACTTTGTGTTCAGCCGTGTTGTCATCATCATTCACCTCTACAATTACATCATCTGGGTCAACAACTACGCGAATTCGGTCTATTCCTTCCTTGGCATTCCATTTGACTGAAACTGGAATCTTTTGGTTAGCGTCGATGTTATTCAATGTGACAGAGTCGAATGGAACTATTGCGTCCCCTGCATAGAATGCAACCTTGAATTGGAAGTTGGTTTCTCCTCCGACGTTCAAAATATCAGCAGTGATTTCTATTTCTTGACCTGGGGCTACATGGTCATCAGATAATTGGACTGAACCAATCTTCAATTGTGGTCCTACTGCACCTAGTCTTACCCATTGCCTCTCAAAGTCTGTATCATCTGCAGCAATCTCTGCGATTGGGCTTGCCTCAGAGTTCGAAACAACTGGGAATTCATTTCCTGCAGAGTCGTATCCTGTAAGATAGAATCCAACCCAATCGCCCTCGCGAGGAGTGATTCTTCCTTCATCTGTTAAATCGACAGTACCTGTCCAAATCACACTCTGTCCGTCTTGCTGCATTCCGAGAATAGATTGCCCTGCACCTAATGTTAGAGTTCTACTTGAGTCACGCATGACCCAGTGTACGCTTTGTTGTGAGCCAGTCATATCAGCGTCTTCGGTTCCAAAGAATTCCACAGAGACTCTTGTGAGATCGGTTGTCGCAGAAATGTCGATAACATTGAGTGGAGCTACCCGGCTAACAACTCTAGGTGCTGTGTCGTCAACAACAACCCTGAGAGTGGTAGAAACGGTTTGACCAGTCATGTCTTCACCTGTACCAGGAATCCCACCAATCGAAATCAAACATGTGCGGGTAGGCGAGGAACGCAATGATTCTGCATCCGAAAGTGGAACTTCAACGGAGTATTCTCCCAAATCGGATAGTGAACCGTCTGACCACACACTTTGTCCATCAAATACCTCGATTACAATAGAAGCATCATTTGGCGCTGGAACATTGCTACCTTCGTATACCACACGTCCTGTAAACTCTAGCCTGTCATCGTTTCTTACTCTGCTTCCATCCGCGACAAGACCTGTCCTTGGCTCACTGATATCTTCAACCAAGAATGTTGAAGCGTCCAAAACCAAATCGTTTTCGACAGTAAACGTATGTTCAGAAATGATGTGTCTTGTAGGGAATTCAGAACCCCTCTCCTTGTATTCTAAGGCTAAGTCAGAGATTTCCTCGTCTGGCCAATCCCAACCCATTGTGAAGTCGAAATCGATCAGTATCAGGGGCATCCCAGATTCATTTGTAGTTTGAACCATGTTTGAAGATGGTGCTAGCGAGATAAAATCAGAATTACTGGTAAACATATCTGTTATTCCATAATAGGAAATTCTTTGCTGGTCAACTTCACTATCTGGGCCTTCAAAGTCGAATACTAAATCGATGTACTCGAAATCAATTGCAGTATTCGCATCAATTAACCCTAGCGAAATTGTTTGTTCAGTTCCTGCAAAGATAGGAGCGCCATCATTGTGTCCAACCCAGTCTAGTCCAGTGAAAATTGCCGATGAGTCCTTGCGTGTTCTAAAAGTCGCATCGTCTACGTTGAATCCTGGGCCGCTTTCCCAAATGTATTCTTGGTCGTCGATTACAGTACTGTAGTGAAGTGGATTTCCTGCATTGTCACCTCCGTCCCAATAGTATGAAACTCTGCCCATATTCGGGTTTCTAGAATGATCTATTGTCGTTGTGAATACCTTGCGATCTGCTTTTGTGTTGTTTGTCACAACCTTGTGAGCATACTCACTAGGGTCTGCTTCTCCATTTCGGTTTGCGTCATGGTCTGCCTCAACCCAATAGTACAAACTCAAATCGGTCGGATCACCAACAGCATCGGAAAGTAAGATGCTGATTTCTTGAGATTCATCTGCTGCTTCATATGCATCTTCCTCTGGGGAAGTCATCAATGCCTCAGGGTGAGTCGCATCAATCTTGTATGTTCTCATCCAGTCTGAGTTAGAGGCGAGCACCTTGGTGGCATCTCTTTCATTGTAAGTTTGAATTTCGTAAGTCAAACCGCTTTCAACATCAATATCTGGCATATCGACTGAGATGAAGAATGACCCATTTATGTTGGATGTATCCCTCCATGCAGCGTCAACATAACCGTTCATAGCGATTCTAACATCGAATGCATTGTCCTTTGGCGCATCTGTTGAATCTGCAAACCACATTGCACCTTGGAAGTGTAGAGTCTCTCCTGCGGCGACCCAACTTCCATCCTCTAGGTCATCGGATGTTACCTCTCCGAAGTTGTCGCGAACATTCAGCCAGCCCAATCCAAACGAGTTGTTTACTCTAAGCCCTGAATCACTGGAAAGAGGAGTTGGTGAGAATCCATTGCTCCCAGTCGTATCAGTACAGCTTGTAACAAATCTGACATTTTCTTGGTCTGGGAAATTAGATGTTACGAAGAACAACCAATGAATTTCGAGAATACCGTTGTTCAGTATCGACCAAGATGATTGGTCGATTTCAATCCAGTCATCCGGGTCGTTTGGAGATGGGAAGATATCGCCTTCTTGCCACTCAAGAGTTGGAGCGCTGGATGAAGGAGATGCAATGAAAGATAAGGTCGCAGACTGAATGTAATTGTTTACTCCATCACCTACTATATGTCTCGTGACGACCTCATATGATTCAGTTCTCTCGTGAAGAATCTCACCCTCTGGGATACTGATATCTAGATTCACCGTATTGATTGAGTAAGTTACACTGAACCTTTCTAGAACAACAATTCCTGCTGATTGGGCAGTAACGTTGATGGGAATGGATACTGAACCTGCCCCAGTGTCTGGAATCAGATCATTAAATTCCTTAACAAACGCTGTGCCTCCTTGGGTTGTTGTACCTAGTAGTACACCTTGACTAGTCCATTCGGGTGTGCCGTCACCACCAACGTCGATGCCTACACCTTGCGGTGCATTGGAGTGAAGCGCAATTTGCAAATCATCCAAAACAGGTGTATTTGCGCCTGTGGATGTATATCTGACGTAAACGTAAATGTAGCCGGTTGTCATTGAAACCGTCTTAGTTTCTCCGCTATATTGGAAAGTCTTGGTACTAGTATCTTGGAATTCTACCTGCAATCCTGTGCCTGACGGAGTTGTTGCGTTCCAGTATACAGTAATTGCAACAGGGGCGGTACCAGAGTAATAATTTGACCTAAGTTGAATGTACCCACTGGTTTGGTAACTTGTGGAATATGTCAGAGATACGAAGTCCAAAACTGGGGTTTCGCTAGATGTTCCATTGAGATATGCTTTCCAAACTATGCTAGAACCAGGAGTTGAGAAAATCAATTTCTGATTGAAAATTCCACTTATCCAAGTAGTTCCACCATCATTCGAAACCTCAAGTTCAATGCTGGTATTAGATGGTACGTAACCAACTAATGCTGAAACTGTGATTTCAGTAACAGTCTTAGAAAGTGATTTTGTAGCGCTTGTCACAACAGAAGAGGTTGAAGTTGGAGTTCTGTGGTCGTAAACCGCTCCTGTTCCTTTCCGCTGAATCTTGTTGATCTTTCCAGAGCAGTATGATGAATAGTGACACTGATATCCAAATGTATTGTCTCCTAATTGATCCATTCCGTAGTGCCCACCACCATCGATTTGGACCTTGCCATTTCTCTCTACAAAAATGCCATTCATAGTGAAATGGTTGTGGTATCCGTAACTCCTGTAGTATTCGTTGGTTATGATTTTAGGCAAGTCAACAATTAATCCGCTTGATTGTGTACTTGTGGTACCGAGTTGTTCACGTGTTCCGAGTAACCATGTACCATTCACGCTAGTAGGATTGCTCGGGTTGACTTCGTACAAATAACGGTTATAATTTGGATACACTGCTTCGTACATTAACAAAAACATACGCCCGGAGTCTTCGTCAATATCTACACCCATTGGATAGTAGCTTCCAGAATATGAAAAAGTACCAAGACAGTTCCAAGCACCAGTTGTTTGATTGACTGACCACTTGACTAGAATTCTGTAACTATACGATACAGTCCAAACGTTCCCATTTCCGTCACTCTCTGCGTCATAAGTCGAATACAACGGAGTGCTGTATGAGGGACAGGTTCCAACTGATGCAGCACCGATATATGCTCCAGTTGTGGCATTGTATCGCTTCATCGTCGGTGTTGTGTAGACAGAGGTGCTGGTGTAAGTGGCGGAAACGTACTCATCACCGTTCGCAATTACGAATCCTCGATAACTGGAGGTTGAGGTTGTCAACGAAATTGAGGATTGAGTCTTTGTATTTCCAATAAAGCCCTGGTCACCATTTGCAGCAAATCCGCCAGTACTGTTAATGATTCCACCCGTTGATGTTCCTGATGTTGACCTATCAAGTCCGTTTACTTCCTCTGTTGGATTCCCAACCAACTTGACTTGGTCGTTGCCAACTTCAAGATTCTGTCTGTTTCCGTATGCAAAGCCAGGTGGAGTCCCGCTCCAAGTCCCTGTTCCTGCTCCACCGAAATCAGAATTTGTAGTCATATTACCCCAAGCTGTAGAGGATGGTACGCCAGCAATATCGAATGTCGCAGACGATACCTCCGCACCGTAAGGGAATGTCAAGTTTCCAGCAAAACCTTCACCAGTACCTGTGAAGGTGTGTGTGTAAGACGTTGAACCGTCGGAAAATTGGGTCTCGGTGACGTCTGCAGCAGCAAACGGTGACATTAGTGATGTAAAGAAAATAAGAGTTAGGAATAGTGATTTTTTCATCTGAGAACCGCCTCTTCGCCTTGTGGGCCTTCGGCCCACGTGGGTTCATCCCATTTGAACAATGCTCCATACAGTCACTTTTTTGAATACCAAAAATCGAATAACAAGACAGACCTAGGATAAAACGGCGAGAGACATGAGTTGGTGGGATGATCAATATGGTAATCAATTGAGAATTTCCGGTGTGGGGACTTTCGCGTCAGCGCTCTTAACCACATTATCTGCCTTTCAGTTGATGTTTTTGCAAGATAATGTTGGATACTTAGGCGACGTAACTGGCGCTGCGATTGTACTTATCGTGGTTGGTGGAATTGGGCTCGCAGTATCTGCCCCTGCATTCCTCAATTTGAGTGCAAGAGCGAATACACTAAACATGATAATGACAAAAACCTCGATGTCTGAGCTACGCAAACTCAAACCCGATGGCGACGAAGCAGCCCGCATCTTGGGCGGCGGACACCTAGAAGCATGGAATGCATTCCTCCAAGAGAAAGGATTGAGAAAGCGCTGATTACTGGGTTTTTACAATGAGCGACCATGACCCCACCAGAACACTCCTTCGCGAGTTGGTTTTGGCTGCTGGAATGATTTCGCTACTCGTTCTTGCGATGTGGGCCCACACGGGCTCAATGCCTCCGTTGGTTGTCGTTGAGTCCAATTCAATGCAACACGACGCCGGAGGCGAGGTTGGTACTATCGATGCGGGAGATTTGGTATTAGTCCACTCTCCTAATGATAACAGAATTATCAGTTTCGCTGAGGCAACTGACAAAGATTCACCATACTATGGATACGAGTCTCTAGGAATGGAAGGTGACGTGATAATTTACGAGAGAAATGGAGAAAGTGAAAGC
>MDTG01217135.1_pt1 | contig 10566 bp, 9 predicted proteins | sample 811421 | NCBI WGS metagenome assembly MDTG01 (sample SAMN05326645, study PRJNA326480) | marine metagenome | isolation source: seawater | place: Pacific Ocean: South East | collected 2011
AATATTTTTTTCATGGCTTAATACAATTGTTACCCTTAATTAAATTCTCAGCAATTCGAAGACTGCTAATCTTGTCTATATCAACAAAATACTCTTGCTTGATAAACAATGGATAGATTTTATTTCCTGTCATCGATTTTTTTTTTAAAATTGTTGAAACTCTTATAAAATCTAATGTTCCTGTTTGTGCATAAATTTTAGGTAATAATTGCCTTGCGGTATTATATGGTTCTTTATTATTTTTTATTTTCAACAATGGCGCTAGATTACCTTTGGTATTTATTCTCCACATTTTGTAAGGAGTGGTTAGAGGCTCTGTAACACTCCTAATAGAGTCAATTTCTGAATTTTTTGAGATAATTTTAAGTCCTCTACTTATATCTTTAATAAATCTTATAGGAGAAGTTGGTCTTAAATGAACAATTATATCAGGAATATAATTTTCTTTTTCTTTTAACCAATTAAGACAATGTTCAAAAACTTCTAGATCAGACGAAAGATCTTTGGCATATTTGCCTGGCCTTATAAAAGGAGTTTCTGCCCCATATCTTCTTGCAATAGCAGCTATTTTTTTTGAGTCAGTTGTACAAATTATTCTATTTATTTTTTTAATTTTTTTTGCAGCACATATACTGTATGAAATTAAAGGGTGACCATTTAGTGCACGAATATTCTTATCTTTAATTCCTTTGCTACCTTTTCTTGCAGGTATAATAGCTAGAACTTTCATTAAATTATTTTTGAAATTTTTCTAATTTGTTAAGCGCATACCAAAAGCCAGAGCCAAAATTTTTATGACCCTGCCATATTTCTGGAATGAATGACGCATTCGGACAATATTTATCCAAACATTTAAACATAGCAGTAAAATCTATTTCACCCTCTCCAACTTGAACACCTTCACCATCAGTTCCGTGTGAGTCAGAAATATGAAGATGTGCAGTATATGGAGCAACTTTACTTATATACTGCTCGAAATTCCAGTCATTGTAATTACAACTCAACTTTGCATGAGAAATATCAAGACAAATTCTAGAGTTATTTTTTTTACAGAATTCTTTTATGTCCTCTGGATCCATGAATAAATTATGAAATCTTTGCCCACCAAAATGCCAAGGCAAAGGTGGCATTGTTTGTGGAATGATTTCAACTCCATCAGAGTTTACTTTTGATAAACTTTCTGAAATACGATCATACATTTTATTCTTTAATTCGAAGGCTACTGGCTCATTCAATGTTGCTCCTCCAGCATTTAATACTAATGGTATATTCTTTGTAAATTTAGGGAAAAATTCTCTAATTAATCTTGTGACATCAATAGTTTTTTGTAAATTTTTTATTGATGTTTCTCTGTAACTTTTATTTTCTGAGGACAAATCAAGTATATGATCATTTGCAAATAATTCTGGGGCATGAACTACTAAATCTATATTATAATCTTTTAAAAGATAGTTTTTAAGATTTAATTCAAGATCTTTATAACTCAGGTGAAACTCGACTAAGTTTGGAGAGGATTTATTAATTAAATTATCTACGTCGTGATAACGCACAGGTATACCCCATGGTCTATTAAATTTATAACTATGTGGCTCAATTGCTAAATTACTATCAATATCTGATTGGAAAAAGAAATCATTTTTAATAAAATTTCTTGTTGCTATTTTACCTATAATTTCTTTTTTTCTGTAAGGCTCAACTCCAGTTCCAGGGCTCCTTACTTCGATCATTTCTGACTCAATGACTTTTCCTTTTGGTAAATCACAATTAATAACTAAACTTTTACCCAATACCTCTCTATTAATGATTTCACCTTGTGATAATATTTTTGTATTTCCATTTCCAAAGCTAGATTCAACTTCACGAATACCATTTACCATTTGTTTAAATTCTTCAGGTAAAAGACTTACAACATGATCATTACCTTCCATTTCTTTATCAATAGTAAAATGTTTTTCTATAATTCTTGCCCCAAGTCCAACAGAAGCTATTGGAATATTATAACCTCTTTCATGACCAGAATAACCTACAACACATTTTCCTAAATCAGCTAGCCTATATAAATATTTGAGGTTTATATCTTTAAAAGCTGCTGGATATGTAGAATTACAATGAAGAAGAGAATAATGGCACCCTAAATCTTTGAGATAATTTATTGAACGAATTATTTCACTTTCTTGTGTCATCCCTGTTGAGCAAACTAAAGGTTTTCTTGTCTGAGAAAGTCTTAATAACAAATCGTGGTTAACAAAATCTGCAGAAGCAACTTTATAGGCTGGTAATCCATAATTTTCTAAATTTTCAACACTTTCAATATCCCAAGCAGTACATAAAGGTAAAATATTTTTCTTTGATGCATAATCAAAAACTCTAAATAAATCTGAATTTGAAAGTTGAAATTTTTCCAACAAACTAAGCACATACTGTGAACCTAAATCCTCATTTTCAGAACTACTTTTGCTGCTACTTCTGTATAATGAGCTCATGTTTCTCATTTGAAATTTAACACAGTCAGCACCAGCATCTTTTGCTAGATCAACTAATTTTTTTGCAAGATTAATATCACCGTTATGATTGTTTCCTATTTCAGCAATTATGAAAGTTGGGAATTTTTCACCTATAGTAAATTTTTGTATTCTGAAATTTTCAGGTCTTTTCTTTGCTACGGCAATAATCTTTAAATCATTATCCACTATTGGTGCAATGTTGATTTTACCGTTTACCATAATCTTTATTTTTTCTGATGTTTCATCATGTTTTGCATATTCAAAAATCGGATTGCAGATTTCTGATGCTTTAGTTGAAAAGCTAATCTTAGATTGAGCAATCATACACCTTCGTATGTCACCATCTGATATAGATCCGATAACTTTAGAAGCAGCGTCTATAACAAAAACAATTTTACTTCTATTGTTGTCAATTTTGATCAAAATGTCTTTCAATACAGAATTGTGAGAAACAGTGTAGTTTTCAAAGTTTTTTTCTATTATCATAATATCAAATAAACCAAATAATTTTTTGTTATTTTACAATATTCCTTAAATAATCTGAATATTCATTTTTTCCTATTAGTTTTATAAGTTGCATCAACTTATTTTTTGAAAGCCATTTATTATTGAAACCTATTTCTTCAAGACATGCTGTTTTGAGACCTTGTCTTCTTTCTATTGTGCTTATAAAATTTCCGGCCTCTATTAAATTTTCATGTGTCCCTGTATCAAGCCATGCAAAACCTCTTCCAAAAACTTCTAAGTTTAATAATTTTTTTTTCAAATATATTTCATTAATGCTTGTAATCTCTAACTCTCCTCTTTTAGAGGGTTTAATCTCTTCAGCATATTTTATTACGTTGTTATCATAAAAATAAAGACCTGTAATAGCATATCTAGATTTAGGTTTTTTTGGTTTTTCAACTATTTTTTTTGGTTTCATTTTTTGGTCAAACTCTACTACACCAAAACTTCTAGGGTCAGCAACTGCATATCCAAAAATAGTTGCACCTTTCTTTCTCTTTGTGGCTTTTCTTAAAATATTGATTAATCCTTGACCATAAAATATATTGTCTCCAAGTACTAAACAAACATTATTATTTCCAATAAAATCTTTTCCTATTTGAAAAGCCTGTGCCAATCCTTTTGGTTCCTCTTGTACTTTATATTTAAATTTCACTCCAAATCTTGATCCATCACCAAGCAGATTGATATAATTATCTAAATCTTTTGGAGTAGATATTATTAGAATATCCCTAATTCCTGCCAACATCAAAATAGAAATTGGATAATATATCATTGGTTTATCGTAAATAGGTAAAAGTTGTTTTGATGTAGCTAAAGTTGTTGGATAAAGTCTCGTGCCTATGCCACCTGCTAAAACGATACCTTTATAAGCCATAATTATTTATTCCTTTTCTAATAATAGCTTTATTATCTTTATTAAGTATGTTTTTCCACCAAATTTGATTTTCTAAATACCAAATTATAGTTTTTTTCAAACCATCTTTAAATTTAATTTTAGGCTTCCATCTCAGCTCATTATTTATTTTCTCTGTATTAATAGCATACCTAATATCGTGTGCAGGGCGATCTTTTACAAAAGAAATCAGTTCTTTAGGATTTTTATTTTTAATAATTTTTTGGTTTTTATTTAATTCGCTTAAAATTTCACAAATTAATTCTACTAAATCTAAATTTGATAATTCGTTATTTCCTCCAATATTATATGTTTCGCCAGATTTTCCATCCAACATAACTTTTACTATACCTTCAGCATGATCTTCAACATGCAGCCAATCTCTAATTTGTCGTCCATTTCCATACAATGGGATTTTTTCATTTCTTAGTATTTTAATTATTGTTAAAGGTATTAATTTTTCTGGAAATTGATAAGGACCATAATTATTTGAACAATTGGTGATAATAGTTGGAAGATTAAAAGTTTTATTCCAAGCTCTAACAAGATGGTCTGAACTAGCTTTAGATGCTGAATAAGGTGAACTAGGATCATACGCTGTTTTTTCAGTAAAACTATTACTTTCAAAATCAAGCGATCCATAAACCTCATCGGTTGATACGTGTTGGAATAAAAATTTATCTTTATTTCTTCCATCTAAATTTTTCCAATATTTCAATGAAGACTGAAGTAAATTATAAGTTCCAACTATATTGGTCTTGATAAAATCATCTGGAGCATCAATTGAATTGTCAACATGTGTTTCGGCAGCAAGATGAATTATGTTTGTTGGCTTATATTTTTCAATAATTAGTTGAACTTTTGAATTGTCATTTATATCCATTGTTTCAAGAGTATAATCTTTATAATTTAACACTTGCTTTACAGTATCAAGGCTACCTGCATAAGTTAACTTATCTAAATTCAGAATATTTTCATTTAGATTTTTGATAATATATTTTATAAGTGTGGATCCAATAAATCCTGCGCCTCCAGTTATAATTATTCTTTTTTTCAAGTTATAAATCTCTTAATCTTAATTTTTTAATAATTTCTTTAAATGTATCGTCAACATTTTGACCTTCAACCCATTTAATTTCTACATCCGGTTTAAGAGGGGTTTCGATTTTAAGATCTATACCAGCAACATTTTTTAAATCACCCCTTAAAGCTCTCTTATAAATACCTTTTGGGTCTCTTTTAATTAACTCATCCATCGGTGTATTTAGATAAATTTCAGAATAATTAGTAATATTTTCTCTATTCCAAGAATGTAATTTGTGGAAAAGGCCAACAACTCCTATAACAACATTTATATTTTGTTCTACAATTAGTTTACATAGTGCAGAATACTTTAATCCTAATGAAAATCTATCTTCAAGAGTATAGGTTTTTTGATCAAGTATATTTCGTAAAATATCTCCATCAAGTTGAATTATTGGTTTATTTTTTTTCTTCAGATAATTAGCAAGCATATTTGCTGTAGTTGTTTTTCCTGATGCTGATAAACCAGTAATCCAATAACATCTTGCATCTATCAACTGATTTTTATTGTTATTCATTTCTTTCACCTTTGATAAAATCATCTACATAAACCATATCATAAAATGACTTACTACTTTTGATCAACTCATCATATGTGCCCTGAGCAGAAATTTTTCCTTTATCTATTAAATAAATTTGATCACAATTCTTAATAGTGCTTAATCTATGTGCTACTATAATTATTGTTTTTTTTTTGGATAATGTTTTTATTGAACTCATAATATTTTTTTCTGTTACATTATCTAGAGCGCTTGTGGCCTCATCAAATACCAGAATTTCTGGATTATGATATAGTGCTCTTGCAATACCTATTCTCTGGATTTGTCCACCACTAATTCTGATACCTCTTTCGCCGACAAATGTATTATATTTTTCAGGTAAATTAGAAATGTAATCATCAAGCTCTGCTAGGTTAGCTGCATTAAAAATCTTTTTATCATCAATTAGATTTTCTGGAACAGCAAAAGCAATATTATTTTTGATCGTATCATCAGTTAAAAATATATTTTGAGGTACATATCCAAGTTTTTTTTGCCATAATGCTAAATTATTTGAATTTAATTTAACCTCGTCAAATAAAATTTCACCTTTACTTATAGGAAGCAATCCTAGCAAAATATCAATTAATGTTGTTTTTCCAGATCCGGTTTTTCCAACAAATGCAATTAATGAATTGGGAATAATTTTTAAATTAAGATTTTCTAAAGCTTGATTATCTGTATTGGGATATTTAAATGAAACAGATTTTAATTGTATATTTGATTTGATCTTGGGTAGAGAGACTGTATTAATTTCTTCTTTTTTTTGTGACAAATTTTTTTTTAAATCTTTTAAAAGTATTTCTAGAGCTGGCGTATTGTATCTTATTTGAGTAATACTATGATATATCTGCTGTAATGCTGGCATAATTTTATAACCTGCTAATGCATAAAGAGCTACCAAGGGGATGACCTCCATATAATTTTCACTTGTTATAATAAAAAAAATAACTATCAGGAGTAGACCTCCAAATGCTAAGGTTTCAATTGCGTAACGTGGTATTAACGATACAGCTGTACTAGTTGTACTATATTGAGCAAAATCTTTAGCAGGTTGCGAATATTTTTTTAAAAATTCTTCCTCTGTCCTACGAAGCTTAATATCTTTAATTCCATTAAATGCTTCATCTGTAAATTTATACTTTTCGAAAGTTGCTTTTGAGGATAATTCACCAATATTTCGTAGGTATTCTCTTGCAAGATAGTAAACCACTCCATATACAATTGAAAGTGTAAGAGAAATAACTAAACTTAATTTAGGGTTAACATATAACAATAGCATTATAATAAAAATTAAAATCACAAATTTAGATGCAGCTAACAGCATGGGATAAATGACACCAATAATTACTCTATTTACCTCAGTCAAAACATTTTTGCTTAATTCAGAAGAGTTTCGATTTAGAAAGAAAATATATTCTTGAGATAAATAATTGTTAAAAATTTTTTTTGACAATCTATACGATTGAAATTGAACAAATTTTGTTATCCACCAAAAAATTAAGGCTGAATATATATTAGAGAATAAAATCAAACCAAAAACAGCAAAACCCATTACAATTAAAAAGTCATTATAAGTACTTAGATTTAAAAAATTGTATAGAATATATAACAATTCATTTTTATTAATAATAGAAGGATCCATTACGATCGACATAAATGGAAGAATTGAGGCAATACTTGTAATTTCAATAAAACTATGAATTAAAATTCCAAATAATAATATTAGAATTTTTCTCTTTTCCGATTTAGAGAATAATAAATAAATATTTTTCATTTAAAATCTTAATATTTGCTTTTAAAGTAATAACATTAATTAAAACCTTATTATTTTTTAAAAATATTGTTTATACCAATCAATAAATTTTTTAATTCCTAATTTAATATCTGTAGTTGCTTTGTAGCCAGTTTTAGCTTTTAATTTACTAACAGAAGCATGAGTTTTGTATATGTCACCCAATTGCAAATCCTTAAATTTAATTTTAGCTTTTATTCCTAAATAATTTTCAATTTCTGATAAAAATAATTTTAGTTTTTTTGGTTTCGAATTACCAATATTAAATATTTCGAATGGTATATTTTTTCTTGAAGGAATATTAATTAACTTAATAATACCATGTACTATATCATCTATATAGGTAAAATCTCTTACGTGATTTCCATTATTATTTAAATTTATATATTTTTTATTAATTATACCTTTGGTAAATTTGAATAACGCCATATCAGGTCTTCCCATAGGTCCATAAACAGTAAAAAATCTTAGACCAGTACATGGTAATTTATATATATTGCTAAAAGAGTGTGCCATTACCTCATTACATTTTTTAGTAGCAGCATAAAATGAAAGGGGTTTGTCAGTATTATTATTTTCCTTAAGTGGAAAATTTTTTGCTGGTCCATACACAGAGCTTGTGGATGCAAAAATTAAGTGTTTTATTTTAAATTTTTTTGATGCTGATAAAATGTTAAAAAAACCTTCAACATTATTTTTTAAATATGTGTCAGGATTTTTAACTGAGTATAATACACCAGCTTGTGCGGCAAGATTTATTACATGTGTAAATTTATATTTTTTAAAGATTTTCTCTATTTCATTTTTATTGCTAATATCTATTTTATAAAATTTATTAAATTTTTTTTTTTTAAGAATATTTATTCTATCTTTTTTAATTTTTACGTCATAATAATTATTTATATTGTCAATTCCAACTAGATTAAATCGAGCCTCCTCTAAAATTTTAATTGATAAGTGAAAACCTATGAAACCTGCACATCCAGTTATTAGTATATTAGGTTTATTTCTCATGTTTATTATTAATTATTAATGTTAAATATATTGAAACTTACATAACTAAAGATTTTAATATGATACCAATTATTTTATCAAATTAAAATTAATCTTTATTTTTTATAATTGAAATAAAATGAAGATTTGGATTTGCAAAAAAAAGCCAATATCTCTTATAATAATAATAACTTTGTAACCTTTTTATTTCTATAAGATTATTATGCTCTAAAATATTATCATATATTTGCTTTGTAAAATATGTAGACGGAATGCTCACGTTGTTATAATAATTACCAACAAAATCCATTGCAATTAATATATATTTTGAAAACATTGTTTTATAAAAATGATCCTTAATAATTACATAATTTGCTACGTTAGATACATTTAACATTATTTCTGAAACCTTTTTTCTATTATGGTCAATTCCAACGTGGTGAAGTACATCAAGTATCAGTGCAAAATCGTAATTTTTTTTTGTATTATCAAAATCAGCTAAATTGTAAAAATTAAAAGTGTCGAATCTATTTTTTAAATCTTGAATTTGTTTCTCAGAATAGAAATCATAACAATCAATATCAAATTTAATATCTTTATATTTTATTTTTATATTCTCATATATTCTTTGAATAACCACAGGATTCATACCTGACCCAAAATCAAGTATCTTAATACTTTCTCTATCTTTATGGAGATCTTTAATCTCATCTGAAATATATCTTGATAGTTGTTTTTCTCTAAATTCACTTAAAAGAATTAGTCTGAAATATTTTAATAACTGTTTAACTATCTTCATATAGTTTTATATACTATGAATTAATTTCAAGTACAAATTAAAAATGAAAATTTCAATAATAGGTGGCTGTGGATTTATAGGTCTATCGCTATATAAATTTTTATCTAAAAAAAAACATATTATAAAAATAATCGATACTAAAAAACGATTTTTAAAAACTAATTTACATAATAATAATTTTAGACTCGTTAATTATGATAATTTCAAAAGTATAAAAAAAGCACTACAAGGGACAGAAATTTTAATTAATTTATATTCTAGGTTTTCTCCTTCATCTTCATCAAGTGCAAACAAAATTAAACTCAAAAAAGAAGTTCAAATTAACAGAGATATTTTTAAAGTTTCAAAAAAATTAAAAATAAAAAAAATTATTTTTGCATCTAGTGGAGGAACTATATATGGAAAAAAAAATAAGTTTCCAATAAAAGAGTCTTTTATAAATAAACCAATATCAAATTATGGTAAAATTAAATTAGATAGTGAAAAATGTCTAAAAAGTATTTTTAATAATAATTACTATATTCTCAGAATCTCAAATGTATATGGATCATTACAATATAAATATTCTAAAGTTGGAATTATTGCAAAAATAATTGATACAATTAAAAAAAATAAAAATTTTGAAATTTGGGGGTCATCAAAAATTGTTAGAGATTATTTATATATAGATGATTTATTAAGAATAATAGAAATTTTAATTTTATCAGAAGTAAAGAAAGGAACCTATAATATTTCTTCGGCTCGAGGATATGACATAGATCAATTGATAAAAAAAATAAGTAAGATTATGCAGAAAAAATGTGAAATACGTCTTTTAAATAAAAGATTATTTGATGTTTCAAAAAACGTTTTATGTAATAAAAAAATTTATCATCAGACATTGTGGAGACCTCAGATCAAAATAGAGGATGGAATAAAGAAAATGCTAGATGCATATACAACTAGTCTTTATTAGCAAATTCTTTGATAACATACATGGGTTTTGAGATACTTTTAGTATGTATATTTGATAGATATTCTCCAAAAACTCCAAGCGTTAGTAATTGAACACCTGAAAAAATTGAAATTATTGATGCTAAAAATGGAAAACCTGGAACAGGATTGGAAAAAAACAGAGATTTAATTAAAACATACAATAATAATCCAAAGCCTAATACTGAGAAAGCAAACCCTGAATAACTAGCAATTTTTAATGGTACACTCGAGAAGTTAGTCATCATAGTAATTGCGTGATTTATAAGCTTTGTTATAGTATAACCTGAAGTCCCTTTTTCTCTCTTATTGTGCTCTACATTGATTGAAGTAAAATTTTGAGTCGACCAAGATAGTAGCACATCAATATTAATCTTTGGACTTTGTATTCTATGAAAATGTTCCATAAGCTTTTTCTTAAATATTCGAAATGAGTTAATATTTTGTGCATGATTAAAACCCATAGATATTCGAATTAT
>MDTG01422105.1_pt1 | contig 10566 bp, 12 predicted proteins | sample 811421 | NCBI WGS metagenome assembly MDTG01 (sample SAMN05326645, study PRJNA326480) | marine metagenome | isolation source: seawater | place: Pacific Ocean: South East | collected 2011
AGTAAAAAAAAATATTTAAAACTAATACCATATGCATGGAATTTAATTAAATTAAGAATAAATGAGAATGAAGTATTCAAAGATTTAAAAAATTTACTAAATCAAAATTTTAAAAAGGATTTAAATGATCATTAAAACAGCACTTATTTTATGTGCAGGATTTGGAAAGAGATTGAGTCCACTTACCTTAGAAAAACCAAAACCACTGCTAAAATTAAACGATATAACTATTCTTGAGAGGTGTATTAATTTAGTTTCGAAATTGGGTATTCAAAAAATCTATTTAAACACGTTTCATCTTAAAGACCAAATAAATGATTTTATTATGAAAAAAAAATTTCCTATTGAAATTAAAATAATTGAGGATGGTGAAAAAATCTTAGACACAGGTGGTGGCATATTAAATATGATCAATCATACTCAAGACGATAATTTTATAATCTTTAATCCAGATACATTATGGTCAGAAGATTATGTTGATGAAATAAAAGGAATGCACGATTTTTATTTCTCACAAAAATTAGATAATATTCTTTTACTATCAAATAAAAAAATAAGTTTTGATAGAAACTTAAAAGGAGATTTTAAATTTAAAAATAATTTACTTTCAAAAGATGGTGAGAAAGATTTTATATATATCGGTTGTCAAATTTTAAATAAAGATTTGTTTAATGGATATAAGGTAAGTAATTTTTCAGTTTCTGAGATTTGGAATGAGTTACTTAAAAAAAATAAATTAAACGGTTATGAAAGTATTAAAAAATTTTACCATTTAACAAGTTTAGAGACTTTTAGTAAACTAAAAGATTTTTAGCTCTTTTTTTATCTAAGTATTCACAGTAATTAATTTTTAATTTCTCATCCATATTAATTATAAGAGGATTTCCAGTGGGAATTTCTAAGTCAGAAATTTGATTATTATCTAATTTGAATAAATATTTACAGAGTGCTCTGATAGAGTTTCCATGCGCAGAAATTAGCACATTTTTTTTATTCAATTTTTTTTGAATTTCTCCTTTAAAATATTGCAAAACTCTTTCGTATGTATCTTTAAGTGATTCTGTATCAGGCAAAAGCTCTCTTGGAACATCCCTATATGTTTTAATATTAAGTGGATGATAGGAATTTTTTTTGTTTAGAGGCTCAGGCCTAATATCCCAAGATCTTCGAAACTCATAAACTTTTTTTTCTCCTATTTTTTTCCCCATCTCAATTTTGTTTAAACCTGTCAAAGCCCCATAGTGTCTTTCATTTAATTGCCATGCTTTTACAAAATCTTTTTCATCATTGAGTGAGTTTTGAATAATCTTTAAAGTGTTATTTGCTCTTAATTGAAGAGATGAATAATAATAATCAATTTTTATTTTTTTTTCTTTTATCAGAGAACCTGCTTTTTCTGCTTCAGATTTCCCCTTATCTGTTAGGTCAATATCAACCCAACCAGTAAACCTTTTTTCAAGGTTCCAAATACTTTCTCCATGTCTCACTAATATTAAAAAACTCATATTGTTATTTCTAAGATATATTTGTAAATAAAACTATAAAATTTAATGATAAAATTTTTTTCAAGGTTCAAAATAATTTTCTACTTAGTCAATCTAGTTCTAATAATTTTATATATTTTTCCAGGGAGTCTACTTGGATTTATTGTTTATGACGATATTAAGATACAACCTCAAATAACGGCTGATATCGTAATATCCTCGAATCATTTTTATGTGTTTGTATTAATGTCATTTTTAGGGATACTTACCTTTTATGATTTAAAGAAAATTAATAGTTTATTTATTTATCTAATTTTTTTATCTGTAATTCTTGAGTTATCACATATGATAATACCTAACCGAAGTTTTCAGTGGTCAGATTTATTTGGAAATTTAGTAGGAGTGATTATTGTTTTTTTCATAAACATTCTTATAAGGAAATATGGTATTTTTCAAAAATAAATTATTAATTTTTTTACTCTTTTTTATTTTAAGTTCTTGTTCTTCAATTCCTAAGAATACAAATAATAGTTGTTTAATTTTTAATGAAAAATATCTCTGGTATAAGCACACCAAAAAAGTTGAGAAAAAATGGGGTACCCCAATTTACATTCAGCTAGCAATTATTAAAATGGAGTCAAATTTTGATTGGCTTGCGAAACCTTCAAGACAAAAAATTTTTAAAGTAATTCCTTATAAACGACCTTCCAGTTCATTCGGATATTCCCAAGCTGTAAAAGGAACCTGGGAACAATATAAAAGAGAAACAGGAAATAAATTAGCAACAAGAGTGAGATTTAAAGATAGTGTTGATTTTATTGGTTGGTATACAACTAAAACAGAATCTATTCTAAAAATTTCTAAAACAGATGCATTCAAACAATATCTCGCTTATCATGAAGGTTGGGGAAATTTTAAAAACTATAAACAAAAAAAAAATGTAATTGAATTGGCCAAAAAAGTAGAAAGACAGTCAAATATTTACAAAAATCAACTTTCTAAATGTAAAAATTCACTTAAAAGAAAAAAATTTATTATTTTTTAGTTAATTCTTTTTTTAATTCGATATCTACAAAATCTATTCTTTTAGTATTTTTTGCTAATGCAAGATACATTGTGGGTGTTATATAAAGTGTGAAAAATGTTGAAATAATCATCCCACCAAGAATTGTCGAACCTACAGCTAATCTTGAACCTTCACCTGCACCTGGACCGATATTTCCTATTACCAAAGGTAGCATTGCAATCATAGTGCTTAATGAAGTCATAATAATTGGTCTAAATCTCACTCTACAAGCTTCCCTAATTGCTGTATGGATATTTTTTCCAGATACTCTGATTTGATTTGCGTAATCAACAATCAATATACTATTTTTTGTAGAGATACCTATAAGAATAATTAAAGCTATTTGAGAGAAAATATTAATAGAGCTATTTAAAAATAGGATAAAGATTATTCCACCAAAAATAGCTAATGGCACGGTTAAGATAATTATAAATGGATGAATAAAAGAATTAAATGTTGCTGCCATTACTAAATAAGCAGTAATAAGAGATAGTGCGAAAATAAGAAATAATTCGTTACTTGTTTCTTGAATTTCCTCAGATTTTCCTTTCCATGCAATTTGATTTTCTGGAGCAAATTTTGACATTACATCTTCGAAATATTTCATAGCTTCTGTAAGAGTATAACCTTCATTAATGTTAGCAGAAATTGTTATAGCTCTTTGTCTATTATATCTCGAAAGTTCTTTAGCTGAACCTTCTTCTTTAAAACTAACTAAATTTGATAAGGATATTAATTTACCATTGGTTTCTGATCTTACAAAAATTTTTGATATTCCCTCTTTATTTCTTCTATCAGATAAATATTGTTGAAGTATAATTGGGTATTCCTTACCAAGTTTATTAAAAGTTGTAATTTCTTTACCACCATATAAAGTTTCCAACGTTTCCCCGATAGTTTTTGTTGAAACACCCAAATCTTTCGATTTATTTTTGTTAATTAATAATTTTACCTCAGGTTTATTTCTATTATAATCTGAGGCAATTCTAGATAAATTTTTATTAGACCTAAGCTTTTTGATTATCCTTTTCTGAATATCCTCAAGCTCTTCATAAGTATTCCCATAAATGACCATTTGTACAGGCTTGTTATAATTGGAAACTCTTATAGACTGAGGTGATATTGGAAAAGCAACAGCTTGAGGTAGTGTTACAATTTTTCCGATAGCTTCTCTTAATATAGTTTCTTGACCCTTGTCTCTTTTTTTCCAATCCTCCAGCAGTGCTATTATAATAAAGCTATTAAATGAATTTGCTGAATTTCCAAAGCCTGGTACTCTCATTATAAATCTCGAGTAAGGACTATTTTCTTCCTGCAGTAAAGGGATCAGTCTTGACTCAACTTTTTGAGCCTGATCTTGCGTGTATTCAAAAGAACTTCCTTCATCGGTAGCACCTATAATTAAATAAGCTCCTCTATCTTCCATTGGGAGAAGTTCTTTTTTTGAAAAATTGAAAAGAATTATAGACGTAATAATAATGAAAATTATAAAAAAACTAATTGTTTTTGTCTTATCAATTAAAATATCAAGTGTATCATTATAAAATTCCGAAAAGTTTAAAAAAATTTTTTCAAATTTTTTAATAAAAGTTTTTTTTGAACTTTCTTTATTTAAAAATTTACTTGCTAACATTGGTGATAATGATAGCGCAACAAAAGAAGAAACAATTATTGAAAAAGATAAAGCGATCGCTGTTTCTTTAAATAAAGTCCCAGATATTCCATCTATAAAAATAAGTGGCAAGAAAACTGCAATCAAAATTAAAGTTGTTGCAATAATTGCAAAAGAAATTTGTTTTGATCCCTTAAATGAAGCAACAAGTGGTGACTCGCCATTTTCAATCCTTCTGTAAATTGCATCAGTCATAATTACAGAGTCATCAGTTATTATTCCTATTGCTAAAATAAAACTTAAAAGTACAAAAATATTTATTGATAATCCAAAAATATATAACCCAAGAAACGACGCTATTAAACTAACAGGTAATGCTATAGCCGGGACTATAACAGCTTTTAAATTTCCAAGAAATAAATAGATGATTATTACTACTAGAATGAAGGCAATTATCAGGGTTTTGTAAACTTCCTCTATGGCTGTTTCAACATAGTTTGCTCTGTTAAATGAAACTCTCAAATCAAGACCTTCAGGCAAAGTTTTTTTTACTTCTTTAATTTTCTTCTGTATAGCCTTTGATAACTCAACAGTTGAGGCACCACTTCTAGCATAAATACCAATACCTACAGTTTTTTGATTTAATTGATCTTTTGTTTGTGCTTTAAAAAGCGTTTTTTCTGAAACAGGACCAAATTCAATATTTGCAACATCTGATAGCTGTACAATTTTGTTATTAGTTTTTTTTATTGGTAACTGTTTAATTGTCTCAATATTTTCATAAGATTTATCTAAATTAATTGTTAAATCTATATTATCAGCTTCAAGAGTACCAGCGGGCAAACTTATATTTTCACCTCTTAAAGAATTTTCAACTTCCCTTATTGTAAGATCATTTGCTGCAAGTTTAATTGGATTAACCCAAACTCTGATACTTAATTCTCTTAAACCTCCAACTCTAATTCTACCAACATTTTTTACGCTTGAAAATTGATCTACCAAATATCTTTCAGCATAATCTCCTAATTCAAGATCACTCCAAGTTGATGAGGATAAAGATAGCCACATTGTTGTTGTAAAACCTGCGGCTCTCTTAATTATCTGAGGTGGATCAGATTCTGATGGTAATTTATCTACAACTCTAGAAACCCTTTCTCTAATATCATTTGCAGCATTGTCCAAATTGATACTAGTGTCAAATTCAATATTAATTGTACCCCTACCATTTTCTGATTTTGAGTCGATATTTTTGATACCCTCAGCTCCTCCCACAACATCTTCGACTATTTGAGTAACTTCTTGATCTACGATTGATGCGGATGCAGATTTATAATTTATTTGAACTTGTACCACAGGAGGCTGGATTCCATTAGGCAATTCTCTTACAGGTAGTTTCCAAAAAACAAACAAACCAAAAACAACTAGAATTAATGACATCACCCATGAGACAGCTGGTCTTTTAATACTTAATTCTGTAATAAACATTTATTGATAGATTGGTTTTATTTTACCTTGAGGTCTTACTTTTTTTAAACCCTCAGCAACAATTGTATCTCCTAAATTTAATCCTGAAATTATCTCAATCTTTTTATTATTTCTAATACCAGTTTTTACATCTGTTTTTATAGCAATATTTTCATCGTTTATCTTATAAACATAAGAATTTTCACCTTCTACCATTACACTTGTATCCGGCACACTTTTTGATTTTCTAAGATTAAATTTTACACTTACTTCTAATAAAGATCCTGAAATTAGTTCTAAATTTTTATTGTTCACTTTAACTCTACACAATAAACTTCTTGTATCAGCATTAATTCTGCTTGATACAAAGTCAACTTCACCTAAAAATATCTTATCTTTATAACTAGATATTTTGACATCAACAGGAAGACCTTTTTTTATTGAAGCAGAGTAATTTTCTGGAATTTTGATATCTGAGAATATTTTTGAATTATCATCTAATGTAATTATGAAAATATTATCTGATATTAAAATATCCTCTGTTAAACCTGTATAACCTAAAACACCACTAAACGGTGCAATAATATCTCCACTTTTTAATTTTATTATTGTTTGACCTTTTTTGACAAAATTCTTTAATTTTATATCATTTAAAAGTTCATCTTTTTTGATTTTATAACTTTTTGACTTATTTGATATTGCTGTTCCAAAAGTTTCTATATTTTCGTAAAATTCATTTTCAATCACTTCAGTGACAAGTATTCCAGGAGGAGGAATTTTACTAAATTTTTTTTTGAAATGATTTTCAATTAAAGTTCTTCCAATAATTACAGAAGCAATAATTAAAAAAAATACCAATGTTATTGAAATAATTTTTGTTGATCTTTTCATATTTATTTTAAATTATACCGTATTCAGCCCAAGAACCATCGTAAATACAAGGTAGATATTTATCATTTATCAAAGAATAAGCTAGTGCCAAAACGCATGCTGTTACCCCAGAACCACAAGAAAAAACAATATTTTTTTCATCCATTTTACCAAGGCAAGATCCAAAAATTTTTTTAAGTTCTTTAATATTCTTGAATGTTTTATCGTCATTTAAACATTTATTAAAAGGTATACAGAATGAATTTTTGATAGATCCACTTCTTAATCCTTTACGAGGTTCTGGTGTTTTACCCTCAAATCTTTCAATGCTTCTTGCATCAATTACTTTAAATTTTTTATTGATAAGATTTTGATTTATTGCTTTTTTATCTTTTACTAATTCTTTTTTTTCAAAAGATTTATAGTTTGTCACTTCATCTTTTTTAATAGCCTTTGTTATTTCTCTTCCTTCTTCATTCCATTTTTTTAAACCACCATTTAGAACATGAACTAATTTTGGATTATGACCAAAATAAATAAAATTAAACCAGCAACGACAAGAACTTATAACATCAGAATTATCATAAATTACGATGTTATCATTTTCTCTTATACCCATTTTAGAGATTATTTTTTCCCATTCATTTATATCAACAAGCATATGGGGAAGATTTGTATCTTTTTTTGAATTTTCATCTAAGTCAAAAAATATAGCATTTGGAATATGATTAGTTTTGAATTCTTCTAAACCAATTCTTTTTGTTTGAGGCATGTGCCAAGAGCAGTCAATTATTTTCACATTTTCTAAATTTTTATCCAACCATTCAGTTTCAACTAAAGACATTTTTATCTTTTTTCCAAATATTTTTGATGATATTCTTCAGCTGGACAGTAATTTTTTAATAATGATATTTTTGTTACGATCTCACCATTAAATTTTGGATTAAAATCTTCAAATACTTTTTCTGCGATCTGTTTTTGAGATTGATTTAAATAAAAAATTTCACTTCTATATTGTGTCCCAAAATCTGGACCTTGTGAATTTAAAGTTGTAGGATCATGTATCTCAAAGAAAATATTGAGTATCTTTTCATAAGAGATTGTTTTTTCATCATAATCGAGCTTTACCACTTCTGCATGATTGGTTTTTCCAGAGCAAACTTCCTTATATGTGACAGTTGGACTATTTCCACCACAATAACCTACTTCTGTTTTGATGACTCCATTAACTTTGCTAAATTTCATTTCTGGCCCCCAAAAACATCCAAGTGCTAAAACTGCTATTTCCATTGATTATGATTTAAATTAATTTACAAATTATTCTTATGCTTAGTAAAAATCAATTGGGTTTTTTGTACATGTTTTTGTCTATATGTGCGTTTTCTTTAATGGATATTATTGTAAAATGGTCTGTAGATTATCCAATTGGACAAGTTTTGTTTTTTAGGGGTTTCTTTGGCATTATTTTTTATTTTTTTATAATTCCTAGAGATCGTCTTCATAATTTTTATAAAACGGATAGACCAGGGTTACATTTACTTAGATGTTTATCGGGATTGATTGCGCTTGTGGCAATTTTTATTGCGCTAAGAAAGCTACCATTAGCTACTGTTGTAAGTATATCTTTTGCAGCTCCAATATTTACAACTATATTTTCTATTTTTTTATTGAGTGAGAAGGTTGGAATTTTTCGATGGTTAGCAGTTATAATAGGATTTGTGGGTATTTTAATCATTACTGAGCCAGGTATTAGTGAATTAAATATTTATTACATTTTTCCTATAATTTTTTGCCTGGGTCTGTCATATGTTGCTATTACTATAAGACAACTTTCCTCAACTGAGCCGGTTTGGTTGATCTCTTTTTATTTTTCATTATCTATAACTTTACTGAGTTTTCTGACTATTCCTAATGGCTGGGTAACTCCTAGTTTTCATGATTTTATTATACTATCTTTAATAGGAATTTTTGGTGGAGTTGCTAACTTATGGTTAAGCCAATCATATAAATATTCAGAGGTATCTCTTGTCACTCCCTTAAAATATTTAGCTTTAGTTTTTGCTATATTTTTTGGATATTTTATCTGGGGTGAAATACCTACAATTAAAACATTGTTAGGAGCTATTTTGGTAATATTTTCAACTTTGATAATTTTTCGCAGAGAGATTTATAACAAAAAGATTATTACTTCAAAAACAATAAATGACTAAAAAACCAGCTTATTGGAATTATGCAAAAAAATATTTATCAAGTAAAGATAAAACCATTTCTAATCTAATTAAAAGATATAAAAGTCCATCAGAAAAAGTTTTGACTTCAAGAAAAGATATTTTCTTTTCTTTATGTAAAAGTATTATTGGACAACAAATTAGTGTCTTTGCAGCTAATTCAGTATTCCTTAAATTTAAGGTAAAATGTAAGAATAAGATTAATGCGAAAACAGTAAATAAATTATCCAAAAGAGATTTAAAAAATTGTGGTTTAAGTCGTCAGAAGATTTTAGGAATTAAGAATTTAGCTAAACAAATATTAAATAAATCATTTAACCCAAAATTAATTAGTAAAATGTCAGATGAAGAGGCAATTTTATATTTATCAAGTCTTAAACAGATAGGAAAGTGGTCGGCAGAAATGATTTTATTGTTTACTTATAACAGGCCAAATATTTGGCCAGTGCAAGATATTGGGTTATTAAGAGCTATTTCAAAAAATTATAAAAAAAAATATTTACCGCCTGATAAATTTGTAAATCTTCTATACAAAAGATTTTCACCTTATTGCTCAGTTGCAACATGGTATCTATGGAGAAGCATTGATCCTGAACCGATTCAATATTAAATACCTTCAATAATTTGATGGTGTCTTATTACAGTATTGTTTAATAATGAATGGGCCGCTTGATATTCTGATGAGTAAAAAAATTTTTTTGCCAGATCAAATGAAGGAAATTCTATTACTGCAGTCCTTATGAAATCATTTCCCTCTGTTGTAACTTTTTTTCCAGCTCTAACTAAAAATTTACCATTATATTTATCTACGGCCTTTTTCGCCTCTACTGCATATTGTTTTAAAATTTCGGTACTATCAATTTTTTCATATACACAGATTATATAACCCTTATTCATTTTTCTAACCAATCATTAAATTTGTCTAAGTTGTTTAAAATATATTTTGGCAATAACTTCATATCTAATTTTTCTAAATTATTCCCTTCTTTAAATTTATTAGATCTTGAATCTACTTTTAAATTATAAACAGTTTTTTTTTGATTTATTAATTCTTGAATTTTTTTTGTCCCTAATGGATTAATTTCATACTCAGTATGATGTAAATATGACTTAAGTTTTTTTTCAATGTCTTTTGGATTCTTTATGTAAGAAAAATGCCATCCACCTTTATTTAATATTTCAATATTTGAGTATTTAGTTTTTGAAAACCAAGTATCAAGTCTCCAAAAAGGGTAATTTCTATCCTTTATATTTCTCAGCCATTGAGGTGATTCTAATATTTTTTTTTTACATGCTTTGGATCCTGTCCAGAAATAATCTTTTATAAATAAATTAAATTTGTAATAAATCATAATTTGTTTAAAAAAAACAATATTTGCTTTTGATTCTTTTAAATTGTTAATTTCTAAATTTGGTATCTCATCTAAATCCGAAACAATTATCCAGTCTTCATCAGATGCATTTTCGAGACCTTTCGTAATGAAATTTCTCTGATAGTTCTCTCTTCTAAGAGCATTCATAATTTCTTTACCAGCCTTATTTTCCACACTATCATCGATAGATATTTTTGAGTGAATTTCTCCCTCGTGATCAATTAATAAATAGATTATTTTTTTTTTAAATTTAATGAATTTATTCATGTCAAAGTTAGGTTTTCTTTTTTCCCCATTGTGATTATAAATTGACTCAACTATCACAAAGTAATCAACAAATTTGTCTAAGTAATTTAATCTCAAATCTAGTAATAGATCTTCATCAAAATACATAAAACAATCAAATATTTTCATAATTTCTTTTTAATCTTTTTTAATTTTTTTTATATGATAAAAAAATACATGGCAG
>MDTG01443825.1_pt1 | contig 10566 bp, 11 predicted proteins | sample 811421 | NCBI WGS metagenome assembly MDTG01 (sample SAMN05326645, study PRJNA326480) | marine metagenome | isolation source: seawater | place: Pacific Ocean: South East | collected 2011
ATATTTTATTCTTTTTCATTATTTAATTTTTTAAACAAATCTTTTGCCATTTTGAAGTGAATTGTTTTTTTTTCAGGGGTATTAATTTTTTCACCTGTTTTGGGATTTCTTGATATTCTTGCTTTTTGTGTATTTGTTGAAAAAATTCCCCATCCTCTAATTTCAACTCTTTCACCTCTTTGAAGAGTAAATTTTATTTCATTTAAAACAATGTTAATAAATTTTTCTAAGTCTTTCTTCAGAAAATTAGGATAATTTTCAGAAAGTTGTTTTAAGAGTTTTGATTTTACAACTGCCAAATCTTATATTTTATTTTATTTTTCTTCTTTATTTTTTTTATTCAATTTTTCTGATAAAGAGGAGAACGGTAGATTTTTGCCCGAACTCTCTGTTCCATATTTTTCTAATGCCTCTTTTTTTTCTATTTCTTCTAATAATTTAATACTTAAATTTATTTTTCTTTTTTCAAAGTCTAAATCAGAAATAGCGCAATCTATTCTTTCACCACCTGTAAATCTAGAAGGTCTTGCATCAGCAGCATTAATTGCTATTTGAGATTTTTTTATTATAAAATCCATCTCACACCCCTCAGGTCTTACTATCAAACCTTTATTATCTGTTGATATAATTTTTACAGTTATTGTTTGGTTAATTTTTTTATCTTTAAACCAGTCCATCGGGTCAGATTTTGTTTGTTTTAAGCCAGCTCTTATCTTTTGTTCTGATACCTTTGTTTCTAAAATTTTAACTTTGATTTTATCTCCTTTTTTATAATTCTCTAATTCTTCCTCAGAGTTATTAAGATAAGTTAAATCATTGCTATGTAAAAATATATCTAAATCAAAATCCTCAACATTTAAAAATAGAGAGTACTCATTTTTACTCACTACAGTCCCTTCCACTATTGATCCAAGAGGATATTTTTTTTCAAAAACTTCGTAAGGATTTTCCACAGTTAATCTGTGTGAAATAGCTACTCGTCTTTTTTCCTTATTTATTTCAGTTATAATACAATTAATCTCATCCCCAACCTTAAACATTTTTTTTGCCGACACATTTTTTTTTGACCAACTAAGCTCACTTGAGTGTAATAAGGTTGTTAAACCAGGTTCAAGTTCACAAAATGCTCCGAAGTCCATTATTTTAACAACTTTAACCTTGTAAACTTTGTTTAATTCATAATTTTCAATATGCTCAAAAGGATCAGGAGACAATTGTTTTACAGAGCAACCTACTTGTAGTTTTTCTTTATCAACTGAAATTACTTTCAAATCATGTTTTTCACCAATATTAAACACCTCATCTGGATGATTAACTCTAGAGTAAGAAATTTCTTGCAAATGAACTAGAACATCTAGTTCATTATTAACATTAAAAAAACATCCAAAAGAACTATAACCTTTAACTTCAGCGTTTTTAATCACATCCCCAACTTTATATTTTTCTATAATTTTTGCTTTATCTTCCTTTTTAAATGAAGAAATTATTTCTCTTCTTGATACACAGGCATTGCCTCTAATTTTGTCTAATTTAATTAGTGCAAATTTTTGCGGCTCATTCATTAAATGGCTAATATCTTTCATTGGCTTGTCACTTATTTGAGATCCAGGCAAAAACATTAATGATCCAGTTTCTATATGCTCTACTATACATCCTCCCTTGCACTTTGACGTAATTTTACCCATTATCGGTTCGTTTTTTTCATATGCCTCAACTAGTTTGTCCCAACCTTTAATTTTTTGTGCTTTACTTGCTGATACAACTACTTCACCGTTTTTGTCCTCTATTCTCTCTAATAGAACTGAAATTTTCTCACCAACTTTAATTTTTTCACTTAATCCCATGCTTTTTAATTCATTTACATCAAGGACTGGTTCGCTTTTTAATCCCTCAATAAATAAAAAAACAAACTTTTCAGTAATTTTATTGATTTTACCTTCAATTATCTTTCCTTCTTCAATATTTGTTTTGGAAAGTTGACTATTTAATAGCTTTTCAAATTCTTGGGAGGCTGGGGTTAAAAGATCTTTATAAATTTCCATTAATATTTAATTTCATTATTTAAAACACGATCTTTTAGTTAAATTTGACATTATAATCAACATCGAAATACCTTTATCAGTATAAAAATAATTAAAAATTTCATTATTTTTGGAGGTTTTCGTCAAATTTTTAATCCAGTTGAAGAATTTAGACCAAAATATCTTACTTTTTAATTTATTTGGGCCCCAAGATCTTTAATTTTGTCCAAAAAGCTTGGAAAAGAAGTCTTAATAGAATCTTTATCATAAATTTTCCAATTTCCACCAAAGGCCAAAGCTGCAACTACACTAGTCATAAAAACCCTGTGATCTTTGAGAAAATTTTTAATAGTAATTTTTTTTTTAATAATCAAATTTGGATTTCCAAATATTTTTATACTATCTTTAGAAATTATATTTTTAATACCAATTTGGTTTAAGAGTTTTGAGCCCCATTTTAATCTGGGACTTTCTTTTTGATTTAATTCAGATAAATTTTTGAATTTTGATATTCCATTGGCTCTTGCAGCTAACAAAAATATTAGTAAGAACTCATCAATTGCAGCAGTGTTTAAATTAGATGGACAATTAATTGCTTTTAAGTTTTGATTGGAATAAATATGTAAATCACCTATTTTTTCACCATTAAGTATTTTTTTATTTTTAACATATAGTCTAACATTCATTTTTTTTAAAATTTTTAAAATACCCACTCTAGTTGGATTTATATTTACCGACCTGATAATTAAACTGGATTTTTTTGCTAAAATAGTAAGAACAATAAAAAAAGCACTAGAACTAATATCAGAAGGAATTTTATAATTAAAGGGTCTTACTTTTTTTTTTCCATTGATTTTAATTAAATCATAATTTTTACTTTTTTTTATTTGTATAGGTAAATTTAAATATCTAAAAAGTATTTCAGAATGATTACGAGATTTTTTTGCCTTAATTTTAGTTGTACCTTTTGTATTTAGTGCAGCAAACATAACACTACTTTTACATTGTGCAGATCCTTTTTTTTCAAAATAATTAATTGGTTTTGCAAATTTTGTACCATTAATGGTTAAAGGAAGTTTACCATTTTTAGTTTTAAAATTTGCACCAAACTTTTCTAAAGGTCTAACTATTCTGTAAAAATCTCTATTTGATAGACTTTTGTCACCTTTAATTTTTACTTTTTTTTTTGAGTGAACTAGTAGACCAGGTAAAAGCCTTGCTAGGGTTCCTGAGTTTCCTGCATCAAGAGTAATTTTTTTTTTAAAATTAAAACCATTAAGGCCATTTCCAAAAATTTCACATTTATCTTTTTTTAACTTTACTTTTATTCCAAGTTTTTTTAAACAATTTAAGGTACTGGTTACATCTTCAGATCTTAAAAGATTATAAGAAGTTGATTTACCTTTTGCTTGGGACGCCATTAAGGCCCATCTTATAGATAAACTTTTGTCACCTTCAATCTTAATTGATTTTTTAAAAGGTTTTATAGAATGAGAAATTTTAATAATATTATTCACAATTTTTTAGCTTATTTTAAATGAATCTCCAAAATAGACATTTTTAGCATCTATGTTTTGAATTAAGCTTGAAGGTGTTCCATGAGCCACCACTTTTCCATTATGAATAATTGCTGCTGTATCAACACAAGCAAGCAAATCTCGAGCTTGATGATCACATAGGATAACAGAAATATTGTTGTTACTTTGTAGATTTACTATAATTTCTTGAAGAGCTTTTATGGTCAATAGATCGAGTGCAGCAAAAGGCTCATCCAAAAGAAGTATTTTGGGATCAGCAATCAAAGCTATTGCAATTACCAGTTTTTTTTTTTGTCCACCGGATAAAAAATTTGCTTTAATGTCTCTTATAGAATCTAACTCAAATTTAGATATTAATGAGTTAATTTTTTCTTCTCTCAAGTTGATCTCATTGATTGTTATTTCTGAAATTGCTTTTAAATTTTCATAAACTGTAAGTTCATGGAAAAAACCACCATATTGTGGAACAAAACCAATTTTAAACTTTAAAGTTCTTTGATAAATTGGATATTCATTTACTATTTTAGAATTGATTACTATTGAACCAAAATCAGGGGAAAGCAAACCGGTTATCAAATTAAAAATTGTTGATTTTCCAACACCATTAGGACCCAATAAACCTAATATTTGACCATTATTTAAATTAAGATTTAAATTGTCTAAAATAATTTTTCTGCCAAATTTAAGGGAAATTTTTTCTAATTTAAGTATTGATTTATCTTTGTTTTTAAATGATTTAATTCGGAACTTTTTTATATTGCTCATCTTTTATTTTGAATTTATTTTGATTTTTTCATTAGTTTTATCCATAAAAATTTGAATATCTTTAGTTTTTAAATCAATTTTTATATTATCAGCTGTTCCTTTACCATTCATACCCTCATATATAATATTATCGTTAATTTGCACAACACTATTATTAAAATCTAAAAATAATTTTTCAGATTGTATAGTATTATTTATATAGGTAATTTTTATATTTTTGTTAAAAGTCGTATTATAATTTGTATTATCAAAAACAGCTTTATCAGATTTAATTATTAATGGGAGAGATTTTTCATAAATAATTATTGCAGACACATCTTGCATATGAACTGTTTCATTGCCTTCAACATATATTATTTCACTTAAACCTGCTGATATATTGTAGGTTGTTCCATTTTCGAAATTTACATCATATTTGAGATTTTTAATTAAATTATTTTTATTTTCCAAACTTAATTCATTGTTTTTTGATATTATTTTATCTGCTACATTCCTTTCATCAGAATATCTTTTATAAACAAAAAGACCTATCATCAAAATAAATGAATAAATTAAAAATTTAGTTATTTTCCTCGTCAATAATTTATCTCGAATTTTTTAAAATATTATGAATATGTAAAACACCAATAGTTTTTCTTTTATTATTTTTTTTGTAAACACAAGCACTTGTAATTTTCTTTTTATTCATTTTAATCAAAATTTCCGATGCTAAAACATTTTGTTCAACTATAAAAGGATTTTGAGTCATAAAAGATTTTATTTTAAGATTTTGGATTTTATTTTTTTTTTGTAATAATCTTTTTAGATCACCGTCTGTGAATATCCCAGTGGTAAACCCTTGATTATTGATAAGCACAATGAAGCCTAGTTTTTTTGAATTTAAGATTTTCAAAGCATTTTTCATTGATTGATTCTCATTTACAAAAGGAATTTTATTTTTAACTAACATCAAATCACCAGCCGTCTTTAATTTTGCACTTAAACTTCCTCCAGGATGGAATTTTTTAAAATCTAGCTTACCAAATTTCTTTTTCCTCATTAGCGAGATGGCTAGCGCATCTCCAATAGCAAGCTGTATAGTTGTACTTGAAGTTGGAACGATTCCATGTCCAGACTCAATTACCTCTGGGATTAAAAGTCTTATGTTTGAGAATTTATATAGCAAAGAATCTTTATTAGACATAATTCCAACTAAAATAATTTTATTTTTTTTTTGCGTAATCAATTATATTTGATAATTCTGAAGTATTTCCAGAATTACTTATTAGAATTAAAATATCATTTTTGGTAATTCGTCCTAAATCTCCATGTGAACAATCGGAAGCAGAAATTGAAAAAGAGGGAGTTCCAACTGAGGATAACGTCGCTGAAATTTTTGAAGCAATTATTCCACTTTTTCCAACTCCACAAATTATTACTTTTGATTTACATCTAATTAATGAATTGACTGTCTTTTCAAATGATTCATCTAATGAATATTTTAATTTTTTAAGCGCTCTAATTTGTAAATCAATTACATTTTTGCCAATTTCTTTAATTTCATTTTTCATTTTTAATGAGACCAAATATCATCCTTAAATAATGCTAGATCGAGGTCAACTCTAGTTGTTAAAAATTTCAAACAATCTTTGTATAGCTCAATTCTGTTCTCTCTTTCCAATATTTTTTCTAATTCTTGGTGAATTCTGTGAAGGTATATTACATCATTTGCACAATATTTTTGCTGTGCTGGAGTAAGTTCGCCTCCAAAGTCTGAACTTTGAAACTGCTTACTTATATCAATGTTTATAAATTCCTTTATCAAGGTTTTTAAAGAGTGACTATCGGAATAAGATCTAGCAAGTTTAGAAGCAATTTTTGTATCTAAAATATTATTTGTTTGGGTCTTTAAATAATATTTAATATGAGCAATATCGGCCCTGCCGTAATGAAAAATTTTAGTTATAGATTTATTAGCCAATATATTTACCAAATTTGGAGCGTTATAGGTGGATCTATCCAATTGAATAATGTGTGCATCATTTTTACCTGAAGAAATTTGAATTATACACAGAGGATCCCTTTGAATATTTAACCCCATAAACTCACCATCAACAGCAACAACATTGCCTAAATTTAAATCATCTGGTAAATCTTTTTTATAAAGTTTAATATCAATACTCATTTTAATTATATTATATATATGAAAGCAAAAAATTGTCTAATTTTTGGCGGTAGCGGACAAGTTGGAAGATATCTAATAAGAAAGCTTACTAAAAACAACTATAAAGTCACTGTAGTTACAAGAAATATTCATCAAAAAAGCTATATTATTAAAACTCAAGCAAATGCGGGCTATATTGACATTGTTGAGGCAAATATTTTTGATGAGGAAAAAATAAGAAAACTCTTTAAAAATGCCGATATCTGTATAAATCTAGTCGGGATATTATATGAGAAAAAAAGAGGAAATACTTTTAAAAACATACATGCAATATTCCCTTTAATACTTTCTAAGCTTTGCAAAGAATTTGGATTAGATAAATTTGTTCATTTATCTGCTTTGGGTATAAGTGAAGCCACTGACTCTCTTTACGCAAAAAGCAAACTGGATGGAGAAAAAAATATTTTAGAAAATTTTCCTTTATCAACAATTCTGAGACCATCTATTGTTTATTCTGTAGATGACAAATTTACAACAAGTTTTATGTCATTGCTTAGTATTCTACCAATATTTCCGTTATATTATTCAGGAAAAACAAAATTTACTCCAATTCACTGTTCAGACCTTACAGAAATTATTTATAATGTTATTTCAAATAATTACGAGCATAAGATAATTGAATGTATAGGCCCACAAACTCTTACTTTTAAGGAAATTATAAAAACTCTCCTTAACCTAATTTATAAAAAAAGAATTCTGTTACCACTTCCTTTATTAGTAGCTAAAATTTCTGCAAAATTTTTTGAATTGTTTCCATCACCTTTGTTGACACAAGATCAATTGAGACTTTTGAAATATGATAATGTAGCGTCAGGAAAATACAAAACCAATTTTGATATTAATTTACCAAGCAAACGTATTTTTGATCAAGAAGTTGAGAAATATAGTTATATGTGGCGTGAGGGAGGACAGTTTTCAAAAAAAAATTAAAAATCTAATTAAGCACTTTTGATTTTTTTTCCAATAAATTCAGGCACATCTTCTTTTTCCGTGATATCTTCTTTTTTACCTTTGGGTTGATAAGCATACAACAAATGAAGTTTGCAGTAAGAAAAATCTTTTAGAGACGATCTTCCACAAAAGTAAAATGTTTTTTCATCCGGATGACCAATTGGCCATTTGCATGAATTTTCATCTAATTCCTCTAATTGCTTTGGGTTTTCAGGTTCAAAATCTTTCTCAATTATCAAAGATTTAAATTTACTTCTTCTACCTTTTTTTGATTTATTACTCTGATCATAAACTGATTTTTCAAAACTTTGATTAGACGTTACGGTTCTGGTTTTAATCTTCGCAGAAAGATTTAATCTATGAGCCTTACCAATAACTGCATTTCTACTTATTCCACCTATAATCTCTGCTATTTGGCTTGCGGTATTACCTTTGCCCCAAAGTTCTTTTAGTTTTTCAACTTTTTCTTCTGTCCAGCTCATTTTTATCTATATTTAGTGTTATAAAATAATTATAACACAATATACTGATATCTATTTTAATTAAACAAGAATTTATTTAGGGTTATCAACACTTATTAAGTTGAATTATTTATAAATATATTCAATCCAAACTTGTATTTAATATTTAAGTTTATAAAAAGTTTATAAAATATGAGCTATTTAGCAAAAAACTATAACAGAAAAAAAATTTCATTTGTAAAAGGAAAGGGAAGTTATCTTTTCACTACAAATGGAACTAAATATTTAGATTTCGTTCAAGGCATAGCGGTAAATTGTTTGGGCCATGCAAATTCAAAATTAGTTAAAACTATCAATGACCAATCAAAAAAACTTTGGCATGTTTCTAATGCTTTTCAAATTCCAGAAGGGGAAAAATTGGCAAAAAAGTTGTGCAAAAAAACTTTTGCTGATTATGTGATATTTCAAAATAGTGGAGCAGAAGCCACTGAGGCTGCAATCAAGGTAGCTAGACGATTTTTTTATTCTATTGGAAAACCTAATAAAACTAGGATTTTATGTATAAAAAATTCTTTTCATGGAAGAACTTTGGCTACAATTTTTGCAAGTGGGTCAAAGAAAATGACAGAGGGATTTGGACATGTAGGCGGGTTTGATCACTTTACTTTTGGAGACCATAAATCTTTAAAAAAAAAAATTACTAAAAATACGGCAGCAATCATGATTGAACCTATAATGGGCGAGGGTGGCATTAAAGTAATACCAGACTGGTGTTTAAAAGAATTGAGAAAGTTGTGTAATAAGAAAAAAATATTACTTATTTTAGATGAGGTGCAATGTGGCATTTCACGGACAGGCGATTTTTTTTCTTTTGAACAATCAAAAGTTAAGCCTGATATAGTTCCAATTGCAAAAGGAATAGGTGGCGGATTTCCTATGGGAGCAGTTTTGATGAATAAAAAAGTTGCGAATGGAATGACACCAGGAACTCATGGCTCTACCTTTGGCGGAAATCCATTAGCCATGTCAGTTGGTAATACAGTTATAGATATAGTTTCGAGTAAAAAATTTTTGAATAATGTAAAAAAAATGTCAGAATATTTTCTTTCAAATTTAAATCTAATTAAAAAAAAATATCCTAAAGTTATAAAAGAGATTAGAGGAAGAGGCTTTTTAATTGGAGTTCAGATACAAAAAGATCAAACGAAATTTATAAAAAAATTGATGGATAATAAATTATTAACTATCCGTGCTGCAGAAAATGTTGTTCGTATTTTACCTCCACTAAATGTAAAAAAAAAAGAACTTGATCAAGCTGTTAAGATCATATCTAAAGTTTGTTCAGAACTAAATTAAAATGAATCATTTTATTAATCTTAAAGATATTCCTATAAAAGATCTTAAAAAAATTTTAATTGATGCAAAAAAAAGAAAGATGGCAAGAAAAACTTTGAATAATCTTGAGATTGACAAGGGAGCTCCCTTAAAAGGTAAATTATTAATACAAATGTTTGAAAAATCTAGTTTAAGAACGCGATTAAGCTTTTATCTTGCTATCAAACAACTTGGTGGAAGTACTTTGACACTTAGACCTGATGAATTACATTTGTCCAAAGGTGGTGAGAGTATTGGGGACACTGCTAAAATATTATCTAATTTTGGAAACGCTTTTATGCTTAGAACAGATAGAGATGAAAAATTAGAGGAATTTAAAAAATATTTATCTATACCAATTATAAATGGATTAAGCCCGTCTTCTCATCCTACACAAATTTTATCCGATATTTTTACAGTTGAGGAAATTAAAAAAAAACCAATATCAAATTTGAATATTACTTGGATTGGAGATTCAAATAATGTCCTTAATTCATTGATTGCTGCATCAATTAAATTCTCATTTAAACTGAACATTGGCTGTCCAAAAAACTATCAACCAAAAAAAAACATTTTAGAATATATAAAAAATTATAAAAATAAGATTCATTTATATAATGACTCAAAAAAAGCAGTGACTGGGGCTGACGTAATTTTTTCAGATAAAGTAATATCTATGAATGATAAAGTTAATAAGATTAAAAAATTAAATCATTTTAAAAAATTTAAGATTGATGAAAAACTAATGAGTTTTGCAAAAAAAGATTGCATTTTTCTTCATTGTTTACCTAGAGGGAAAGAGGTAGATGAAAAAATCTTTTCAAGTAAGCAATCAAAAGTTTGGCAACAAGCTTCAAATAGAGTGCATGTCCAAAAATCTATATTACTTTATTGTTTTGGTAGTTTAAGGTAATGGTAAAGGATTGTCAGAATTTTGATTTAAATATAAAATAACTGAAGCCCTATCTTTTTCTTTCCTAAGTCCCGCAAAAGACATTTTTGTACCTTTAATCCATTTAGCTGGTTTAATTAAGTAACCATTCAATTCCTCGAAAGTCCATTCTTTATCATATCCAGAGAGAGCTTTTGAATATTTATAATCAGCTACAACACCGACTTTTCTTCCAACCACATTGTACAAAGCAGGACCAATATTATTTTTTCCATCTTTGACAATTGAGTGACATGCAGCACACTTTTTAAAAACTTTTTCACCAATTACAAGATCTCCCATAGACATCAAAGCAGCAATA
>MDTG01055690.1_pt1 | contig 10565 bp, 8 predicted proteins | sample 811421 | NCBI WGS metagenome assembly MDTG01 (sample SAMN05326645, study PRJNA326480) | marine metagenome | isolation source: seawater | place: Pacific Ocean: South East | collected 2011
ATTAAATACTGCATAAGTAATATTTAATCTTTCATCTATTTTTATAATATCTCTTTCGTAAGTTCCTCTTTCATTTGGCTTTGATAAAGAAGCTTTTTCTGATTCTTTAGCTAAAAGATACTTACCATCTTTAAATACTTCTGAAAAAGCAATATGTTTTCTAGATTTATCAACACCAAGAAAGTTTTTAAGTTTTGGAGTTTTAATCTTAATCATTTTAACATCTCTCCAAATTTCAGGACGAGATAACATACCAAGTACAACTTGGTCAGCATTCATACCTAAAAACTCAGTACTTCCACTTAGTTTTTGAACTATTTCTCTATTTAAAGAAGAAACTGGTTTCATTCTTCCTGAAGAACTTTGTGTTACTAGTCTTGCAAAGTTTTTTGCAGTCTCTGCTGATTCTTCTTTAAAAGTTTTTAAGTACTGAATTGTTTCTTGTGCTTTTGCTTTAAATTGGGCGTCTGTTTCTTCTGCTTTAAGTGATGTTGCACTAAAAGCAAAGATACATGCAGCAGCTATTGAAGCAATACTTTTAGAATCTACATATTTAGTAAGTTTTCTAAATCTTGATTTTTTATCAAAGAAGTTTAAGCAAAGTCCTAAAGTTAAAAGGAAGTAACCTAAATATGTTGGCCATTTACCAGGGTCATTATTTACAGATAATACTGTACCTGTTTCATCTGGGAAATATGAACTTTGGAAAAATAAAAAGTTACCTTCATGCATAGTTTTATTCATAAAAATTCTATAATCATAAGTATCAGAGTCTTCTTTTATAACAGTAACTTCTGAAGCATATGAAGATGGAGACATACTTCCTGGATATCTATCAAGTTGGAAATCATTTAATTTAATAGCAAATGGTAAAGTAAGTACTTTTGAACCATACTCTAATGATACAGTTACATCACCAAATTGTAAGTCTCTTTCTAAACCTTTTTGGCTTCTTCTTCCTGGTAGTTTTATTTCTTGTGTTTCTCCGTTAATTGTTACATCAAGAGTTAGCATACCCATTTTTGCATTGCCTTTTTTAGCTAAGAAGTAATTTTTATATAATACATTAACTTCTTTTTCACCAAAAGCAATCGTATGATCAAAATGATTATAGAATTTTTCTACATTAACAGCAAAATCTGACTCTTCTGATAATGCAGCAAATTCCATCTGGTACTCTTTAAAGTACTTTTTGTCGCTATCTTTGATTGTTACTTGTAAGTATGGTTCTAAAGAAATCATTCTGTTTTCTGTAGTACCTTCTTTAATTTGCATAATACCTTCATATCCTACATATCTTGTAACTCCTGCACCTATTAAAATAACTACAAATGAAAGATGAAATATAAATCTTGGAGTATTTTTCCACATCTTATATTTAAAAATAATACCTGCTAAATTAATAGTTGTAAGTACTAATATTGTTTCGTACCAAATATTATTATAAACTAATACTCTAGCTGATGAAGTACCAAAATCATTTTCAATAAAGGTAGCATAACCAGCTCCAATTGCTAAAATAGCAAGTAAAATTAATGTAGTCTTAAAAGAGAATAAGACGCTTGAAATTTTCAATAAAAATCCTTTTTAAATAATTGTCTAATTATATTCATAAGTGGTTAACTAATCGTTAACAATGAACCATTTATTTAATATTTGTGATAAAAAAAGAATTATAGCAAAAGAAGAGTTTGATTCTTATTGATTTAAGATAACATTTTATTAAAAATACTTATAATTGCGCATGGATTTAATAACATTACAAAAAAAGAAAGAAGATTGCAGAACTTGGAAGAATGTAGAACCTTGGTATACAAAAATTCAAGAAGTTGCAAAGAAAATAAATATTGATAATTTATCAATTGATTATGGTGATTGGTTTAGTGTTGGGAAAAAAGAAGATTTAAGTACTGAACAATTTGAATTACTAGAACAAGCGGCTAAAATACTGATTCCTTGGAGAAAAGGACCTTTTAATCTTTTTGGAATTGAAATTGATAGTGAATGGCAAAGTAATATTAAATATAATTTAATCAGACCTCATTTTAATTTAAAAGATAAAGTTGTTGCCGATATTGGTTGTAACAATGGATATTATATGTTTAGAATGCTTGAAGATAAACCAAAAAAATTAATTGGTTTTGATCCAGCACCTTTAACATTACATCAATTTGAATTTGTAAATCATTTCGTAAAATCAGATATTACATATGAAATGTTAGGAGTTGAACATTTAGAGTTTTATAATCATAAATTTGATTTTATTTTCATGTTAGGTGTTTTATATCATAGAGCAGATCCAGTTGGAACCTTAAAATCACTTGCAAGGGGACTAAACTCTAAGGGTGAAATTTTAATTGATACTTTTATGATAGATGGTGAAGAAGAAATTTGTTTAACGCCAAATAAAAGATATTCTAAAATTCCTAATATTTATTTCATACCTACAATTCCTGCTTTGACAAATTGGCTTAGTCGTGCTGGATTTGAAAATATTGAAGTAATTGCAGTTACAACTACAACTAGTGAAGAGCAAAGAAAAACACCTTGGTCATTTGATCAAAGTTTAGAAGATTTTTTAGATGAAAATGACAAGACTAAAACAGTTGAGGGTTATCCAGCTCCTAAAAGAGTGTATATGAAAGCTAAAAAGATACAATAGATTTAAAATAAATCCATTGTATCTTCTTCTGTTAAATCAGAAAATTTAAATAATTGACTTCTACCTTTATTTTTTGCTTCATAAAGTGCAATATCTGCATTTTTTATTGAATCAGTAATATTCCCATCAGAATTTACATCAAGTTTTTCAAAACCAATACATGTAGTTTTTAATAATGTTTGATTATTCTCTTCATCTACTAATATTTTTTTTATTGAGAAATCTTTTATAATTTTTTGTGCAGTTTCAATTGCCTCAAATTCAGAAGAATTACTTAATATTGTAACTAGAAATTCATCTGCATTAAGTCTTGCTACCATATCAAATTCATTTATATTTGAGTGAATAACTTTTGCTAATTCAATAAGTACTTTATCCCCAGCATCATAATCAAACTCGTCAATTACAGCTTTAAAGTGATCAACGCCAATCATAAAAAAGTATATTTCATTCTCTTTATTTTTTGTTAAATTAAGATGTTTTGTAAGGTTTTCTATTAGATAATTTCTATTATAAACTTTTGTTACAGAATCTAAAGAAGAAGATTCTATAAAGTTTTTCTTCATTATTCCATTTTGAATTATTGGAGAAATTTGAAAAAATGCAGCTTCAATAGTACTATACTTTGATTGTATTACTTGAAAATGTACGTTTGATGTAGCATTAAAAGATACTGTAGCATTTAAGTTTGTATGTGTGTTTATAATAAAAAAACAAGAATAATCATCATCTAAATAAAAGTCTTCACCTTTTACTAAAATCTCTTCTCTTGAATTTGTATTAATATCAAATAATGCAAAAACTACATTATCAATACTGAATTCATTATTTAACCAAGTATAAATATCATCAGCCATTTGATTGATATTTGTTGCATATTGTAGTTGTTCATATAAACTAAATATACTTTTAAGGGCTAAAAAGTCATTTTCGTTATCTGCAGATGACTTAATTAAGTCTAAAATATTATTTTTCAAAATTTACCACCTAAAAAAAATCAATTGTATTTGCACTCTCTTCACTATACTTGTAAGATTTGCTTCTACCCATATTTCTTGCTTCATATAAAGCAATATCAGCTCTTTTTATCGCATCATCGACATTTGTTGCATCATCCGGATAAATAGACATACCTACACAAATAGTTTTCTTAAGAGTTTGACTTGTCTCTTCATTAACTAAAACTTTTCTTGTAGAAAAATTATTAATTAGTTTATCTGTAACTATTGTAGCATTATTTTCATTAATTACATTCAAAAGAATAACTAAAAACTCATCTTCTGACATTTTAATTACTATATCTGATATTCTAATACTCTCTTTTAGTGTTGAAGTTAACTCAACTAAGACTTTATCTCCAATAGTATAATCAAACTCATCAACAACTGCTTTAAATTGATCAATACCTATTTTTAAAAATCCAACTTTCTTTTGTTCTCTATTTGATATATTTAAAATATTATCTACATATACATCTAAATAAGATCTATTAAAAGCGCCTGTCACAGAATCTACTATTGATAGCTCATGAATAGATTTTTCTAAATATTTATTATATAAAGAAGATGAGAAAAACTCTAAAGTAAGTTTTAATTTCGGTAAATTTTGAACTACAAAATCATTATCTTCTTTTGTTTTTGAATAAGTTAAAAAATATATTTGTGTAGTTTCATTTTCAATATATTTTAAGCTATTTAAAAAGTCATCATATATAATTTCATCTGATTTATATAAAGTTTCTGTATTATCAATCGTTTTTAGTAATATCTCAATTTGAGAGATATTATACTCTTTTTGTAAATATTTAAAAATTGATAAATAGATATCTTCTAATCTATTTAATAGTTTTAATTCTTCATTTTTTTTAATTATATTTTCACAAGTTTGATTCAAATTTAGCCCTTTATATACTAGCTTCCCACTGTCTTAATGTAGGTATTTCACTTCTTAATGTAGTTTTATCACCATGTCCTGGATAGATATGAAAATCATCACTCCATGTTAAAACTTTTTTTATACTTTGTTTCATTTCTAAAGCATTTGAGGCTGGAAAATCAAATCTTCCAATAGTCCCTTTAAAGATAAAATCACCTGTAAAAAGATGCTCATCTATTTGTATTGCAGAACACCCTGGTGTATGACCTGGAAAATGATGGAATTTTATTTTTATTCCCTCAAGTTCAATCTCTTCATCTGGCTGTATAAGTACATCAGCAGTTGAGGGTGTCATACCTAGTCCATATGGATCTTTTTCTAACATAAAGTTATCATCTTTTGGCGTATAAATTTTTAAATTATATTCTTTTTGCACAGCTGTATTAGACCATACATGATCAAAGTGTCCATGAGTGTTTAATATTGCTATTGGGTTTTTTACTTGAGTTTTTATCCATCTTAGGGAATCAACACCTGGGTCAATTATTAAATCTTTACCATCAATTGTTGCAATATAACAATTTGTTTGATAATCACCCATTGCTTGTACTTTTATATCCATTTTAAACCTTAGTTTGCTAAAATTGTTAAATTATATCAAGAAAGAGGTTACGAATGGATTATTTTAATACACTTGAAGATGTTTTATTAACAAGTGAACCAAAAGATAAAATAAATAAGTTTAACAAATTTTATAAAAACTTTTTAAATAACGAATATACGTTTAATGATTCATATATACCTTGTGACTTAAAAAAGCCATCTTATGGTACTTTTTTAGAGATTGTAAAACCAACATCATTACCAAAAATAAAGAATTTTAATACAAATGAAGGTAAAAAATATTTAGTACATACAATTTTACACATTGAATATTCTGCAATAGATTTAGCACTTGATGCAGCATTGAGATTTAAAGGTTTACCAATAAAATATTATCAAGATTGGTTAGAAGTTGCTAGTGATGAGATAAGACATTTTTTGATGTTAGAGAAGTTATTAAATGAATTAGATGGAAAATATGGTGATTTTCCTGTACATAAAAACTTATTTGAAGCATTACAAGATACACCTACCTTTTTACGAAGAATGGCAGCAGTTCCTAGATACTTAGAAGCAAATGGTTTAGATCAAAATCCAAAAATTATGGAAAAACTAAAATCTAATAATGATCCTTTTAATAGAAAAATATTAAAAGTTTTAGAGATTATCTTAGAAGAAGAGGTTGATCATGTAAGAAAAGGTGATGTTTGGTACAAATATGCCTGCGATTTAGAAAACTTAGATTATGATTCTACTTATTTAGAGATTATTGAAGATGTATTTCCAGGTTCAACAAAAAGAAAAATGGATTTAAATTTTGAAGCTAGAAAAGAAGCTGGGTTTTCTTGTGATGTTTTAAAAATACTATCTAAAAAAGATGATTGTAAATAATTTAAAGGTATTAAAATGATTACATCTACAATAAATGAAGTTTTATTAAAAAATGAACTTAAAGAATCAGAATCATTACTTAAATCAAAAGGCTTTTTAGATTCTTTAGTTTCTGCTTCTAAAATAGAAAATATTAATATTCCAAAAACTGATTCTTTAACATATGATAATATTAAAGGTATCACTTTAGAAGAAATAGAAAAAATTTTTGTAGATGATGAAGATAAAATAATGGCTAAAAATCTAAGAATTGCAACACTATTTACTGAAGATACAATATTGGGACAAGCCTTATTTAATACTGTTTTAGGACAAACTTTTGATTTAGGATACTCTTATCTTTTTGATAGATATGAAGATAAAAATAGCTTTCTTAATTCCTCTTCTTCAAACTCTTTAGCAGATTTATTACAAAGTTCTATTTCAAAAAAAATAGATAATAATGATAAAAAAGTCACAGATGTAATTTCTCAAGATAGATTAGATGAAATATTAACTTCTGTTAATTCATTTGATTTTTTAAGCGCTTTATCTACTACAACAAAAGATGAATATGGAAGATATAAAAAAGAAGATGAGAATGACTACTCTTTTTTATATAACGATTATGCTCTTCAGTATGAACAGTTAAAATCCAAATATGAAGAGCTTGATAATATTAATAAAAATTTAATAAAGCAGTTTTAAAACTCTAAAATTAAACTACAAATTGATGTCTTTTTTGTTCTTCTTATTCTGAATAATTTTAACAAATAATTAAGTAAATATTCATTTAAATAGAAAATATTTTTTTAAGTTGATAAAAATAACTAAATATTTATAATTAAACTTGAAATATTTCCTTTCAATTATAAATCCAGTTCTCCTATTTTTAGGTTCTGTGTCTATTATAGATATTTTGTTTTAGTATAAGTATATATCTAAAATAAAAATATAAACTTAATAATATTAAATAATTATTTTGTTAAAATAAAGAAATAATTATTTGGAGTAAATATGAAAAGAAGTATAGCACTAGTATCAATTGCAATTTTTATATCTGGTTGTAATCCTGTTGAAAATTTAGTAAATCAAAAAATACCTCAATCAACAAAAAACTTATCAAAAGAAAAAGTAGGAAAAGAAAAAAGAGAAAGAGTAGAAGTATTCTCTGAAATTAATGAAAATATTAAAAAAGAGTATTATAAATCTGGCAAATTAAAATCAATTACTAAATACAATATAAATAATATTAAGAATGGATTAGAAAAAAAATATTATGAAAGTGGAGAACTTTTCTCTGAAAGTAATTATATTAACGGTTTGAAAAATGGAAAATCAACTAAGTTTTACAAAAATGGGTCAAAGTTTCTTGAAGATTTTTATAAAAATAATAAACTTGATGGTAGTAGCAAATTATACGATTTAGATAATATATTATTAGGTGAAACTATGTATAAGAATGGTATCGAACTTTATAATTATGATTATGAATATAAAGATGGTTTATTAATAGCAAAAAGAAGATACGTGAATAAAATACAAGAAGGTCCTTCTTTTATTTATCATGATAATCAACATTTAAAATATAAAGCTACTTATATAAATGGAAAAATTGAAGGTGAATTACTAGAATATGATAGTTCAGGGAATATAAAATTTAAATATTTTTATAAAAATGGTTTAAGAGAGGGGGAGAGTAAAGCTTTTTTTGATTCAGGAAAACTATTTTTAGTTATTACATACAAAAATGGGAAAATCAATGGTTCTTCTCGAGAATATTATGAAAATGGTAATTTAAATTATTTTATTACATATAAAAATGGTGAACAAAATGGAATAAAGAAAAAATATTATGAAAATGGTAATTTAAAATATGAAGGTATTATTAAAAATAAATCTTGGGATAAGACTTTAAAATATTATTATGAAAGTGGGAATTTAGAAGAAGAAATTACATATAAGTTTGGAAAAGCTAATGGATATAATAGAAAGTATTATGAAAATGGTAATTTAAGCTATGAGTGTAATTACTTAAATGATAAAAAACATGGTAATAAAAAAGAATACTTTGAGGAAGGTCAATTGTCTTGGAGCTCGAAATACTATAAAGGTAAACCAGTTAGAGTAAAACAATACTATAAAGGTGGTAAATTAAGAGCAGATATTACTTTTAAGAATGGAAAAGTTAAAAGAGGATATTTATACACATATGAAGGTAAAAAATCCAATATGACTAATGCTCATTATAGTAATTTAGGATTTGACTATGATTAAAACATTTACTATTTTTCTATTTATTTAGGCACATTTTAACTCATGTGCCTAATTTAAGTTTTTGTAAAACTTTGAATATTAACAACTAAAATTTAGCATTTGGAATAGGATGATTTTCAACTACAAAATCTATATCTTTATCCCCTCGACCTGATAAGTTAACTAATATAGTTTTATCTTCAGGTAAAGTTTTTGCTAGTTTCATTGCATATCCTACTGCATGAGCTGATTCTAGAGCAGGAATAATCCCTTCTAATTGAGAAAGCTTATAAAAAGCATCTACAGCTTCACTATCATTACATAAACCAACTTTTGTTCTACCTATTTCTTTTAAATGAGCATGTTCAGGTCCAACTGATGGATAATCAATTCCTGAACCAATTGAATAAACAGGAGCAGGTTCACCATTTTCATCTTTTAACATAATAGAATTAAAGCCATGCATAACACCTTCTTCTCCATATGTTAAAGAAGCAGCATGTTCTCCTAATTCTTCTCCTGTTCCCATTGGCTCAACTCCAATTAAATTTACATCAGCATCATCAATAAATCCTGCAAATATTCCCATAGCATTAGATCCACCTCCAACACAAGCAATTACATGATTAGGATTTGAGTTTTCATGTTCTATAAATTGTTCTTTTGATTCAATACCAATAATACTTTGAAAATCTCTTACCATCATGGGAAAAGGATGAGGACCAACAACAGAACCAATACAATATATTGCATCATCTGTTTGACTAACATAAGATTCAAAAGCTGAATCAACTGCTTCTTTTAATGTCTTTAAGCCATGAGTAGCAGGTACAATTTTAGCACCTAGTATTTTCATTCTAATTACGTTTGGATGTTCTTTTGCAATATCAACTTCACCCATATGAATCTCACACTCTAATCCAAAATAAGCAGCAGCAGTTGCTAGTGCAACACCGTGTTGTCCAGCACCAGTTTCTGCAATAACTTTTTTCTTTCCTAAATGTTTTGCAAGAATTACCTCTGCCATACAATGATTTAATTTATGTGCTCCTGTATGATTTAAATCTTCTCTTTTTAAATAGATTTTTGCACCACCACAATATTTTGTTAAGTTTTTAGCAAATGAAATTGGAGTTGGTCTTCCTTGATAATGCTTTCTTACATATTTAAGTTCATCAATAAACTCTGGAGAGTTTTTAAGTTGCTCATAGGCATTTTTAATATCTTCAAATGGTTTTTCAAGCATCGGTGGAATAAAAGAGCCTCCAAACTTACCAAAATAACCATCTTTATTTGGTGTACTTTCTAAATAATTAGATTTCATGTCTTTCCTTAAGTGCATTTTATTAAAAATATTTTACATTAATTTTTATATAAATATGATTTTATTAAATTCTAATATTATTAAATTGTTATTTTTTATAGATAAATTAAATAAAGTATGCTAAACTTAAAATAAAAAAGTCATTAATATGAATAAAATAATATTTTTTTTTACAATTTTATCTATTGCATTTAGTACAAATACTTATGCAAAAAATAAAAAATGTGTATATATTAACTCTTATCATTCAGGATATATATGGTCAGATAAAATATCTGAAGAGATTAAAACTATATTAAAAGACACATGTATAGTTACTACATTTGATTTAAATACTAAAATAAATAAAGATATACCTAGTATTAAAAACAAAGCCTTAGAAGTAAAAAAAATGATTGATACTCTTAATCCTGATATTATTATTGCTTCAGATGATAATGCTGCAAAGTATGTTCTAAAGCCTTATTTTAATGATTCTTCTATTCCCTTGGTTTTTTGTGGTATAAATTGGAGTGCAAAAGATTATAACTTTTCATATCAAAATACTACAGGAATATTAGAAATACTACCTATTTCAAATTTATTTAAAATTGCAAAATCAATTAGTGGAAATAAAGGTCTATTTTTAGGTGATGATACTATTACTGATAAAAAAGATTTAACTAAGTTTATTGAATACTCAAAAAAACATAATATACATTTAGATAATTATTTAGTAAATAATATTGATGCTTGGAAAAATAAATATCTTCAAGCTCAAGAAAATTATGATTTTATTATATTAGGACATAATTCATCTATAAAAGGATGGAATGATGAAGAAGTTAAAAGTTTTGTTTTAAAAAATAGTAAAAAACTTGTTTTATCAACTTATAGTTGGATGATGCCTTTTTCTATGGTTGGACTAATTATAAAAGCTAAGGAACAAGGAGTTTGGGCAGGAAACACTGCAAAAGCAATATTAAATGGTTTTGC
>MDTG01061959.1_pt1 | contig 10565 bp, 6 predicted proteins | sample 811421 | NCBI WGS metagenome assembly MDTG01 (sample SAMN05326645, study PRJNA326480) | marine metagenome | isolation source: seawater | place: Pacific Ocean: South East | collected 2011
CCAAGACCCGTGCCCGTGCCCCTGCCCCTGCCCGTGCCCGCAGGCCGACGAGCCATCGGCAACCGGAAGAGACGCCCGACCCATGCCCCTGCCCCCGACCCCCCCTCGTCCGCGCCGCGCCTGGCCGAAGCCGAACGCCCTCGACGCGCCCGTCTCACTCACCCGACGCGCTCGCGGTTCCCCGATCCCCCCGGCCGAAGGCCGGTCGTCGCCGAAGGCGGCGAAACCCCGACCCTCCGACCGAAGGCCGGACCGAAGGCGAGGCGTTCTGCGGGCCCGGGCTCGAGTCTCCGCTCCCGGAGCCCGTCTACCCCCGCCCCGTCGCCTTCCCCAGCGCCACGCCGAGCTTCCTGGCCATTCGGTAGAGCGTGCTCCGGGCCACGCCCAGCCGGCGCGCCGCGGCGCTCACGTTCCCCCCGCTCTCCTCGAGGGCCTGCCGGAGCGCCTCCGCCTCCGCCCGCTGGAGCGCGCCTCCCTCCACCTCGGCCGGCAAGGCCCGCGGCGCCGGCTGGAGCTCCGGCGGCAGGTGCCCGACCTCGATCGCCTCGCTCCCCTGCGCGCGCGCCATCACCAGCGCCACGTCGAGCGTGGAGATCAGCTCGCGCACGTTGCCCGGCCAGTCGTGCGCCGCGAGCCGCGCGGCCGCCTCCCCGCTCAGCCTCGGCGCCGCCTCCCAGCCCGCGCGCTGCGCCCGCTCGGCGAGCAGGCGCCGCGCGAGCGCTTCGAGGTCGCTCCGCGCGCGGAGCGGCGGCAGGCGCACGGCCGCGCCCTTCAGCCGGTAGTAGAGGTCGCGCCGGAAGCTCCCGGCCTCGACCGCCTCGTCGAGATCGCGGCAGGTCGCGCAGATCACCCGCACGTCGCAGCGCTCGTCCGTCCGCGCGCCGACGCGCCGCACCGCGCCCGTCTCGAGCACGCGCAGGAGCGCCACCTGCATCGCGAGCGGCATCTCCGCGACCTCGTCGAGGAAGAGCGTGCCCCCGCTCGCCGCCTGGAAGAGCCCCTCGCGCCCGCTCCGGTCGGCGCCGGTGAAGGCGCCCGGGACGTAGCCGAAGAGCTCGCTCTCGAGGAGCGAGGGCGCGACCGCGCCGCAGTTCACGGGCACGAAGGGTCCGCTCGCGCGCGGGCTCGCGCCGTGGATCGCGTTGGCGAAGAGCTCCTTCCCCGAGCCCGTCTCGGCGAGGAGCATGATGGGCAGATCGCTCTCGGCCACTGCGCGGGCCCAGTCGATGGCGCCGCGGAGCGTCCGGTCCTCGGCGAAGATGGGCGCGAAGGGATCGGGCGCCGCCTCCGCGGCCGGCGCGGCGAAGAGCGCGCGCCGCTCGAGGTGCACCAGCACGGCGAGGGGCGGCCCCTCGGGCCCGAAGATCGGCTCGGCCCGCAGCGTCCATCCGCGCGCCGGGCCGCTCCCGAGCGGCAGGCCCCCCGGCGTCGGATTCATCGCCTCGTCGAGGAGCGCGTCCCAGCCGAGGCCGAGCGTCTCCCGGGCGCCCGGTCGCCGCCGACCGCGCCGCTCCTTCGCCCCGAGCTGCTCCCGCGCCGCGCCGTTCACGCGCGCGACCCGCCCCGGCGCCTCGACCAGCAGCGCCGGCCGGGGCGAGCGCTCGAGCGTCCGGAAGAGCGCCCGGAGCACGCCCGAGCCGGCGCTCGCGTAGGCCTCGAGGCGCAGCAGCTCGCTCAGCACCTGCGCCGCCGCGAAGACGGCCGCGCCGACCTCCGGCGCCGCGTTCTCCACCCGCGAGGTCGCGTCGAGCACGCCCACGAGCCTCCCCCGCGCGTCCGTGATGGGCGCGGCGTAGCAGGCGAGCCGCTGGTAGCCGTCGGCGAAGTGGGCGCGGCCGAGCACCACCGTCGGGCGCAGCTCGGACGCGGCCGTCCCGATGGCGTTGGTGCCGCGGGCCGCCTCGCCCCAGGGCGCGCCGGGGATGAGCCGCGTGCGCTCGGCCTCGTCCCGGAAGGCGCCTCCGCCCTGGCTGCGCACCACCACCGCCTCCGGATCGGCGAGCAGGAGCACGAAGTCGTGGGCCGTCACCGCGGCCGTCGCCCGCTCGAGGGCCGCCTCGCCGATGCCCTGGAGCAGCTCGAGCGCCTCGCTCCGCAGCCGCAGGCGACCGCCCCGCACCAGGCCGTCCTCGCCGTCCGGCGCCCGCCTCGGCGCCCCGAGCTCGCGGGCCCGCGCCCAGCGCTCGAGGTGGATGCGATGCGCCCGGGCGAGCCCCTCGCGGTCTTCCTGGAAGGCGCGCCAGACCCGGTCGGGCACGTCCTCCAGCACCAGCACGTCCTCGCCCCCCATCGCTCCAAGCTGCCGTGGAAACACGGCGAACACAAGCTCGTCACCGAGCTGGAGCGATGCGCTCCAACACCTGTCGCGAAACGCGACACCTCGCCCGCGCCGCGTCCCCGAAAGCCGCTCGCCCGGGCTCTGGCACGTGCGCTGCACCGTCTCCCCGCAGGAGGTCCCCATGCGCTACGCCAGCCCGAACACCGAAGGCTCCCTCGTCCACTACGCGAGCCGCTACGAGAACTTCATCGGCGGAGAGTTCGTCGCCCCGAAGGGCGGTCGCTACTTCGAGAACATCAGCCCCGTCACCGGCAAGCCCTTCTGCGAGGTCGCCCGCTCGAGCGAGGCCGACGTGGAGCGGGCCCTCGACGCGGCGCACGGCGCGAAGGTCGCCTGGGGGAAGACGCCCGCCGCCGAGCGCTCGCGCCTGCTGCTGAAGATCGCGGACGTGATGGAGGAGAACCTCGAGATGCTCGCCGTCTCGGAGACCTGGGACAACGGCAAGGCCGTCCGCGAGACGCTCGCCGCCGACCTCCCGCTCGCCATCGACCACTTCCGCTACTTCGCCGGCTGCCTGCGCGGCGAAGAGGGCACCATGGCCGAGCTCGACGAGCACACGGTCGCCTACCACCTCAAGGAGCCGCTCGGCGTCGTCGGGCAGATCATCCCCTGGAACTTCCCGCTGCTCATGGCCGCGTGGAAGCTCGCGCCGGCCCTCGCCGCCGGCAACAGCGTCGTGCTCAAGCCCGCCGAGCAGACGCCGGCGACCATCATGCTCTGGGCGGAGCTCATCGGAGACATCCTCCCGCCGGGCGTGCTCAACATCGTGCAGGGCTTCGGCGTCGAGGCCGGCAAGCCGCTCGCGCAGAGCCCGCGCGTCGCGAAGGTCGCCTTCACCGGCGAGACCACGACCGGGCGGCTCATCATGCAGTACGCCTCCGAGAACATCGTCCCCGTGACGCTCGAGCTCGGCGGCAAGTCGCCGAACGTCTTCTTCGCCGACGTCATGGCCGAGGACGACGCCTTCCGGCAGAAGGCCCTCGAGGGCTTCGCGATGTTCGCGCTGAACCAGGGCGAGGTCTGCACCTGCCCGTCGCGCGCGCTCGTGCAGGAGAGCATCTACGACGAGTTCATGAAGCTCGCCGAGGCGCGGACCCGGGCCATCGAGCCGGCGCACCCGCTCGACACGGACACGCGCATCGGCGCGCAGGCGTCGAACGACCAGCTCGAGAAGATCCTCTCCTACATCGACATCGGGAAGAAGGAGGGCGCGAAGCTCCGCTGCGGCGGCGAGCGGGTGACGCTCCCCGGCGAGCTCGAGGGCGGCTACTACGTGGCGCCGACCATCTTCGAGGGCGACAACGCCATGCGCGTCTTCCAGGAGGAGATCTTCGGGCCCGTGGTCAGCGTCGCGCGCTTCAGCGACTTCGACGACGCCATCTCCATCGCCAACGACACGCTCTACGGGCTCGGCGCGGGCGTATGGACGCGGAACGTGCACGCAGCGTTCAAGGCCGGGCGCGCCATCGAGGCCGGCCGCGTGTGGACCAACTGCTACCACCTCTACCCGGCCCACGCGGCTTTCGGGGGCTACAAGAAGTCGGGCATCGGGCGCGAGACGCACAAGATGATGCTCGAGCACTACCAGCAGACGAAGAACCTGCTCGTCAGCTATGACCCGGAGCCCATGGGCTTCTTCTGAGCGAGACCGGGGCCCGCTGCTTCGGCCCCCCGAGGCGCGTGACCCCCGGTGGGCCCGCCCCGCGTCCTGCGCGGCGGGCTCGACCTCCCGCGGCGTGGCCGGCTCCCCGCTACCCCCCACCCCACCCGGGGAGCCGGCCGCGGCGCACCTACTCTTGTCAGGCCGTCGAACATGACCACCGAGAGCGAGACCCCCGCCCCCGAGCCGAGCGCCGACGAGCCCGGTGCCGACGCGCCCGGTGTCGACGCGCCCGGTGCCGACGAGCCCGGTGTCGACGAGCCCGGTGTCGACGTCACGCCCGCCGCCCTCGCGCTCATCGCCGAGCTGGTCGAGGAGCATGGCCCGCTGATGTTCCACCAGAGCGGCGGCTGCTGCGATGGGAGCGCGCCCATGTGCTACCCGCGCGGCGAGCTCCGCCTCGGCGCCCGCGACGTGCGCCTCGGCACCGTCGGCGAGCAGCCCTTCTACATCGGCGGCGATCAGTACGAGCGCTGGAAGCACACCCGCCTCACCCTCGACGTCGTCGCGGGCCGCGGCGCCGGCTTCTCCCTCGAGGCCCCCCGCGGCGTCCGCTTCCTGATCCGCTCCGATCTCTGCGAGCCGACCTGACGGCCGGCGGGGCGCTCGCTCCGCTCGCTCACGAACGGCTCGCTCTGCTCGCTCCGGGGGACAGGGAACGGAGGCGCGTCGGATGCGCGACGAGCCCTGCGGCCTATCGGGCGCCCGGGTCGGCGGCGCTCGCTCTGCTCTCTCGACGGCAGCGAACGGTCGGTCCTGCCGGGGCCGCGATGGGCAGGCCTCGTCGGCCGTGCGCGGGGAGGTCCGTCGACCGAGGCTCGGACCTCCCCGGCTGAGCGGGTTGCCCGTCGCGGTCAGAAGCGCGCGTAGAGGCGGCGGAGGAGCGCGGAGAGCTCGCCCTCGCGCTCGGGCGGCGTCGGCGCGAGGACCCCGTGCTCCTGGAGCACGCCGACCAGCTCGCGGGGCACGTGGCCGCCCCCGCCGACCACCGCGGCGTGGCCCGCGGGCAGCACCCGCACGTGCACGCGCTCGTCGGTGGCCATGCGCGCGTTCTCCTGCTCGTCGGTGCTGAAGACCAGGTCGTCCTCCACGCAGGCGCCCTCCTCGTCGCGGCGCCGGCAGGTGCCCGCCTCGTCCGTCACGATCTGCAGGTGCTCGCTCACGGCCGGGTGGAGCGGGCGCGGCTCCTGCCAGTAGGCCGAGCGTGGGTGGATCTCGACCCAGTTCGCGCCGGTCACGGCCTGGCAGACGGCGGTCGTGAAGCCGAGGGAGACCACGTGGAGCCAGGCCCAGCCGCAGTGGCGCGCGGCGTCGATGCCGGAGAAGGGTGACGAGACGGTCACCAGCCGCAGGTCGCCGGCCTCGGCGGGGGGCGGCTCGCCCATGCTCAGCGCGATGCGCGAGACCAGGCCGCCCTGGCTGTGGGCGAGCACGGTGATGCGCTGGCCGGGGAGCTCGCGGCGCAGCCGCTCGAGGCCGCGCTGGAGGTGCACGGCGGCGGCGCGCAGTGTGCGCCGGTAGTCGTAGTTGAAGCAGAGCGCCTGCTGACCGTGGAACTCGAAGACCTCGGCGAGGCGCTCGAACTGGCTGCCCGACGAGAAGCAGCCGTGCACGATCACGACGAGGGGTTGGTCCGGCTCGAGGGCGATGGCGTCGGGCTGATCGCCGGTGCACGCCGCGAAGCCCTCGAGCTCGAGGGGCGCGCGTGTCTCCTCGCCGGGCGCGCCGGTCGGCCCGGCGAAGCGCACGGGGGTGCTCGTGATGGTCGGCCCGCACCCCAGCGCGGCGGCGACGCAGAGCGCCGCGGCCGCGACATGGCACCGTCGCACGAACCAACCCATCGCCCGAGACTAGCGTCAGCGCCCCGCTTCGTCAGGGGGCCGTCGGCCGCTTCGGTCGGGTCGAAGGGTCGCCGAAGGCCATGAGCACGACCCAGGTCGGCACGTTGGTCGCGGTCGGCCCACGCCGGGGGAGAGATGCGGCGTCCGGCCCCCGACTGCGCCCTGTGCGTGCGCGTCGTCTACGAAGCCCGTCCGGACGTGACGACGAGCGACGTGAGCGGCTGGTGCGTCGAGACCGCCCCCATGCGTCGCTCGAGTCCGCGGTCCCCGGCGCGCCCGTGGAGAGGCGTCGGCTGCGGCTCGACCGTCGGCCGGGGAGCCCTTCGCGCGGTCAGTCCGGACAGGCGTCGAGCATGGCGCGGAGCTTCGCGCCCTGGGCCGCGTCGAGCATCCCGATCCAGGCGATGCGCCCCCGGAGGTGCTCCCGGAAGCGCGGGTGCTTCGTCCGGTTCTGCGCCGCGAGGCCGGTCTTCTTCGCGTTGTGCAGGAGGGCCCGGAGCCGGCGCCGCTCCTTCCGCGAGACGTTGGCCTTGCGGTTCACGGTGACGCCCGTGACCTCCTGCCGGCCGCCGCGCCGCATCACGCGCGTCTTGGCCTCGTTCACGACGAAGCCCTCGTTCTTCACGACGTCGCGCACGGCCTTCAGGAGGCGCCCGGTCTTGCGCGGGTCGTCGCTCGAGAAGGTCAGGTCGTCGGCGTAGCGCGTGTAGGCGAAGCCGAGGCTGCCGGCGAGGCCGCCCAGGCGCCGGTCGAGCGCGTAGCAGGCGATGTTCGTGAGCATGGGGCTCGTGCAGGCCCCCTGCGGGAGCACCCGTTCGCCGAGGGCGACGTGGAAGACCTTCCCGTCGAGCTCGGCCTCGACGCGGGGCGGCTCGGTGCAGAGGAGGGCCATCACCGTGGCGACGGACTCCGGGTAGCCAAAGACGCTCCGGAAGACGCCCTTCACGCGGCGGAAGCCGAGCGTCGGGAAGAAGTCCTCGAGGTCGAGGTTCACGACGACGCGCTTGCTGACGTGCGGCGTCGCGTTCGACTTCACGCTCCGGCCGCGCTGGAAGCCGTGCACGGTGGGCTGGGGTCCGACCCTCTCGAGGACGTGGACGAGGATCCACTCCTGCGCGCGGCGGAGGTCCTTCTTGGGCGCGCTGATGTGGCGCAGGCCGCCGGTCTTCTTGGGGACGGAGAAGCGGTGGTAGTGCACGAGCGCCGCGGCGCGCCGGTGGTAGGTGAGCCAGCGGAGCTTCGGGAGGTCGATGCCCATGGCCTCGGCGAGGGCCTTCGGCGTGGCGATGGGGGGCGCGCCGAAGCGGACGCCGTCCGGGCTCGGCGTGTGGCTCTCGAGGCCGGCGCTGACGCCCTCGCCGGCGTGCCAGACGCGCTCCTTCTTCGCCGTCTCCCAGGCCTCGCGCCGCTGCTTCGCCTCGAGCTCGCGCTCGATCTTCGCCTTCGCCCGGCGCTCCTTCGACTCCTTCCAGCGGCGCACGCGCTCCTGCTCGAGGGCCTTCTGCGGGTCGGCGACGACGGTCGCCTTCTTCCGGAGCTGGGCGAGCTCGTACTCGAGCTCGAGCGTCTCCTTCACCTCGTCGTCCGGGTCCTCCGGGAGCGGCTCGCTCGAGGGCCAGAAGCCGAGCTCGCGCATGCGGGCGAGCACGAGCTCCTCGTCGGCCGACTCGACGAGCTGCTGGTAGAGGGCCTTCTTCTTCTCCTTCGGATCGTCGGCCATGGCGTCTTCGCGCGCGGCGGGGAGAGACGGGGAGAGAGGGCGACTCGGCTCGGGAGGACGCGCCGACGGGGCGGGGCGTCTACGTTCCTTGCGGAGGACGAGGCCGTTCCACTGAATGGGAGCCGTGCCCCCCGTGAGCCCGGGACACCGGAGGTGTCGAACCAGCGAAGGGTGCGGGGGGCATGGCTCCCGTGGTGACGAACGGACTCGTGACGAATGTCGAGCAGCTCGGCCAGCACGGCGTAGCACCGTGCGGATGGCTAGACCCGGCGCCTTCGTCGGCGCGTCCTCCCGAGACGAGTTGCTTCTCTCTACGTCGTCGTGCGCGCCTCCTTCCCCCGTGCGGCCTTCGGCCCCGGCTCTCCGCCGTCCGCTGTCCGCTGTCCGTGACGCGGGCCCTTCGGCCTCGGCCGTCCGCCGTCCGCTCTCCGCTGTCCGTGACGCGGGGCCTTCGGCCCCGGCTGCCTCCCGTCGGCCGTCCGCTGTCCGTGGGGGCGCGGTCGACGGGGCGGCTGCGGCCGCTCGCACGGAGGGAGGGGGCGGATGAGCTCGGCGCGCGCGTGCGCTCCGTACGCAGCGGCCCACACCGCGGCGGGCGGCTGCCCCCGACGGAGAGCGGACGGCCGACGGCGGACGGCCTGGACCGTCACGCTTCCTCCTCCAGGCGGCGCATGTGCACCAGCCGGAGCGCGAGCATGTGCTCGCAGGGGCCCTTCGTGAGCTTGTGCTTCTCGAACTCGGCGCAGGTGCAGGTGGCCTCGATGATGCTGCCCTCGTGGTCCACGTGGAGGAGGGGGCGCACTCGCGCGCCGGCGCCGCGCACGCTGCCGCTGAGCTTGTAGCCGGTCTGCACCGGGCGCCGCGCGATGAGCCGCGCGCCCCCGGCCTCGAAGATCGCCCGCGCCGCCTTCGCCTTCGGGTCGGCCTCCTCGGCGGCGGCCTTCAGCTTCGCGAGCTCCTTCTTCGCGTCGAAGGGGCTGTGGAAGAGGTCCCGGTGCCGGTACACGCCGCCCGGAAGATCGACCATCGCCCGGCCGGCCTGGCAGAGGAAGCTGAGCGCGCTCTTCACGTGCTCCTCCCCGAGCCCGGTCGCCTCGGCGAGCTGCGCCGGCGTGGCGAAGCGCGGCGCGCGCAGCGCGTGGTAGGTCGCGGCGAGCTGGTCGGCGCTCACGTCGACCTTCCGGCTCAGGAGCGAGAAGCGGCTCTCGCCGGTCCAGTCGTTGTCGGTCCAGCCGCTCAGGCCGAGCGTGAAGGTCGCGTCGCCGAGGTCGCAGACCCAGATCGTCGGCATGCCGTGGCCGGCGAGGTACACCTCGGCTCCTTCGAGGCTCCCGACGAGGCGCTCGAGGATGCGCAGGCGCCGCCGGCCCCAGGTGCGGATCGTCTGCCGCTTCGGCCCCTCGTAGACGGCCGCCGGCGAGAGCTCGATCGCGTGCTCCCAGGGCTCGAAGACCACCTTGGCCCGCCGCCCCGGCTCGAGCTCCCAGCGGAGCGCCCGCGGCGAGGCCTTCGCCTTGAAGCGCCGCACGAAGCGCACGAGGTTGAACACGTCGATGGGCGCGAGCTCGAGCCGCGTCAGCCCCATGGCCATCACGCTCTGCACCTGCAGGAAGCCGCGCACCCACGACTCGGGCAGGTCGATCTTCTTCTCCGCGTGCGTCCCGCCGCCCGAGGTCACGCTGAAGCCGCTCGGCGACACGTCGAAGCGCGTGTCGCGGTAGGAGCGCATGCGGTTCAGGTGCCGGTAGAGGCGCGTCGAGTAGTCGACGTTCGTCGTGCCGCACTCGAAGGCGTCGATCTTCCGGAAGAGGTCGTACTTCATCGCGAAGCGCCCGTAGCTGGACTCGTCGCGGCTGAAGGCCTCGAAGGCGAGCTCGTCCGGGTGGACGGTGATCACCGGGTCGAGGATCCAGTCGAGCTCGTACTGGTCGGTCCAGACGTGCTCGAAGTACTGGCGGCGCGCGGCGCGGAAGGGGGCGAGGCGTGCGCGGCGGCGCTGGCGGAGCTCCTCGAGGCGCGCCTCTTTCTGCTCGAGCTCGGCGCGGAGGTCTTCGCTCTTCAGGGCGAGCGATTGGAGGAACTTCCGGTCCTGCTCCTCGAGCCAGGCGCGGAACTCGAGCCGATCCTTCGGGCGGTACTTCAGGTCGCTCACGACGACCGCGTGGAGCGCGGCGAGCCCCTCGCGGACGACGAGCGGGCGGGCGAGGTCCCCCTCGAGGAAGCTCGGCTCGCGGAGCACGTTGGTCGCGAAGGCGACGCGGCTGTGGCCGAGGTCGCTCGCGATGCCGCTCGAGCCGGCGTACTTGAACTGGAGCTTCACTCGGCCGCCTCCGGGGCGGGCGGGGCGGCGTCGCTCCGCACGCGCAGGTCGGTCTCGATGGCCGGGTGCTTCGTCTGCAGCACGGCCAGCGCGTGGGCGACGCGTTCGAAGTCGCCGCGCGTGTGCGTGCGGAGGAGCTCGGCCATCAGCCCGGCCGCGAATTGCGCCTGGCGTTCGTCGCGGAGCCCGCGCCGGAGCAGGAGCTCGAGCACGCCCCACTTCAGCGCGCGGGAGGGCCAGGTGTCGAAGAGCACGGCGCGGAAGTAGCCCTCGAGGCGCGCGAGGGGCACGAAGCCGTCGCGGAGGTGCGTCTGCATCAGGCCGAGGGCGAAGGCGCGCATGGCCCGGCTCGGGTGCTCGCTCAGCCGGTAGAGCACCTGCTCGGCGTCGAGCTCGTCGAAGTGGCGCACGACCAGCTCGCGGCCGAGGGCCTCGACCTCCTCGTCGTTCGAGTCGCAGAGGCCGACGAGGCCGTCCATGCCGAGGTGCTCGAGACCGACCTCGTCGCGGAGGAGCGCGAAGGCGACGTCGCGCGTGTCGTCCCACTCGCTCTCGGCGAGGGCGAAGAGCGGCGCGGGGTCGGCGCGGAGCGCCTCGACGTTCGCGCGGAGGAGGGCGTGGGCGGCGGCGCGGACGGCGGCGAGCTCGTCGCCCGCCATGGTCACGAGGCGCGGCAGGCCGAGCGC
>MDTG01262888.1_pt1 | contig 10565 bp, 13 predicted proteins | sample 811421 | NCBI WGS metagenome assembly MDTG01 (sample SAMN05326645, study PRJNA326480) | marine metagenome | isolation source: seawater | place: Pacific Ocean: South East | collected 2011
ATAGATATTTATCAATATTTTTTTTTTTTCATTTATAATAAAATTTTAAATTAATAATTGATCTTATTGAAAAAAAGATATTCTTAAATAAATTAAAAAAAGAATTTTTAGTTTTTCCACTTTTTCTTTCATCAAAAACAATTGGAATTTCAACAATTTTGAGGCTACTTTTTTTACAGTACAATGAATGTTCCCAAAAAAAAATTGGATGTTTAAAATTTTCAGTTTTTAAAAAAATTTTGCTTGGAAATATTCTACATGAATGAGATATGTCATTTGCCTCAATATTTAAATATTTTGAAACTAAATAATTAAGATATTTACTTAAAAATATTTTTAATTTATTTACGCCATTAATTTTTGATTCTGCAACATATCTGCTCCCAATAACTAAGCTATTTTTATTTTTCGCTTCTATTAAACTCATTATATCATTACTATTTACTGAATTATCACAGTCTAAATAGAATATAAATTCTCCCTTTGAGTATTTTTGTCCTGTTATAAGTGCATTTCCCAATCCTAGTTTTTTTTCAGGGATATAATAGCTAATATTTTTATAGTTTTTGGTTAAAAAATTAAGTTTTTCTAGAGTGCCATCATCACTTCTATCGTCAACAAAAATAACTTCATATTCATTTTCTTCAGAAAAAATTTTTTTTATTTTGTTTATAGTAATATCTATATTGTTTAATTCATTTAACGTTGGAACTATAAAGCTAATCATTTATTTATAATATAAAAATGTTTTTTTTAATCCCAAATCTAAATTAAAATTTTTTTTGAATTTAATATATTTATGTAATTTTTTATTATTTAATAGTCCTAGCTTTGGTGTTTTAATTTTATTTAAAAAATAAACTTTTTTATTTTTTTTTGATATTTTTAAAACTTTATTTACTATATCTTTTATAAAAAACTGCTTATTAGATCCAATGTTCAGTGTTTGTTTTTTAACATTTGATAACATAAGTTTTTTTATAATTATTATTAAATCTTCAATAAACAACAATTCTCTTTTATCATTAATATTTCCTAATAGTTTTATAATTTTGTTTTTTTCATTAACCTTTTTTATTATTTTGTAAATTATTTGTCTTCTTAAGTTTGGTCCAAAAATTGAACAAATTCTTAAAATATTTATATTTAAGTTAAAATGATTTCTAAAAAAATCACATTGTTTTTCAGCAAGTAATTTTGAAAGTGTATAAAATGACTCAGGATTTAAAATATTTTCTTCATTTACTTTTTTTTTCGAGCTAGACCCATACACACCAATAGATGAAAAAAAAAACATTTTTCCTTTAAATTTAAAATTTTTTAAAGCATAAAGTAAAGATTGTAATATAAGGTTAGTTTTTTTTAAATCTATTAAATATTTTTTGTTACTATAGTCAGGATTTGAAGTTCCACTCAAAAAAAAAACTACATCGGGCTTGAAATTTTTTATTATTTCAAAAAAGTTTTTGTAGTTATATTTAATTCTATTTTTTTTTGATTTTTAAAAGATGTATATCTTTTTACTATATATTTTTGTTTAAGCTCATTAAATAAATTATTACCAATAAATCCATAACCTCCAAATATTAAAACTTTTTTCATTTATTTTTTTGAATGACGCCAAACTTGTTCTCAATTACGTCACAAATAATATGTCCTATCATTATGTGCATTTCCTGAATTCTTGCAGTTTCTTTTGAGTTTACTACCAATGCTTTTTTTAAAATTTTTTTGCACTTTCCTCCATTCTTTCCTAAAAGACCAATAACTTTTATTTTTTTCTTATTTGCTTCTTTGATAGCATTAATTATATTGGCGCTATTTCCTGATGTGGATATAACAATTAAAACATCATTTCTTTTTGCCAATGCCTGTATTTGCCGAGAAAATACTTCCTGATAACCAAAGTCATTAGATATACAAGTAAGAACCGATGTATCAGAATTAAGAGATATAGATTTTAATGGTTTTCTATTAGATTTATATCTTCCAATTAATTCTGCTGCAAGATGTTGACTGTCAGAAGCGCTACCTCCATTACCACACCAGAATATTGTTCCTTTTTTTTCTAATGATTCTAAAATAATTTTACAAAATAATTCTATTTTTTTTATCTGTTTATTGTCTATGGAATTTACAGTTTTTTTATGATCATTTATATTTTTATATATACTATTCAAAAAACTATTTTTCATATTAAAAAAATCTTTCTTCTAATTTTATAATCATTTCATCAATCATTTCTTCAAATGATATTTCTGGTTTCCATCTTAAATTTCTTTTTGCTTTGATAGCATTACCTTTCAGATGGTAAAGTTCGTTAGGTCTTAAATATCGTTTGTTTATTTTTATATATTTCTTATAATCTCCAAGATTTAATTTTTTAAATACCATTTTACAAACATCCCTTACCGATTTAGACTTACCCGTAGCTATAACATAATCTTCAGGTTTATTTTTTTGTAGCATTAGCCACATTGCTTTAACATAATCTTTAGCATGACCCCAATCTCTTTTACTATCTAAATAACCTAATTCTATTTTCTTTCTTTTTTTATGTTTAATTTCTAGCGCACCTTTTACAATTTTTGCTGTAACAAAATTTAACCCTCTTCTAGGCGATTCATGATTAAATAATATTCCGTTACAGGCAAATATATTGTAGCTATCTCTATATACTTTAGTAAGATAATATGCGGCTAGCTTTGAAATTCCATAAGGACTTACCGGATCTTTTTCAGACTTTTCATTAATCGTTAAAATTTTGTTAGCATTTCCATAAATTTCAGATGTAGATGCATTGTAAAATTTAGATTTAGGTGAATTGGTTCTTATTGAGTCTAAAATATTTATTACTCCCACATAATCAATTTGTGTTGTAATAAAAGGTGATTTAAAAGAGACTCCTACATGAGACTGAGCAGCAAGATGGTATATTTCATTGGGTTTAATTTTGCTGATTATATCATCTAAGGTAAGTTTATCTAATATATCTCCATATACTATATTCAATTTGTTGATAATTTCTTCGATTCTATAAGTTTGGAATTCAGGGTTGGATCTTCTTGGTAAAATTCCAAAGACTTTATAATTTTTTTTTAATAGAAATTCAGCCAAATATGATCCATCTTGGCCACCTATACCAGTAATTAAAGCTATTTTTTTTTTCATTATAATATTAAAACAACAAATAAACTGTTATTAAATTTTTAATGCAAAATTTAGATTTAGTTATACTTGCTGGCGGAAAAGGTACAAGAATAAAAAGACTGTCAAACGGAAACCCAAAACCATTGATAAAATTAAATAAAAAACCATTTATTTACTACATTCTAAATCACTTTTGTAAATTTAATTTTAGAAAAATATATATTTTGGCTGGGTTTAAAGGGAAAATAATAAAAAAACTTTTAAATAAAAAAACTTTCAATCTAACAAAAATCGAAGTTGTTGTTGAAAAAAAACCTATGGATACAGCTGGAGCTTTATATTCATTAAAAAAGAAAATAAATACCGATTTTGTGCTTTTAAACGGGGATAGTATTTTAAAGTTAAAGAAAATTCACAGTTTAAAAAAAAATACTATGTTTCTAACAAATAATTTAATTTATAGATCAAATTTAAAATTAAATAATTTGAAAATTAATAAAAACAAAAATTTAATCATATCTAAATATTCAAATTTAATGAATGGAGGTGTTTATTATTTTAAAAAAAAATTTCTCAATTTAATTGAAAACAAAAAAAGATCTCTAGAAAAAGATTTAATACCAAAGCTTATAAAAGATAAAAATATACAAGGTGCTATTGTGAATGATTTTTTTTTAGACATAGGAACGCCTAAAAATCTAAAAAAAGCTCCTAAATTTTTACATGAAAATTTTTATAAACCAGCAGTCTTTTTAGATAGAGATGGTGTTATAAATTATGATAATGGTTATACTAATAAATTTAAAGATTTTAAATTTAAAACAAATGTCTTAAAAGCATTAAAATTCTGTATAAAAAAAAATTATTATATATTCATAGTTACTAATCAGGCAGGTATTGCCAAAGGATATTATAAAGTAGAAGATTTTATTAATTTACATAGAAAAATAAATACTTTTTTATCTAAGAAAGATATTTATATTGACGATATAAAATTTTGTCCATTTCATCCAAAGGGAAAAATAAAAAAATTTAGAAAAAGATCTAATTTCAGAAAGCCTGGCAATTCCATGATATTGCAAATTTTTAAAACTTGGAACATTAACAAATCAAAAAGTTTTATGATAGGTGATAAAAAAAGTGATCTTCTAGCCGCCAAGAAATCAAATATTTATTTTGAATTTGATAAAGATAATTTATATAAGCAAGTTTCTAAAATTATAAAAAATAAAAAAATAAAATGAAATATCCTTTAACCCATACAAATTGGAATAATCAAGAAATTTTATCTATGCAAAAAGTAATAAAATCTGGAATGTTTACAATGGGAAAAAATGTAAGAGATTTTGAAAATAAATTTTCTAAATATATAAATAAAAAATACTCAGTGATGGTAAACTCAGGTTCTTCTGCAAATTTACTTGCACTTTCGTCATTGTTTTATAAAAAAAAAAATGCTCTTAAAAGGGGAGATGAAGTAATTGTTACAGCAGTTTCTTGGAGCACAACTTATTCTCCACTACAACATTTAGGTCTAAAATTAAAATTGATTGATATTGAACTTGATACATTTAACATTGACATAAATTTGCTTGAAAAAGCCATTTCTAAAAGAACAAAATTAATAGTTATAGTTAATTTATTAGGCATACCTTGTGATCTAAAAAGAATTAAATCTTTATGTGATAAAAAAAATATTTATTTGTTTGAGGACAATTGTGAAAGCATGGGTGCAAAAATTGGAAGAAAAAAAGCGGGAAGTTTTGGAAAGCTGTCAAGCCATTCATTCTTTTTTTCTCATCATATGTGCACTATGGAAGGAGGAATGATTTCAACGGACAACTATGAACTATATTGTATTTTAAAGTCCATAAGAGCACATGGATGGTCAAGAGATTTACCAAAAACTAATCCATTAATAAAATCAAAAAAAAATGATTTTTATGAGCAATACAAGTTTATTCTTCCAGGTTATAATGTTAGACCTGGCGAACTACATGGGGCAATTGGGAAAATACAGCTCAAAAAAATTGAAAAATTTATAAAAATAAGAAGGAAAAATTTAAATTTGTTTAATAAACTTCTTGGAAAAAATAAAAAAGTAATTATTCCAAAAACAAAATTTTATTCTTCTAGTTTTGCTTTTCCAATAATCATTAAAAATTTAAAAAAATCAAAAAAGCTTGAACTTTTTAAGAATTTAAAAAAAGCTAAAATTGATTTTAGATTAATAACTGGAGGCTGTTTTACTAAGCATGAATATAAAAAATATTTTAATTATCAAATTTACAAAAATTTAAAAAATTCTATTTTTCTTCATGAAAATGGTTTTTTTGTTGGAAATGCAAGCAAAAATCTTCAACATGAAATTAAATCATTTGTAAAAATTCTAAATGAAACTTTATGAAAAAAATTTTGATAACAGGCGGGGCTGGATATATTGGGTCTCTCCTATCTGATACTTTGGTAAATCTTGGATATGATGTAACAGTAATAGATAATCTATTTTTTAAAAAAAATACCGTTGGCCACCTAATAATTAAAAAAAATTTTAAGTTTATATATGGAGATGTAAGGGATTATGAATTAATTAAGAGTGAATTAAAAAAAAATGATATAATTATTCCTTTAGCTTGTTTAGTTGGCGCACCTTTATGTAATAAATTTCCCAAAGAATCTAAAGAAATTAATCAAGATGTTATTTTAAAAATAATTAGCTTGAAATCTTCTAATCAAATTATTTTATATCCAAATACAAATAGTGGATATGGAAATACAGATAAAAATATTGAATGTGATGAAACTATGCCGCTTAATCCAATTTCAATTTATGGTAAAACAAAATGTGCAGTTGAAAATGAGTTAATGCAGAAAGAAAACGTTGTATCTTTTAGACTAGCAACGGTTTTTGGCTCTTCGTTCAGAAATAGAGTTGATTTATTAGTAAATTATTTTGTTCACAATGCTATATTAAATAATAAACTTATTTTATATGAACCCGAATTTAGAAGAAATTATATTCATGTGAGAGATATTATAAATACTTTTATTTTTGCTATAGATAATTTTCAAAAAGTAAAAAATAATATTTTTAATGTCGGATTATCTTCTGCAAATTTAACTAAAATAGATTTATGTAAAAAAATTAAAAAACATATTCCTAGTTTTGAATTTGAAGTTTCTAAAGATGGCACAGATCCAGATAAAAGAGATTACTTTGTATCAAATAAAAAAATAGAATCTTTGGGATGGAAACCACAAGTAAGTTTAGATGAAGGTATTATTGAACTTTTACAAGTTTATAAATTAATAAACTTGAAAGATTTTGATAAAAATATTTAAAAATGAGAAAGTTTAAAAGAGCTTTAATCACAGGTATTTGTGGATCTGGAGGTAGTTTTTTAGCTGAGTATATTTTAGAGAACCATAAAAAAACTGAAGTTTACGGATTTTATAGAAAACTTAGAAAAAGAAATGTTCAGAATATAATAAAAAAATCTAAATTAATTAAATGTGACATGAATTTTTTTAAAAAAGTTTATAATAAACTAAAACACATTAAACCCGATGTAATTTTTCACATAGCTTCAGATGCAGATGTAAGAAAATCTTTTGATGAACCTATGAAATTTATAAATAATAACAATAACATTACTCTAAATTTATTGGAGGCAGTAAGATTATTAAATATTAATCCAATTATACAAATTTGTAGTACCTCAGAAGTTTACGGACAAGTAAAAAAATCTGAAATTCCAATCAGTGAAAATAATAGAATGAGACCTGCAAGTCCATATGCAGTATCTAAGGTTTTTCAAGATATTTGTGCTCAAAATTATTATAAAAATTTTGGATTAAAAATTATAATAACTAGAATGTTCACTTATTTAAATCCAAGAAGATTAAATTTATTTGCATCACATTGGGCTAATCAAATTGTAAGGATAGAACAGGGAAAACAAAAAAACCTTCTTCATGGAAACTTAAATTCCACAAGAACAGTGATCGATATAGAGGATGCTATGAGATCATATTGGATAGCAGCAACAAAAGGAAAAATTGGTGAAATTTATAATATAGGTGGGAATAAAACTTTTAAAATTTCAGAATTTTTAGAAATTTTAAAAAAAAAATCTAAAGTTAAAATAAATAGCAAAATAGACAAAAAATTACTAAGAAAAACTGATGTTACACTTCAGATACCAAACTGTAATAAATTTAAAAAAGATACAAATTGGAAACCTTTAATTTCCTTTGAGAAAAGTTTAGAAAAGTTTTTAAAAATTTTTAGGGAAAACAAATGAAAAGTGTTCTTATTTTTGGAGGAAGTGGATTTATAGGAAAAAATCTTACTCTTTATTTCTCAAAAAAATATAAAGTTATATCTACATACTATTTAAATAAGCCTAAAGAAAAAGAATTTTATAATAAAAATATAAAATTAATTAAGATTAACCTTTATAAAGAGAGTGATGTAAAAAAAATTTTAAATCAAAAATTTGATTATGTTATACAAGCAGCAGCTTTTACCGCAGGTGCAAAAGTAATGATTAACGATCCATATTCTTTTATAGGAAGTAACGCTATTATGAATTCTTTAATATTAAAAAATGTAGCATTATCTAAAGTTAAACACTTTATTTTTATGAGTTGTACAGTCATGTATCATCATTCAAAAAAATCTCTAAAAGAAAATGACTTTAATTATTATAAAAATATTAATAAAAATTATGAAGGTATAGCTTATACAAAGCTGTATATAGAAAATTTATGTAAATATTATTCTCAAACTAGTAAAGTTAAGTTTTCAGCTCTTCGTCATTCAAACATTTATGGCCCCTATGATAAATTTTTTTCTGATAAATCACATTTTATGGCAGCATCATTATCTAAATTTCTTAAACCAAATCCAATTGTAAATGTTTGGGGCGAAGGCAAGGAAAAAAGAGATTTTCTTTATATTGAGGATCTTTTTTTAAGTATAAAAAAAATTTTATCAAAACAAAAAAAACAATTTGAAATATTCAATGTTTGTTATGGAAAATCTTATAGTATTAAAAAAGTAATTAAAGTCATAAATAAAGTCTCTGAATTAAATAGAAAAATAATCTTTAATAAAAATAAGCCTACTCTAAAACTTGATATTCTTGTAAGTAATATTAAGATTAGACGACTAATAGGCTGGAAACCAAAATTTTCTCTAGAAAAAGGAATTTATAATACTATAAATTGGATAAAGAAAAGTTATTTATAAATTTTCTGTAAAAGAATTATATCTTAAAATATTTTTATTGTCTTTTTTGAGATACCATTTAATTGTTCTTTCCAAACCTTCTTTAATTCCAACAGAAACTTCAAAACCAATTTTTTTAGCTCTTTCAATGCTCATAATTCTTTTCTTGTCGCCCATAGGTTTATCTTTTTCCCAAATAATTTGTTTTTTTTTATCAACAATATTTATTATCGTTTCTGCAATTTCTTTAATTTTATAACCTTTACCACTGCCTAAATTGAGAGGTTTATTAATATTTTTTTGTACTGCAAGCATCATACCCTTAGCTACATCTTCTGAAAAAATAAAATCTCTTATCGGAGATCCATCTCCCCAAACAAATAATTTTTCATTTTCAACAGCCTTTCTGATTAGTGATGGAATAACCATTGCGTTATTTGTATCAAAATTATCATATGGACCATAAACATTAGCAGGTCTCACAATGGAAATTTTATTCCATCCATATTGTATTTCATACGCTTCAGCTTGAAGTTCGCAAATTCTTTTTGCCCATCCTGCAAATTTATCATTTTTAGAAGGAAATGATTTCCAAACATCATCTTCTTTTAAAATTTCTTTAGGTTCATAAACACCTACAGAACTAGTAAATAAATAATTATTTACGTTATTTCTTCTAGCTGCCTCCATCATATTTATACTAAACATTAAAGTTGGAACCATAAAACTTGCTGGCTGTTCAAGTGTCATTTTTGGAGACCCTTTCACACCAGCTAAATGAAATACAATATCTTTATTTTTCGTCAAACCTAAACAATTTTCAAAATCTCTAAGGTCGCTTTTTATAAATTTTAAATTTTCAAATTGAGAATTATTATCTAATGAGACCACTGTAATTTTTGCATTGCAATCAATTAACAGTTTTACTAACTGATACCCTATCATTCCTGTTCCACCAGTTACTAAAATTTTTTTGTTACTAAAAAATTTTTTATCGATCATTGTAAAAATCCCCATGCTCTATTATTAGATAAGACTTATTATTTCTTTTTTTTATACAATTTTTGTAGGTGTTATAAATTTTTTTTGGATCATCCAACATAATCACTTCAATTTCTGTTAATATTTTTTTAAAAATATTAGTATAATTCTGCGTATGTTGAGGACCTCCATCTAAAGGTTTTTTTGATCCTATTGAAGTTCTAATTATAATCTTTGGTTTAAATTGTTTTTCAGACATTTTTTGAATTTTATCTAAATGATTGACCATTTGATTAAAAGCCAAAACTAAAAAATCAAATCTTGGATAACAACTAATTGGTATATATCCATTAAAAGCTAAACCAATACCAATTCCCATTTGAACATCCTCAAAAACCGGAAGTTCAATTTTTTTATTTTTTGGAACATTTTTTAATGTATTAAATATGGCATTTCCAGAGTATTTTACTGATTGACCTATAAAAATAGTATTTCTATTTTTTGCTAGCATATCCATAGATCTTATTAGTTCAGATTTGTATTTTAGTTTTTTCATTAAAATAATAACCAAGTTCCTGTTCCGTGATGAGGATATTTTCTTTTATATTTGTAATATATTAAACCTTTTTCTATTTTTTGTTTTGAACCCCAGGCTACTTTAGTAGGTGTATTTGTGCTTAACCCATTATCTTCAATTACAAATTTGATTGGTAATTTAAAATTTTTTGAATATTTAAAAACTTCATGAAATATACCTGTTTCATAAGTCATGTCTCCAATAAATACCCAGACTTTATTTCTTTTTTTCTTTTTTTTAATTGCAATAGCAACTCCGAGTGCAATTGGCAATATACCACCTACAATTGCAGAAGAATAAAACTTTTTTTTCTTGTTAATTATTCCCATTGACTTTCCTTGTAAAATTTTCTTTTTTAACCAATTTTTATCTATTCCTTTTAAAAGAGCATGGTAATGACTTCTCCATGTAGAAAAAACCCAGTCGTTTTTATTAATATTCCTAAAAATTTTGATTAATTGAGATTCGTTGTTACCTGACAAATGAATAGGAGCTTTTATTTTTCCACTTTCATAAATTTTTTTAATTTCTTTGGAAAATTTTATTAAATGACTCTTTGTTAGATTAATTTTCATAGATAATTTTACTTCCTTCATTTTCAAATTTAAAATTTATATTTAAAAA
>MDTG01264126.1_pt1 | contig 10565 bp, 10 predicted proteins | sample 811421 | NCBI WGS metagenome assembly MDTG01 (sample SAMN05326645, study PRJNA326480) | marine metagenome | isolation source: seawater | place: Pacific Ocean: South East | collected 2011
GGCCAAGCGCCATCGCCGCCAGCAATGGCAGGGTGTACAGCGGGTCGATGATGAATATGCTCGACCAGGCAGTGGGCGTCGGCGTCAGCGGCCAGAACAATTGGGTGCCATAACTGGTGAAGCTGTCGAGCAATGGATGGGTGGCGAGCACCAGCCACAGGGTTAACAGCAGGCGTTTACCCGAATAGCCGGGGTTGGGTGCAAAACGCCGGATCAACAGCGTCAGCACTATTGCCACGGCGCTCAACACCAACAGGGAATGGCTGAAGCCGCGGTGATAAGTCATGTCCGCTACTGCATCGCCGTAATCGATCAGCACGTCCATGTCCGGCAGCGTGCCGAGCAGCCCGCCATAGAGCAGGGCTTTACGGCCTTGCCAACGACCGAGCAGGGCGCCCTGAATGCCGGCGCCGAGCACCACTTGAGTCAGTGAGTCCATGATTCAACCTTGCGATGGAGATGAGGCAATTGGCCTAAATTAGCCTAAGCGCCCACGCGATGGCACTGAAAAAAGCGTGATTAAAATTTACCGGGCTCAGGCTTAAACCCAGCCCGGGTGCGAGTCGGGTTATGCTTGTGGCTCATTTATCAAGAATTGCGAGCATGCTGGAAGTCTCAAATAGCGTTCATTTGCCAGACGATGAGGTCGAGCTTACGGCTATCCGCGCTCAGGGTGCGGGCGGGCAAAACGTCAACAAGGTGTCGAGCGCCATGCATTTGCGCTTCGATATTCAGGCCTCGTCATTGCCGCCGTTCTACAAAGAGCGCTTGCTGGCGCTGCGCGACAGTCGCATTACCGCGAGCGGTTTGATCATTATCAAGGCGCAGCAGTACCGCACGCAGGAACAAAACCGCGCGGATGCACTGGAGCGTCTGCTTGAGTTGATCCGCAGTGCGGCTAAAACTGAAAAAAACCGGCGCCCGACCAGGCCAACTCTCGGCTCCAAGAAGCGCCGGCTTGAGGGCAAGACCAAGCGTGGGGCGATCAAAGCCGGCCGTGGAAAAGTCGATTTTTAATCACGGCAGAGCACTTCGGTGGCCGGCGTTGGCTCTGAGGATTCATGCGTGAACAGAGCTGTTTTGCGCCGTCTTTTTTGATTAAAGTTCAGCAATGAAATCGACCCTTGATGAGTTACAAGCCTACGTCGCGGTCATTGACTGTGGCTCTATCAGTGCGGCTGCAGAATTGCTGGAACAGACTGCATCCGCCGTTAGCCGGGCGCTCAGTCGGCTTGAAGAAAAACTCGATGTAACCCTGTTGCGGCGCACCACCCGGCGGCTGGAAATCACCGAGGAGGGGCAGGCATTTCTGCTGCAAGCGCGCAAGATCATCGCCTCGGTCGAAGAGGCCGAAGAACAGATGGCCCTGCGCAGACAAAAGCCGGCCGGACGGTTGCGGGTTAATGCGGCGTCGCCGTTTATGCTGCATGTCGTGGTGCCGCTGGTTGACGGATTCCGGGCGTTGTATCCGGATATCGAGTTGGAACTCAATAGCAGCGATCAGATAATCGATCTGCTTGAGCAGCGCACCGATGTGGCGATACGTATTGGCCCGTTGCGTGACTCGACCCTGCACGCCAGGCCGCTTGGCAGCAGCCAGCGGCGCGTGCTGGCAAGTCCTGCATACTTACAGCGGGCCGGCGTGCCCGAAACGGTCGATGCGCTGAGGCAGCATTGCCTGATCGGCTTCACTCAGCCAGAAAGCCTGAACCTGTGGCCGCTGCGCCATGCGCAGGGTGATGGTTGGATGATCAACCCCAGCCTCTATGCCTCAAGTGGCGAGACAATCCGCCAGTTGGGCTTGGCTGGGAACGGCATCGTGTGCCTGTCGGACTTCATGACCGCAGCGGATTGCGCGCTGGGTAATCTGGTGCTGGTTTGCCCGCAGGACACGCTCGAATCGATGCAGCCAATTAATGCCGTGTATTACCGCAACACGGCATTGGCGGCGCGGATCACCTGTTTCATCGATTACCTGAGCAGTCACATGGTCAGGTGATGATCGCGCCGCTTCTGCGCCGCTTCCGTCAGGGCGCTCAGTGGCTGTGCGCCTCTGCCTGCAGTTCATCACGTGCCTGGCGGGTGACTTGATACGCGGCGCTGATGGCCAGGCTGGCCATGATGCTGGCAACAATCAGGTCAGGCCAGGCGCTGCCGGTGCCGAATACACCCAATGCGGCAATCAGAACGGCAATGTTGCCGATGGCATCGTTGCGGGTGCACAGCCAAACGCTGCGCATGTTGCTGTCGCCCTCACGGTAGGCGTAAAGCAGCGCTGCCGTCAGCAGGTTGGCAACTAACGCCAGCGTGCCGATCACGCCCATGGTTTGCGCTTCAGGCACCACGCCATTGACCGCGTGCCACACGGACACAATCAATACGCCGCAACCGAACACCAACATCGAGAACGCTTTGAACAGCGAGGCTTTGGCGCGCCACACAACGGCCATGCCGAGTACCCAAAGGCTGATGCCGTAGTTGGCGGCGTCGCCGAGGAAGTCCAGTGAGTCAGCCAAAAGCGACACCGAGCCGGCCTGGAAACCGCTGACAATCTCGACCACGAACATGGCGAAGTTGATGATCAATGCCAGCCAGAGGATTTTCCGGTAGCCCTTGTCCGGTGGTGTTTGCGGTGTATGAGCGCAGCAATTTGCAGACATTTTGCTTCTCCTGTCAGGTAATGAGCGCTATGCTAAACCCTGCAGTCACTACGGAGTCAATAGGTGAGTAAGCCATTTACCATCAGCGCGCTGAGCCGCGAAAGTGGCGTTAACCTTGAAACTATCCGCTTCTATGAGCGTAGCGGCCTGTTGCCGGAACCGCACCGCAGCGCTTCCGGCTATCGTCACTATCAGCCGGTGGATGTAGACCGCGTGCGCTTTATTCGCCGTGGTCGTGAGCTGGGATTCAGTCTCGACGAAATTCGCACCTTGCTCGGCTTGGCCAGCCAACCGCATCGCTCATGCGAGGCTGCCGACAAGCTGGTGCGTGAGCACATTGCGGCGATAGATGAACGTGTCCGCGACTTGCAACGTATGCGTGCCGAGTTGGCCAAGCTTGAGGGCTGTGAAAGCCATGAGGCGCAGCATTGCCGACTGCTTGAGGCGCTGGACAATCGCGCCTGCTGTATCGAGCCACTGCAACTGGATAGCTAAGCGTGGTACTCGGGCCTTCACTTGGCGCAGAGGCAAGTGAAGGCCAAATGACCCTGCGGTTTATCGCTGCAAGCGCCAGTCAGCGTGCCGCGCACAGGGCAATGCAGTTATCGAGCATGCGGTTGGAGAACGCCCATTCGTTGTCGTACCAAGCCATTACTTTGAGCAGATTGCCGCTGACACGTGTGTGGTTGGCGTCGAATATCGACGACAGTGGGTTGTGATTAAAGTCGCATGACACCAACGGCAGGCTGTTATAGCCGAGTACAGATGATTGTTCGCTGGCGGCAAGCATCATCGCATTGACCTCATCGCGATTGGTCTGGCGTTGAACATTCAGAGTCAGGTCCACCAGCGACACATTGATCACCGGCACGCGCACCGCCATGCCCGTCAACTTGCCGGCCAGCTCCGGCAGCACCAAGCCGACGGCTTCGGCGGCGCCCGTCTTGCTGGGTATCATCGATTGAGTAGCTGAGCGGGAGCGATAAGGGTCGCGGTGATACACATCGGTCAGGTTCTGGTCGTTGGTATAGGCGTGAATGGTAGTCATCAGGCCATTTTCGATGCCCAGTTCGCGATGCAGCACTTGCGCGACCGGGGCCAGGCAGTTTGTGGTGCAGGACGCGCTGGAAATAATCTGGTGCTCGGCGCGCAGAATGTCGTGATTCACCCCGAATACCACGGTTGCGTCAGCGCCCTTGGCGGGCGCCGAGATAATCACCTTGTTGGCGCCGGCCTTGAGGTGGGCGGCAGCCTTGCTGCGTTCGGTGAATAATCCGCTGCATTCGAACACCACATCGACCTGTAGCTTTTGCCACGGCAATTGCCCGGGATCGGCAATTGCACTGACAGCGATGCGGTCACCGTTTACGCTAATACTGTGGTCATCGTATTCGATGCTCGCATCGAACAGGCCATGTACGCTGTCGTGCTTGAGCAGGTGGGCATTGATGGCGCTTTCGCCGAGGTCGTTGATGGCAACGACTTGAAGATGCTGGCGGTAATCCTGCGTATACAGCGCGCGCAGGACGTTACGGCCAATTCGACCAAAACCATTGATAGCGATACGCAGCGTCATAAGCTTGTCCGTTTTTGGTTTTGTTGTTGGAAAACCAAAATTACTCCTGTTTAAATAGAAATCAAGGCGTTATTAAACGCATTATTTTGTTAGATGTTACTAATGCGGCTTATCACGAGCCCGGAGTCAATATCATGCATCCCCGTGTTATCGAGGTAACAGACCGTCTGATTGAGCGCAGTCGCGCCACCCGCGAACGCTACATGGCGATGATTGCGGCGGCGGCCAGTGACGGCCCGCAGCGTGGCAAGTTGCAATGCGCCAACTTCGCTCATGGTGTGGCCGGTTGCGGCGCGGAAGACAAGCAGTCGCTGCGCCTGATGAATGCCGCTAACGTGGCGATCATTTCGGCTTACAACGACATGCTCTCGGCGCATCAGCCGTACAAGGATTACCCCGAGCAGATTAAACAGGCGCTGCGCGATGTCGGCTCGGTCGGCCAGTTTGCCGGTGGCGTACCGGCGATGTGTGATGGCGTCACCCAGGGTGAGCCCGGCATGGAACTGGGCATTGCCAGCCGCGAAGTGATTGCCATGTCGACGGCCGTGGCGCTGTCGCACAATATGTTTGATGCCGCGCTGTATCTGGGTATTTGCGACAAGATCGTGCCGGGCCTGATGTTGGGCGCGCTGCGTTTCGGTCATCTGCCAACCCTGTTCATTCCTGCTGGCCCGATGCCTTCGGGACTGTCGAACAAGGAAAAAGCCGACGTACGCCAGCGCTATGCCGAGGGCAAAGCCAGCCGTGATGAACTGCTCGAAGCTGAAATGAGTGCTTATCACAGCCCCGGCACGTGCACCTTTTACGGCACGGCCAACACCAATCAATTGCTGATGGAAGTGATGGGGCTGCACTTGCCCGGCGCCTCGTTCATTAACCCGAATACGCCGCTGCGTGATGCGCTGACGGTCGCCGCCACGCGGCAGATAACTCAACTGACCAAACAGGGCGGGCAGTTCACGCCGCTGGCCGAGATTGTTGATGAGCGCTGTCTGGTCAATGCGATTGTGGCCCTCAGCGCGACTGGCGGCTCGACCAATCACACCCTGCATTTACCGGCGATTGCCCGGGCAGCCGGCATACAACTGACATGGCAGGACATGGCCGACTTGTCGGCGGTAGTGCCGACGCTGGCGCATGTTTATCCCAATGGTAAATCCGATATCAATCATTTCCAGGCCGCAGGCGGCATGGCGTTTTTGATTGCTCCATTGCTTGATGCCGGCTTGCTGCATGACAACGTCAACACAGTTGCCGGGCACGGTTTGCGCCGCTATACCCAAGAGCCGTTCCTGCAGGACGGTGAACTGGTGTGGCGTGACGGGCCGGGCAAGAGTTACGACGAAAGCGTGCTGCGGCCGGTAGCCAACCCGTTCTCGCCTGAAGGCGGATTGCGGGTGATGGAGGGCAATCTCGGCCGTGGCGTGATGAAGGTCTCTGCGGTGGCGCTGGAGCATCAGGTCGTCGAGGCGCCGGCCAGAGTGTTTCAGGATCAACAAGCCTTGGCCGATGCGTTCAAGGCCGGTGAGCTGGATTGCGACGTGGTCGCGGTGATGCGTTTTCAGGGCCCGCGCTCGAACGGCATGCCCGAGTTGCACAAGATGACGCCGTTTCTCGGTGTGCTGCAAGATCGCGGCTTTAAAGTGGCGCTGGTAACAGACGGGCGTATGTCCGGTGCGTCGGGCAAGATTCCGGCGGCCATTCATGTGTGTCCCGAAGCCTTTGATGGCGGCCCGCTGGCACGCGTGCGCGATGGCGACATTATCCGCCTCAACGGCCTGACCGGAGAGCTCAGTGTGTTGCTCAGCGATGGCGAATTGGCCACTCGTGAAAATGCGCCAGGCCTGCTGGACAACGGCGTCGGTTGCGGCCGTGAGCTGTTCGCCTTTATGCGTCACTCATTCAGTACCGCCGAGCAGGGCGCCAGCGCCTTCACCCAGAGTCTGGAGTCGCTAAAGTGACAGTGGCAATTGTCGGCGACATTGGTGGCACGCATGCGCGTTTCGCCGTGTGGCGCGACAACGGCCTTGAGCAGGTCGAGGTGCTGGCCACAGCGGATTACTCCAGCCCCGAGTCTGCGCTGGCGGTTTACCTTGAGCGAGCCGGTTTGTCTCTGGGTGCGGGCAGTGCCGTGTGCCTGGCTTGCGCCGGGCCGGTAAGTGATGGCGACTTTCAGTTCACCAATAACCACTGGCGAATCAACCGCAGCGCCTTTTGCCAGGCGCTGCACATCGAGCGGTTATTGCTGATTAATGACTTTGCCGCCACTGCGCTCGGCGTTACGTTGCTCGAGCCGAATGAGCGACTGGCGGTGCGCGCTGGTCATGCGCAGGCGGATCGCCCGGTTGTGGTAATGGGTCCGGGTACAGGCCTGGGCGCTGCGAATCTGTTGCCTAAAGGCGCAGACGAGTGGCAGGCGTTGCCGGGTGAGGGCGGGCATGTCGACTTGCCGATTGGCAGCGAGTCCGAGGCAGAGCTTTGGTTGTTGCTGCACCGGAAATTTGGGGCTGTGCAGGCCGAAGATGTATTGAGCGGCGCGGGATTGCTGGCGCTGTACGCGGCGGTTTGTCAGCGCAATGGTCAGCCGGCGCAGCACGCAAATGCCGCGCAAATCTGTGCAGCGGCGTTGCAGGGCGAATCGCTGGCAGCAGCGGCGCTGGAGCAGTTCTGCGTGTGGCTGGGCCGCGTGGCGGGAAACCATGCGTTGAGTTTGGGCGCGCGTGGTGGCGTGTATATCGTCGGTGGAATGGTGCCGAGATTTGCCGACTTCTTCTTACGCAGCGGCTTTGCGGCCGCCTTCGCCGACAAAGGCGCGATGGGAGATTATCTGGCGGATGTTCCGGTGTGGCTGGTAACCGCGCCATACCCGGGCTTGTTGGGCGCGGGTGTGGCGTTGCAGCAGGCCGGTTAGTCGATGTCGCTGTCGACCGGATAGCGACTGTCGTTGAGACTCTCCTTGATCTTGCGCAAGTGCGGCTGGAAATCTACGCCACGGCGCAGGGTTACGCCCGTCGCCAGCACATCAAGAACGGTCAGCTGGATAATGCGCGAGGTCATCGGCATGTAGATGTCGGTGTCCTCCGGCAGGGGAATGTCCACGCTCAGCGAGCTGGCTTTGGCCAGTGGTGAACCGGCTGCGGTAAGCGCCAGCACCGATGCGCCGTTTTGACGGGCAATGCGTGCGACTTCGACCAGTTCGCGGGTGCGCCCGGTGTAGGAAATAATCACGAACAGCTCACCCGTGTGCGCGACCGACGCCAGCATGCGCTGCATCAGCACGTCGGCGTGGGCGCTGACTGCCAGATTGAAGCGGAAGAATTTGTGTTGCGCGTCGAGTGCGACGGGCGCCGAGGCGCCAAGGCCGAAAAAATGAATCTGCCGGGCCTGGATCATCATGTCCACTGCGCGACTGATCAGCTGCGGATCAAGTGACTGGCAGGCGCTGTCGAGTGAGGCGATCGCACTGCCAAAAATCTTGCGGGTGTAGGCATCCGGTCCGTCACTGGCCTCGACTGCACGGCTGACATAAGCCGCGCCGCTGGCGAGGCTTTGGGCCAGTTGCATTTTCAGTTCCGGATAGCCGTTAACCCCGAACGAGCGGCAGAAGCGATTGACTGTCGGTTCGCTGACCTCAGCGGTTTGCGCCAGCGCAGCTATGCTCAGGCGAGTGGCCTGCTGCGGGTTGTGCAAAATGACTTCGGCGACCTTGCGTTCCGCCTTGCTCAGCGTGTCGAGGCGGCCCTGGATTTGCTCCAGAAGATTACGCGCACGATCCATTTTTATTCCTTATTCGGTCGATAAAGTGCAGGGCTATCGTACTGGCGCCCATGCGTTGCGGCCACATCAACCTAGTGTAGCTGAGATATGTTGTTTTTATTACTACATTAGTCCTTGAAAAAAACAGTCGTAGCGGTTAAATCTAGGTTTCATTGTTAAAAGAACTAACATCATGCCTAGCATTACGGTTGACTGCTGCACCTTCGCGCTGTTTGGTGCGCTAGGTGACCTTGCGCTCCGCAAGCTGTATCCGGCGCTTTACCAGTTGGATCGGGCGGGGTTGCTTAACAGCGACACGCAGATTCTGGCGCTGGCCCGTGATGCCGGAGAGCCGCAGCATTACCTTGGGCTGATCAGTGATGCACTGCGTCAATATGTGCCGGCCAATGAGCATGATGATGCGGTAATGGCGCGGTTCGAGGCGCGCCTGCGCTATTTGCGCATGGACTTTCTGGTTGAAGACGATTACCGCGCCTTCGCCGATGCCACCCGTGATGCCCGCCAGGTGATTGCCTACTTCGCCACGCCTGCCGCTGTTTACGGCGGCATCTGCGCCAATCTGGCGCGCCTGGGCTTGGCTGACATTACCCGCGTGGTGCTGGAGAAACCGATTGGCCATGACCTGCAATCATCACGCGCGGTCAACGAAGCCGTGGCGCAGTATTTTGCCGAGACGCAGGTTTACCGGATAGACCATTACCTCGGCAAAGAGACCGTGCAAAACCTGATTGCTCTGCGGTTTGCCAATAGCCTGTTCGAGACCCAGTGGAACCAGAATCATATCTCCCACGTGGAAATCACCGTGGCCGAGAAGGTGGGCATCGAAGGGCGTTGGGGTTACTTCGACAAGGCCGGGCAGTTGCGCGACATGATTCAGAATCATCTGCTGCAATTGCTTTGTCTGATCGCCATGGACCCGCCGAGCGACCTCTCGGCAGACAGCATTCGTGACGAGAAGGTCAAGGTGCTCAAGGCGCTTGAATCCATCAGCCCGGAACAGCTGAGCCAGCGCGTGGTGCGTGGCCAATACATTGGCGGAACCTCGGGCAACAAAGCCGTGCCCGGCTATCTGGAAGAAGACAACGCCAACGCGCACAGCAACACCGAAACCTTTGTTGCGCTGCGCGCAGATATTCGCAACTGGCGCTGGTCGGGTGTGCCGTTCTACTTGCGTACCGGCAAGCGCATGCAGGAAAAGCTCTCGCAAATTGTCATCCATTTCAAAGAGCCGCCGCACTACATCTTTGCGCCAGAGCAGCGTGCACTGATCAGCAACCGGCTGATCATTCGCTTGCAACCGGATGAAGGTATCTCGCTGCAAGTGATGACCAAGGATCAAGGTCTGGATAAGGGCATGCAGTTGCGCAGCGGGCCGCTGCAGTTGAGTTTTTCCGACACCTATCCCAGTGCGCGGATTCCGGATGCGTACGAGCGCTTGTTGCTGGAAGTGATGCGCGGCAACCAGAATCTGTTTGTTCGCAAAGACGAAATTGAACATGCCTGGCAGTGGTGTGATCAGTTGGTCGCCGGCTGGAACAAGCTCGGCGACACCCCCAAACCTTACGCAGCTGGAACCTGGGGGCCAATGGCTTCGATTAATCTGATAGCCCGAGACGGGAGGTCCTGGTATGGCGATCTCTGAGCTGGCGTTGCCTGAAGGCGTGATCGCTCATTGTTTGAAAAAGCCTCAGCAATTGGCAAATTCGCTGGCGCACAACGTCGCTGATGTCTTGCGCCAGGCTATTGTGGCGCGTGGCGTGGCAACGCTGGTGGTGTCTGGCGGACGCAGCCCGATTGCCTTCTTTGAAGCATTGGCGACACAACCGCTGGATTGGGCCAAGGTCGTTATCAGTCTGGCGGATGAGCGATGGGTGCCAGTCACGCATCCGGACAGCAACGAAGGCCTGCTGCGCAAGCATCTGCTTCAAGGTCCATGCGCGGCGGCGCGTTTTGTCGGGCTCTATCATGGCGGGGCCACATTACAGGCGGCTGCAAAGTTGGCTGATGAGGCGCTGGCGTACTTGCCGCCGATTGATGTGCTGGTGCTGGGCATGGGCGATGACGGCCATTGTGCGTCGCTGTTTGCCGGTAATCCTCAGCTCGATGAGGCCCTGCTGCCAGACAACACCACGCGCTGCGTGCCGATGCTGGCGCCGAGTGTGCCGCATCAGCGCATCAGCATGACCTATGCATTGCTGGCGTCTGCCAATGCGCAGTTCCTCGCGGTGCAGGGAGCCGGCAAACTCGACACCTTGCAACAGGTCGTCAGTGACCTTGACGCTACTTCTGCCATGCCCGTGCGCGCGTTCATGCGGCCCCCACTGCAAATTTACTGGAGCCCGCAGGGCTAAGGATTCGCCTCCATGTCTATGACCGAACAACAGTTGCAGCAGCACATGGCTGAAAAGACTGCCCGGCTTGATCAGATCTGCGCGCAGGCGCGGATCATGCCGGTGATCACGATTGCCCGTGAAGCCGATATTCTGCCGCTGGCCGATGCCTTGGCCGCAGGCGGTTTGACGGTGCTGGAAGTGACGCTGCGCTCCGAACAC
>MDTG01354135.1_pt1 | contig 10565 bp, 5 predicted proteins | sample 811421 | NCBI WGS metagenome assembly MDTG01 (sample SAMN05326645, study PRJNA326480) | marine metagenome | isolation source: seawater | place: Pacific Ocean: South East | collected 2011
AGTCGCCCAGGGATTGCTCATGTCGTCAGGAGCACCCTCCTCGAACTGACTGAGTGAGAGCGTGTTGCCTCGAATCGGCCGTGACCCGAAAGAGTCGCTTTCACCAAGGGTTCGATCGAGATCAGGTGCATTCTCGAAGGCGCAGATGGGCTCCGACGTGACGCTGTAGACGAAGCGAGGTGAGACCTCGTTCATGTCGTAAAGACCGTTGGCGTCGACATCCCAGCCCCAGAAACGCGAGACGTGCGCCCAGGTGAAGTAGAAGTCATCGTTGTTCAGTCGGATGCCCGACCATTCGAAGCGACCACCGGTCAGGGGATCGAAGTTGTTGCCGCGGGCGGGTGGCGCGCTTTCCGTGAGGAAGCGTTCGAACTTGAGTGCCAGTTCGTTGCCGTTGTGACGAGGGTCGTCCTCTTCTTCGACACGATCGTTCTGAAGACGATCGACCACCACGTTGGCGATGGTGTTGATGCCGTCGGGTGCATCGGTGCCATCGGGCAGCGTCGGAGGGTAGATGTTGCGGATCAGCTGGATGAGAGGACGTTCCGCAGCGCTTCCGGAGCCGCTTCCGTTGGTGCTGAAGATCGACTCGGGCGTCTTGCCGCTCATGATCAACGACGCGTCGAAGACCAGCGATTCATGCCGTGACAGCGGCATGTCGGGCTCGTAACCGTAGAGTTCACCGGGTGCCAGATCGAGGTAATCGATGCAGGCGGCCTTCATGTCCTGATAGGGAAGACCGAACTCCTCTTCGAACGCGGCGTCGTCGGTAGGGCCGATGTCGTTGGGTCGGATCAACGCGAAGACGACCGCGGTACGGGGTGCGTCGGGCTCGGTGGGACCGAGGTAGATCTGATCGGCGAAGTATCGCTTGTTGAGATGACCCTCGGTCAGCGCATTGGGATGCGCGCAGTCGAGAAGGCGCAGGGGAATCTGACCACCGGCGTTTCCGACCTTGAGCGAGTAGTCGTAGAGGGAGATGGGCTCGTCGAACGGATTGCCGAGCTGGATCGCGACCAGGATGGCGGGTTTCGAACTGTCATCGACGTAGTTCTCACCGGTCGCCGATGTCGCACCACCGGTGCCGTTCGCGAAATACGCGGGCGCCTGTTCGTTGGGACAACTGATCGCGGGGATGTCGTCGCCCTCGGCCCAGCAGCCACCGGGCCCCTGTGAGTGCGAGCTCTTGGGATAGATCAGACCGTAGAAGGCCTGCATGATGAAGGGTTGCTTCTCGAAACCGATGTAGGCGTCATCGCGCATGGGCTCGACCTGTCCGTCACCGTCGAGATCGACGTCGGGCAGGAAATCACCGGTGTTCGGATCATAGGTGGCAGGCCGCAAGGCGAAGAGCGGGTGGATCGGCTGATCGATCAGGATGTCACCACCGTCGCTGGAAGGCGTGTTGGCGCTGGGGGTGAAGGAGACCGGGCCATCCCGGAAGGCTTCGATGTTCGCGGCGAGACTGGGCGACAGACGCAGAGACTTCAAATAGGCGTTCTGGAACTTGCTTTGTCCGGTCGAACCATGTGATGGTTCGTCGGAATCATCGAGGCTCCAGCCGGAATCGGTGAAGTAGCCCTGAGGAATCGAGCGTCCGGTGAAGGGATCGGTCGCGATCAACGTGGTCGATCGGTAGATCACTTCCTGGAGATCATCAAGCCACAACCGCCTGTTTTCGAGCCAGTTGGAATCGTTGAGCTGGACACCGGGCGAAGAGAACGACTCACGAAGGTCGATCTTGCGACGACGGGTCTGATACTCGTCGAAGTCGTTTCGATCGCCGGTGGCATAGGTTTCGGAGTCGCGGTCGTAGTCGAACTCACGGTTGAAATACGGGGTCTGCCAGAGCCAGAGCGGGCGGTACTCGTTGCGTACGCCGGTGATGGTGGTCATGCGGTGACGCATGTCGCGGACCTGCTGCTCGTTGATCAGCGAACCGGAGGTCCCGGCGGGATCGGTCAGGCTGTTGCCCTGTCGCAGCGTCGAGGTCTCGGCCACGTTGATGTCGGATCGGAGCATTGATTCACTGAATGGCGACTGGCTGGCATCAGTGACATGGTCTCCCAGAACCCCCTCGAGACGACTGAATCGAGTCGGATGATTCAAACCGGAAAACGCACGCAACTCGATTTCGTCGTTGATACCGAACGGTTCTGCAACGTAGGGAACCGGCTTCGGTCCGCTTGGATCGACCCAGGTTCCGGTGAAGTCGTTCTGGACCAGGTTGTTCCAGAGCTTGCGTTCGCGAACACCGAACTCGGGAAGATCGTCCATGCCCTCGAGGGCGGTGTACTGACCGTAGAAGGGACCGGCATCGTTGTCGGGAGTCACCAGCAGCTTGTCGATGCCACGCGCGTTCAGCATCGTCTGGGCCGTCACTGAAGACGCATCGGAGTACCAACGGGAATCGTCGAGTCGGGGAAAAATGCCGACGCCCCCGACGGTCTTGTAGAAACCGGTTCCCACCCAGTTCTTCGGGTCACCGAGCAGCCCGGTCCAGGTGTCGTACTCACCGCCGTCGTTGGCTTCGAAACCGCCCGAACCATCGGGGATGCCGAGTCGGCTGACCAATGCCGCATCAGCGGGCGTGGCTCCGGAGGTCGACCACCGGTCGAAGACAGTCGCGACGTTCATGTCGAGCATGGAGTTGTTGTCGATGATCGAGACGCCGACCACCTGCTTCACCCCGGGACGCCCCGCGGTGGGCGGCACGAACCAGAAACTGTCGGTGAACCCGTCGCCGTCCGTGTCGCAGAAGGTCCGTTCGACCACGTTGCGCTGGGTTCCGCGAACGAAGGCGTCCTTGGGGGTGCTGAGCCCGCCGTCGTTGTCGAAGAGTCCGTTGAGATCGATGTAGTTGGGAAGAAGATCGTTGGACACGCGGATCGCACCGAAGTTTCCGGCATCACCGAAGTGAACGCGAGGCGTGTTGAACCAGAGATTGCGTCGTCTCTGGAACTCGTTGACGAATCCGTTCACGTTCGGGCCTTCGAACGAGGTCGGAAGCACGTTTGGATACCACTGCTCGTAGGGCGTCTGGATCGCCACGGGAAATTCGGCATCGTGATACGGACGGGCACCGCCGTTGGGGCCGTCGGTGGCCACTGTGCTGAGGGTGAATCCCCAGTCGGGTCCGTTGTCCTGTTCGGGATTGGCGGTGTAGTCACCGGCCGAGTACCGATACGGATCGAGCGCCGCGACGTTCGAGATGTCGTAACACACGCGCCATCCGTTCTCGGGGGATGGGATCCAGGAGAGGTGCGTCCAGTGGGTGTAGCGTTCCGAATAGGGATCCCGTGCTTCCTGATTCTGCGCGTAGGGTCCGCCGTAGTAGTTGCCGATGCGTCGCGGCTCGGTCTCACGAAGCCAGCGCGTGTCTCCGTATCCGGGATTGCCACGGGGGTTGCCCACTCCGTAGACGACGCCTGCATCGTCTCGCAGACGTCCTGCATTGGCGACGGGCGCACCGGTGCCGAATGGAAGGAACATCGGATCGCTGGAGAGGCCGCTGCCACTCAGATCGACGTCGTCAGGCCAGTTGGTCCAGGCACGGGTCTCGAACGGGGCGAAGTTGAAATCGAAGGTCGAGTTCTGATCGAGACCGAAACGGTCGTAGCCCAGTTTCACATCGTCGTAGACCAGCGTCCCTGATCCGTCGAAGACGCCCTCGGGCACCAGCACGGTCGATCGTGGCAGACCACTCAAGGTCGCTTCGGCTCGAAGCTCGAGTGGATCGCCTGCGGCGGTGTACTGCCCATTCGTGAAGATGCCGTAGTCGTCGAACGATTCCTCCTGAACGTCACCATCAACCGGTCGGGCGAACAGCGACGTGGCGATGTCCTTCGCGAGCTGATCCTTCAGCACGGAGACATTGTCGCTTCGCTCGTAGGCGGCCTGCTGGCTCTTGGCGAGCTTGCGGCCCTCCTGAGTTCGTGTGATGAAGGCGGTCGCGATGATCACCAACAGGACCAGGATCGCGGTCACCAGGACCAACGTGTTGCCGCGGCGGGAGGAGACTGGGATTTCATGGGCCGGGATCATGTCGGAAGGACTCCACATGGACTTGCGGGCGGAACCGGGAAACTCTTTGGAGATGCGTGTTCGACTCATGAATCGGCCCTCGGAAGCGGAATGATGAATTCGAACGCACGCCCACCTTCGAGCCGTGCTTCTGAATCATGCAATCGGAAGGAGATGCGAACCGCGGTGGGCCACGGGGTGTAGGTGCTGACACCGCGTCCGTTGTTTCCGGAACCGACGATTCTGGAGCCGAGCCCCGGCTCCCCTCCATCGAATACGTAGGGCTCACCGGTTGGTGCGCGAAGAATCGCGTTTTCTCCGTTGAATCCGAAGACCGCCCCGTACCGGCGGATGTTCTGACCGGGATCGCAGCCGGCACCGTCACCGTATTCGATGTGGGCGAGCGTCTCGTTGGTCTGAAGTCCGAAGGGATCATCGATGAAATAGGTACCTGAACCAAGCTCGGTGCCGACCGGTGGACCGATGCGGACGGCGTCCCCGCCTGCGCCTCCCCCGCTGGTGGCACGACGTCCGGGGTCTCCGATGTGGGACCACCCGGAGCAGCCACCTGCGTTTTCAGGGGCGTTGGAACCGGACATGAAGGCATTGGCGGGCGCGGACCCGATGGCCTCATCGGAGAGTCCGAACCAGGGCGTGCTCCCGCCGTTGACCAGCACAGTGCCTTCGAGCACCACGCCGGGAAGACCCCCGAGAAGCTTCTGACCGCTGTCGTTGAACGAGACGTCCTTGTCACGACCGACGCCATCTCCCCAGGTCCATTCGACACGGAAGTCAGAGACGTTGGGGCCCAGAACGGCGTTGGTGAGCATGGTGTCGATCCGCTGCATGCTGGGCGCGCGGAGTTCACCCCGAGGATACCCGTAGTACATCGCGTCGAGCACCTGATTGGTCTTGACCAGATCGGTCGGACTGGCGAAGAAGTCGTCATCGCCACCCTGATTGGAGCCGTTGAAGCCCCAGTCACTGTCGTCGTTCCAGAAGTAGCAGACCTCCTGTCGAAGGGTGTCACGTTCGGTGGCGGCGATGTCCACGCGCGAATTGATCAACGATGGCTGGAAACGCAGTCCGTCGGGAGCGTTGTAGAAGACGGAAGGCGCGGAGTTGGGATCGCCCGCGTTGTCACCGGACATGTAGTACTCCCCGGTGTTGCCGACATCGCTGCCACCGGTTCCACGTGAGCCGTCGTCGTCGCCGAGAAGGGTCGATTGACGGCAGAGGATCCAGTTTTCAGTCGACTCGGGGAGAAGCGGCACGTTCGATGATGCCGTGGCCGCACTCGGCCATCGCTGGAAGGGAAGCTGGCCCGCGGGGAGATAACTCCACGGGTAGAGACCTTCGTTCTGAGTGTTTTCGAGCCGTTCACGGTCGATGTCGAGAATGTCCCCTCCGGTCGGATCGTCCTGATAGGGCTGGATCTTCACCTGGACCCCGGGACTGTAGAACACACTTGAAAAGTAACTCTGAGCGGGCGCGGGCTTGTCGAGCCCCACCTGATCGGACGAGGCGTTCGCGTAGGTGTCCAGAGCGCGGGTGGAAGCGGCCAGTCCTTCGGTGAAGAAGAACAGCTGATCCGATCGGATCTCCGCGTCGGCCGGCCGTGATGCATCGAGAAGTCGTCCGGTTTCGGCGAGATTGATGGAGTTGGGAACGCCGACGCACTGCACCGCGAAGAAACCGTCGCGAGTGATGCGCTGAAAATCGTTTCGAATGACGCGTTCGATGGCGTTCGCCTGCTGAAGGATGTCGGAGTTCGCTTCGCCGAGCGAGGATACCTTCTGTGCGGTGCTGAAGATCGAACTCGTCGCAAGGATGACGACCAGCAGAACCGCGATCGCGATCAACATCTCGGTCAGCGTGAACGCGGCCCGAAGAGAACGAGTGAAGGTCGAACGTGAATCGAGCTGGTATCCGATGTGGTGTGGCATCAGAGTTCTCCCACGGTGGCGTAGACCGGAGTCAAGGTGAATCCATTTCGTGTCTCAGGCGGGATGAACCAGATCGACTTCACCGCGCTGGCGATGTTCGCGCGCGCCGCGTTGTTGACTCCGATGCCGGGCGAGGCATTGCTGAGATTTCCGTTCACGTCCATCACGGGGATGTAGGGAACCTGACTGGTGAGTCGGACAGGGCCGTCCGAGGCGTTGTCACGTCCGGAAAGCACCCGATGGACCGTTCCGTTCTGATCGATCAACCACTGCCCGGCCTGCTGCCAGCCCTTGCCGTAGGGATCGAGCTGACTGAGCACGGACCCGGACGGGTTCGTGCGCGGGATGGTCAGGTTGTTGAGTGGATTGCCGTCGGGCGTGGATTCGCCTTCCGGATACCAGCGATCGATCGGTGAAGGAAAGTCAACTCGCACCGGAAGCGGGCTTTCGCGCGGGTTCTTGACGCCGATTCCCGTGTCGGGATCGGGGTTCGAGGGCGCACCCTGGTGACAGACGGCGTAGGGCAGCTGCTCCCCGCCGTTGAATCCGACTCGGTAGACGAAGATCGCGACCTGGACCCGCCCCTGATACCGACGGAACATGCAGTCCCAGTAGTACTCGGGGGACTCGGTTCCGCGAGGCCAGCCGCGTTCGCTCTGGGTCAGGGTGACGAGTGGTTCCGAACGGCCCTCGCGCAGTGGATCCGTGTGGTCATCCAGACTGTTGTCGTCGGATGGCAGGAAATCATTGAGGATGAGGTACTTGTTCCGGTTGAAGGGGATGCCAGCGAGGAACTGCGCTTCATCCTGATCGAATTCGGACTGAAAGACCGGATCGAGCGAAGGAGAGACCGGGGTCGGGCAGAACCCGAGGAAGAAGGTCCCCATGTCCGCGAAATCACTCGTGTAGAAGGAACTCGAAGTGTCCTCTTCGGATGTCGCGGGATGCTCGGTGTTCATCGCCCCCACCGAACGGGTGTGCCGGAGACCGAAGATGTCGATGGCGCCGTCGAGGGGGTCCGGCTGCCGATTGCGGTCGGGGAGTTCGTTCGGACTGGGCGAGGACGCTCCATCAAGGACGAAGGACGGGCGCATCCATCCCCAGTCTCCCGAGACCGTCTGCATGTTGTCGTTTCCCACCGAGGATGCCATGCGGATGTTGCTCGCATTGAGATCGAACTGCTCGAAGGTTCCGAAGTCCTCCTGGGAGAGCTTGGTTCGCAACAGATTCAGCCCCTGCGCGGCGACGATGGGCCCCATGACGTCGTCTCGAGTCCGTTGCTGCTGTGCGATACCCGCGGGGAAGATCGCGGCGACCGCGATGATTCCGATGCCGAGAATGAAGATCGCGAGCAGCAGTTCGACCAGTGAGAATCCGGTGGGCGTGTGTCGAGTGTTCATCGTGCGTTCACCTCCGCGAGACCGGTGTATCGATTGAAGTGGATTCGATCGGCGTTCTCCGTGACCCAGGGCCCGAGTTCGGCGTTTCGACCTTCGATGAAGTTGACCACGCCTCCATCGGCTCCCCAGTTGGTGAAGTCGACATCCTCCTTGGCACGTTGCTCGTCGTATACGACGAGGAACTGCGCGGAGTTCACGAGAAAATCCCGGCCGGTCTGACGTTGTTCGAAGAAACGACTGTTGCCGCCGTACCCACCGGTGTCCTTGGACACGTCGAACTGCCGGTCGGCGTCGAAATCGACCCAGCGGTAGGAGGATTTCTCCGCTGAGACGATGGTGTCCGGATCACGCATGATCATGGTGCCGTCACCACTGAAGAGGACCGCGAAGCCACCGCCCCACTGCCCCTTCTGGGTGTCGAAGGTGGACGTGGGCGTGCTGTCGCCGTTGAACGTGAGCTGCGTGAGCTGCATCGGTCCGGTCGCCATGAAGTTCCAGAGGGTGTCCTCGTTTTCAGAGGTCACTTCACTGATGAGACTGAATTCGGTGTAGGGCGCGGCGACCTTGATGCCCTCGGGCAGCAGGCGAGGTGCGATCGTCGGCACCGTCTGATAGCGCTCGAAGTAGGCATTGGAGGTGGACCCGTAGAACCCGGCGCCCTTGATGTCGCCGGTGAACTGAGCCACCACGACCTCGACCTGTTCCGGCCTGCTGGGATCCTCGAAGTCCTTGACGACACGGAAGGTGACCAGGGTCGGAGTGTTCGTGCGGATGGCTTCCGAGCGCGCCGCCGTCAACGCGCCGAGCACCCGGTTCACACCAGTCGAAAGCTTGACGTCCCGTGAGATCTTCTGAACGGAGATCACGGTGGCGACGGAGAGCACCGAGATGATGCCGATCACGACCAGCAGTTCAAGCAGGGTGAAGGCGTGACGTCGAGCGGATGGCCGCGAAAAGAGTGTCTCGCTGAGTCTCTTGGTCATGGTTTCTCCGGCTGATAGGAGTACACGTTGTCCTGGTGATCGGCGATGCCGTCGTTGTCTCCATCGACGTCGATGAAATTGCCGAACCGACCGTCCGGTCCGGAGGACACCAGAAGAGGCCGACGGTTGCGACAGATGCCGAACTCGATCTCGTCCTGAGTCAGGATCGTGCCGTCGGCATCACGTATGAACGAACCATCGTCGCAGTCGTACCATCGACGACCGGGGAAGATGATGTAGACCTGTCGATCCCAGGGATCGATGAATTCCTTCATGTTGAAGGTGGTGGTCAGAGGCTCACCCTGCGTGGAACCGATCACGCAATCCGCCGCGTGAACGAGAGAGGGATCGGCCTTGGCGATGATCTCACCACAGGCGGGGCTCTGCCCCAGGACGGAGAGGGTCGCGGCAAGTCGCTTGCGAAGTGGATCGGAACTCGAGTTCCAGGGATTGCAGTTGTTGTTGCGCTCCCATCCGAAAGCGCCATCCTCGAGGTCTCCGTTGAAACGGGCGTCACCGTAGGGTTCGACCGGGATGTCGTAATAGGCGTCCACGTTGCGACAGTTCGCGAATCCGCAGTATTCGTCGCCGATGCCTTCGAAGATCATCTCACGACCGGCCTGCTGTTCGAATTCCACGAGCGCGGCGTCCACGATCGCCATGGTGGCACGGATCTGTCGGTCCTCCGACTGCCTCAGGACGATCGATCCGACTCCCAGGACGAGCCCCATGAGCAGGAGGATGATCCCGAGCACGATCACCAGCTCGAGAAGGGTGAATGCGCGACGGGCGCGCCTCATCATGTGATGGCGGGAAGAGTTCACGGTCATTTGCCGGTCTCCACGATGTTGTCGGCGTTGTAGTCGTTCTCCGCGTCGATTCGAACGTCGTTCTCACTCTTGCCGTCGGCCCCGGGACTGAAAAGTGCGTATCGCGATGCGATGAGCGCACGCGAGGCAGAGGAGTCTCCATTGGCATCTTCGAACCGGCTGTTCACGTCCGCGCCGGTCTCGAAGGAACTCGGTCGCAGGGCGATCACTTCGGCCAATGAGAAGTCGTCGTCGAAAAGCCGCGGATCGCGCACGTCGACGGGAGGTCGACGGTAATAGCGCAGAGGGTTTCCCCAGTAGTCGAGAAACACCTTGGGATTGTTCCCGCTGGCGTAGCCGGCATCTCCGGGAAGAAGCACCCGGTCCCAGATCTGGCCATCGGCGTTGCCGGCGTCGTCGTCGGAGAAGGCCATGCCCTCGACCTCACCGATCACGGTGGAGTCCTTGAGATCGAGATACGGACCATAGACCTTGCCCTGAAGCGTATGGTCGTTGTTGCCCGTGTAGGAAAGCGTTCCGATGTTGCCCGGATTCCGATTGCTGAAAGCGACCCCATTGTTCGGGTTTCCCGCGGTTCCGAAACGAGGGTTGAGCGTCGCGTTCCAGAAGCCATCGGGTCCGGGTGACCGGAAACCGAGGGCCGGATGCTCACGCTGACCAGGGGTCATGTCGGAAGGTTGCAGAGTGATCGGTGGCGACGGATTGCCGCCCTCGGGGACGTACCCGAAGCCGTCCATGCGACGATCGTCGTATCCAAGCAGGAATTCCGGAAGTGAAGTCAACGAGTAATAGGCCTGCTGCTGCTGGAAATCAGGCTGACTGCCGTCGGTGCCGGGGAGAGCGAGAAGATCACGGCCGTGCCCGATCCCCCCTGCCGCCGTCGTCTGCGGCCCGAGAACGGGTGGGATGTAGCCATGATCCGTCTCGAAACGGGCGATCGCATCATTGATCGCATTCATCAGCTGAACGGTGCGCCCCTGCTGGGCGGTGCGAGCAGCCTTTGAAAGCGTGGTGATGAGAATTCCCGCCAGGATGACGATCACACCCACCGTGACGAGCATCTCGGTGATGGTGAAGGCGCGAGCGCGGCTGTTTGATTCGAGTCGAAGCATGTCGATCGATTCCTTACGGTAGACGGTGGAGGCCGGTTCGCCGGCCTCCACGGTTCATTTCTGTCCGGAGACGCTTTCGATCATCGAAACCAGGGGAAGGAAGAGGGCGAGCACGATCGTGCCGACCACGCCACCCAGAATCACGACCATCGCGGGTTCGAGAAGACTCAACAGCGACTGAACCGCCACGTCGACCTCTTCGTCGTAGTTGTCGGCGATCTTCATCAGCATCACGTCCAGGTCACCGGTCTCTTCACCGACCTGGATCATG
>MDTG01434757.1_pt1 | contig 10565 bp, 9 predicted proteins | sample 811421 | NCBI WGS metagenome assembly MDTG01 (sample SAMN05326645, study PRJNA326480) | marine metagenome | isolation source: seawater | place: Pacific Ocean: South East | collected 2011
TAAAAGCGGTCAATATTCAGGAAATATTGGAGATTTTGCAATATTAAGTTTCAATATAATGATAAATATAACCACTTTAACGGGTGGGGCTTTAATTGATAATTGTAAAAAACTAGAAATTGATTCTTCATTAGATCATTTTAAAAAAGAAACAAACATTTCCTCGATTAAAAAAAGTATATTTGTGATGATGTTACAACTATTAAATTCAAAAATTTTTTTTATATTTTTCTTTCAATTTATTAAATTTTCTCACAGAAATAACTTAAATTTTTTTTTAAAGAAATATAGAACAGATTTTAAAGTATTTAAAAAAGGGACAATACCTAATGAATATTTAAAAAAAATGGACCCAGTGAAGAAAGAATTTCTAATTGACCAATTTCCAAAAATTTTAAAAAATCAGCAAGAACGAATTGAAAAGGCAAAGTTCTATTTTACAAGATTAAGCAATTTAGAATGTTTTGATTTTCCACAAAAAATTTTTGATAATTCTAATATATTTTTAGACTTTCCAATAATTTGTAAGGATTATGATTTAAAAAATTTTATATGGAAAAAATCTTTAATCAATAATATCGATATTAAAAATTATTATTATACAAATTGTGGTAACGAAGACATCTACAGAATTTATAATTATAAAGAACAACTTGAAAATTCAGATCATGTTGCTAAAAATATTTTTATGCTCCCCGTGAATAAAAATTTTAGCGTCAAGGATATTGAAAAAATTATTAACTTTTTAAGTGAAACCACTAAAGAATGGATAAAAGAAAAAAAGTAATCATTTATACTATAAATGATCCAATTTTTACATTGCCAATAGTAAATTATATCTGCAAATATTTAACAAAATATAATGATATTGAAATTTGCTTATCCCAAAAAAAAAAATTATCAAAAATAAAAGTTTTAATTTGTTTTTTATTTTTTGGATCCATAGTTGATTTATTTAAATTAGTAAAAAAAAAAGTAATCTTAAAAAATATTTTGAATAAGCAAATTAAATTAATTACGAAACCAAAAAAGAAATACCAATTTGGAATAGTATTTAATTATTCAAAAAAAATTAAGTTAACAAGTTATAATGTCTTTAATTTCCATCTTGGTAACTTTGACTTCCAAAGAGGTGTATTTATTTTTTTTTATAAATATTATTATAATTGGAAATATATTGATTTAACATTTCATAAGATTGATAAATATTTTGATAAAGGAATGGTATTAAAAAAAAAAAAAATTAAAATATCCAATAAAAATTCCGTAAAAATATGTTCTACTTATCTTTCAAATCTTAATTTTATTAAAAGCTGTATATTAATGATTAAAAATAAGAAATTTTTTCCAAATAAGTTTCAAATAAAAGGAAAATATAATTCTGAACCTAGCTTTACTATAATCTTTAAGACAATTATTTATAAGGCACTTTTTTAACCAAAAACAAGGGATTCAAAATATTAACCTCTGATCAAAGAAAATTTATTGAATAAGAATAAAAAAATTAAAAATAATAAATATATATTTAACAAGAAAAATCTTTATAATAAAAATTTGATACACTAGCAAATAATGTTAATAAAACTTTAAGCTCTAAATAATGATTAAGAATAATTTTTTTTCTGTAAATAGTTTTCAAGATATTTTTTGTAAATTTCTATTAATTTCTCTATTTGTATTCTATTTTATAAATATCTTCTTTTTTCCAGAGTCAGTAGCACATGGAGGAAGTGCTATTACTAATTGGGCCTATTTTAAAGATATATTAAGTGGATTTAAAGACTTTGATAAAACCGGACTTCAAGAAGAAAGATGGAATTATGCTGAGTTCAGATGGGGTTTTTATATTATTCCCTTAATATTTAACTCAATATTTTCAGATCAAATAAATGTTTTTTTTCTAACAACCCCAATAATTGTTTTTTGTTGTTTTGGAATATTTTTTTTTACACTTAAAAAACATCTTTCAATTTATTCAATAATATTTTTTTCTATTTGTTGGATAATCCATCCCGAAATATATGACTTCATTTATTCTTTTTCAACAAATGGTGTTTCTTTGTTGGTTTTATCAATTATTGTTTTTTTCATTTCGAAATACGACATTGAAAAAATAAGTTTAAGTTTGCAGATTGTTATAATTCTTATTTTCTTTTGGTTTTATGGCGTAAAAGAAACAAACTTAATGTTTGCACCTTTTTTGTTGTTTTTATTTAAAAAATTTGATTTGAGAAATTTTTTAATCATTCTCTTTTTTTCAATTTTTTTATATTTAGTAGAATCAATTTCTGTTTATTTTTTATCTGAAAAAAATATATCATATGGTAGGTTATTTTATCAAATTTTTGATGACTCTCCTCACGCTTGGAGCAACATAATTCAAACAAATCTAACTAAACTTGGAAATATTGCAGATCAAAATCTAAATACTGAAGCAAGAAATCTTGCAGATGGTGCAATTTTTTCTAGATGGTATTTTTCAGGATTAACTTTAAATTTTTACTACTATATTGCTTTAATTTTGTCATTTCAAAATATTTTAAGTGACAAAAGTGATCGCTTTATCAAACAAATAAGCTGGCTTTATTTGTCATTTTTTTTTACAATAAGTTTCGCTTTAATAAAAATTTTTCCTCCACAACCTTTTGTACATTTAAGTACAAATATTCAGATGATTGGTTTTCCTTTAGCGCTTATTCTATTTTGTAAATTTTTGGATGAAATTTTTAAGAAATCATATAATAAATTTTTTAATATATTTTTTTTAGTTTTTTTATTAATCTTATTAAATATTAAATCATTAAATCATTATTATAAAGTTGGTATAAAAGATATCACAAACCTAGAATATAATTTGTTTAATGTCGATGAATATATTGAAGACTTTACAAACAAAGTAAATTCATATGATTGTTTGTCAGTAAGAGGTGATCCATTATTACTTTATCATGTAATTGATAAAGATTTAAACTTAAATCATAAAAAAAATATCAAAAAATTTATTAATAAAGATATAAGTGAGTATGTTAACATAATTACCAGTAGACAATTTTATGATATTCCAAGAGATTCTAATTGTAATAACTCTAAAGCTATATATAAATTCAAAATTTTAGATCGATGATTAACCTTGAAAAATTTTTATTTAAAAAGATTCCTCTTTGGATTTATATACTTTCTATAATATTAGGTTTAATCATTTTATCCTTATATGGCTCTGTTGTACGACATGTTGCTAAAGGTGGAATGATGACAGGAAAAATTGGTCTAGTTGCGGAAAGTATTGCAAAATACCCAGGAAAAATAATTATTCTACTTAGCGGTTACGATTTAGATCCTCAGCCACAAATTTTTGATACAAATGAAACTTTTATTCTTGATATTACAAATAAAGAAATTTTTAATACTACAGAAAATGGGTTTCTATTAGTTTCAACATATAATTTAGATGGTCCAATAATAAAATTGTTTGATTTAAAAAAAAATGAAACAATTTATTCCTGGACACCTCCAATTAAAGAAATAAGAAAATTGACCCCAAATCAAAATGAGGGATTAAATGTGAAAAAATTTTATAGATCTATGCATCCAATTTTATTTAAAAATGGAGATTTAGCTTTCCATAGTGGAGGTGGACCACTTGTAAGGATTGATAAATGTAACAAAGTCGAATGGGTTGCTGACGAATTTTATCATCACTCAAACGTTTTATTTGAAAATTTAATATATTCAACAATGACCAAAGGTTTTTATAAACCAAGTGTTTACCTAAGAGATGTAATTTCTATCGTTGATTCCAAAAATGGAAAAATTAAGAAAAATATTGAAATTAATAGAATATTAAAAAAATATCTCAAAGATAATTTCTCTCTAATGTATGGAGTTGGTGAATTTGAAAGAGATTTATTCCACCTTAATGCAGTGTATCCAATCAGAAAAACAGATGAATTTTTTCAAAAAGGAGATTTAGTTGTAAGTTTAAGAAACTTATCCACAATATTTGTTTACAGGGAAAGTATTGATAAAATTATTTGGCTTAAAACAGGACCTTGGATAAATAATCATGATGCTCAATATTTAGGAAATGGATTATTTTCAGTATTTTCAAATAATAATGTAAGAGGATTGGAACCCAATGATTTTGACAACTTAAAACATTCGGAAGTTTATTTTTATGATATGAAAAATGATATAAGTGAAAAACCTTACTCAAAATACCTCAAAAATATTAAAATGAGATCGTCAGGTTTAGTCAAAGTTTTAGACGTCGAAGGAAGAGACTCGATAATACAACTTAATAAGCATGGAAAAATAATCAGAGTAAATCCTGAAACCAAAATATGGACTTATCAAAATTATTTGGGTAATAATAAAAGTGGAAATATAAATTGGAGTAGATACTTAAATAGAAATGATATTGAACTTTCATTTTTAAAAAATACCAAATGTAATTAGTTATTTTTTTGAATAGAACTTTAGTTGTCTCTCGTTATAAATTCCTAATGGCTTCTCATTTAAATAAAAAACACTTTGATCGTTAATTTTATCATACTTATATTTCCAACCTCGTTGTAAATTACTCAACAAAAATCTTGCATTAGCTCCTCGTCCATCAGTAATAATAATTGTTCCTGGGGTTAAAAAGTGTTCAATCTTTAAAATATCTGCTGACATAGGCATCATGTCTTTATGATTTGTAGTAATTCCATTGATCTTATTATTAACATTAAATTGGTCTGGACCATCTAAATAAATCAAATCTGGGTTTATAAGAGGTAAATTTTTGTAAATAGTGCAAATCTTTCCATTAAAATTCGACATTTCTACTTTACTATAATGAAAAAAGGCTCTTTGACTTAAATGTTTAGGGATTCTTTTTTTTGATTTCTGAATATATTTTTTAAGATCATCGACACAATGTACCTCAAATGGATTATTCCTTCTTAAACTTTTTAATTCTTTATTATATTTTTTTTTATTTATATTCAATGCATGAGCAAAAACATAAGTTGACCAGCCTGTTCCCATTTCAAGGATTGTAGTTCTTTTATATTTCAATGTATATTGATGCAACAAATATAAATCATCCAATTCTGGTTTATAAATTTCTTTAACATGCATTTCATTAACATGCCTATCTCTAGTCAAAGAGGGCTTAATCAAATTATCAAGACCATGCTTTTTAAAATATTCAACAATTTTTTTTTGAGTTGGTACTTTAATTAAAGTAAATTTCATGATTTAGCTTATACTATTTTATTTATATAATTTTTATCTTTATTTTATATTGATTAAAATATTTTACTTCAAATTTCTCATTAAAATACCTCTATTTTTTAAATGAGTTCGTGCTCTTATAGGATTATTATCTCCAAAATGAAAAATACTTGAACATGCTGCAGCAGATATTTTTGTATTTTTAAATAATTCCTCAATATGTTGAAAATTTCCTGCACCGCCACAAGCAATAATAGGCACGTTAATTAAGCTTTTAACTTTTTTAATAATTTCAATGTCATATCCTGCCATCATGCCGTCTCTATCAACAGAATTCAAAAATAATTCTCCAAAATTATATTTTTTAATAACATCAATATATTCAAACAACTCGTATTTTGTTTTATTTTGAAATAAATTTTTCCAAACAAAATATTTATTTTCTGATTTATCAAAACTATAGTCAATCCCTACAATCATACATTGAGATCCAAAATTATATGCCACTTCGTTAATTAAAGAAAAATTGTCTACAATTTCAGAGGTAATAATTATTTTATCTGCACCAATCATTAGCATTTCTCTAACATCTTCTAAATTTTTAATATTCCCACCAACTGTCATCGGCATAGAGCATTTTTTTGAAGCTACTTTAATGATATTTTTAAATTCACTAAAATAATCTTCATTTTGAGATATATTTAAAAAAACTAATTCATCTGCATCCTGAGAACTGTAGATATCTACGGCTGATTCTGGGTTTCCTGTATCTATATAATTTCTAAATTTTTTTCCTTTTACCATTTTGCCATCTTTTAATAAGAGAACAGGAATGATTCTTTTTTTAAGCATTTTTAAAATTTAATTAATATTTAAAAAATTTTTCAGCAAAAATAGACCGTTTGGTGGACTTTTTTCTGGATGAAACTGTATTCCATAAATATTTTTATCACTAACAATAGATACGAACTTTTTATTTATACCATAATTTGTTTCTGACAAAATAACCTCTGCATTTAAAGGGATACATTCGTATGAATGGTCAAAATAATAGTCAGCATTTTTTGAGATTTTTTCAAATAAACTATGATTTTTTTTTACATTAATTATATTATTCCATCCAACATGAGGTAGAGCCTCGTCTTTTCCAGGTATCATTTTTTTTACATTCCCATTAATCAATCCTAAACCTTTAGATGTGCCATCTTCTTCTCCATTATCAAATAATAATTGCATACCAAGACAAATTCCTAATATATATTTTCCCTGGTCAACAGATGTTTTAATATGATTTTCCCAACCTTGCTTTTTAATTACCTCCATACACTTTGTAAATGATCCTACTCCTGGTAAAATTAAGTGAGTATAAGAAACTAAATTCTCTGGATTAGTTATTACTGAATATTTTGAGTTAATTTTTGTTAAAGCGTTTTCTATTGAACCAATATTTCCATGACCATAGTTAATTATACCTATCATTTCTTTTTATTATTTTCTCGGTACCAATTATCAAAATCCCAGAGCTTTTCTGAAATATAATTTTGATCAAAATTTGGTTTGTGAGGTGGTATTACCATTTCATTTATTATCTCGTTGAATTCTGACTCTTCCATACCTACGTATTCTAAAAAAACTTCTAATGATTTCGGTTTAATACCATCATATTTTTCATTAAGCTCTTTGGCTTTATCTGGGTCCATTCTTTTGTTTCTAACCAACATACTATTTATTTGAGTCATTCTGCTATATCCTCTTTTGAGCCACTTTATATAGTCTCTAGTGCCTTGCATAAAGCACTCCACTTTTTCACCATTTGGATTAAATTCCTTAGGCACGTGCTCTAGTTCGTCAGTTTCCCAATTTAATTCTTTTTTTATGATATCAGTTTGTTTTGTAGTTTCCCATTTTATAAAGCTTCCTAAAGCAACGGGAGTTAAGTTGATTTTTTGAAATTCTTCAATCGATGGAAATGTATAAGGAAGTAGATCTCTCTTGTCTATTGGATCATCTGGTTTATTAAGCATGTTAAACATATCATCAGCAGAAATACCTAAATTAAATTTAATATTAAATTTTTTTTCGTCAAAAATTTCAATTTCATCATCTGCGTAATCCCAATTACTATCAAATTCAGACATTGGCTCTCCATAAAAAATCAGTGGCACTTTTTGCATTATAGCCATTCTTAACGGATAAGAAAAAATACCTGTATGACAATGCCAACAAAAATCAGTTTTTCGTCTAAACGATTCTAGCATCAGTTTTTTTACAATTTTCCAATTTGGTGTAAAATCTATAAAATCAACTCCAAGCTTCTTTAAAATTTTATTTGAGTTATTGATTATAGTCTCTCTCAAAAAACCATGGTTAAATCTTACAACCAGTGGCTTTAATTTGTATTCATTCATAAGGTAATAAAGTTGAAATGTACTATCTTTACCTCCAGAGAATGGAACTATACAATCATAATTTGATTTTCCTCTATTTTTTTCGATTATTTTATCTAATAGTTTTTTTCTTTCTGTCCAATCAATTTCTTCATTTTTATAACGTGCACCCACACATATGCTGCAAACATTTTCCTTATCAAACTCTATATTTTCATAAGTTTCAGGTAGATCACATTTTGCACATTTTTTAAGAGCCATATCTAATAATGTTTTTAAATTTTAGTTTAACTTGTAATTTATTTTACGTGAACTTTTAAATCATTTTTATAAAATTTAATACTTTAATATTATAATTGATTTTTTCGATAATTAGACTTAATTAGCTTACTCTATGTTAGTCTTTTAAATCCCATTTGTTTTACTGGACCCTCAAGCATCTTGTCTAAAATTTCCTTTTTTTCAAAATAAGAAATTTTTTCAAAAATTTCATGACATGCTTTTTTATATTTCTTCATACTTTTAGTATCATGTTTATAATTTGCATAACACCTCTCAGAAGCTAAAATTCCATACTTTAACATTTCTTGATTAAAATAAGTTATCGTTACAGGCCAATTTTTTGTGTGGAGCTTAAATGTTGCTAGCGGATTAATTCCATTTATTTCAACATTTAAATTATTTTCTTTTGCAGCTTGTTTCCATATATTTTTAATTTCAGAGCCAGTTTTATTTAGCCTGTTTCCAAGTTTCAACTTTTGATGTTTTTTTATAAATGTTATTGCACAAGAGGGTCCAACTCTTTCGGTCCAGAAAGCACTACTTACAAATGTTTTTAATATACAATCAATAATCTCTTTCTTGCCAACTATTGCGGCCATTGGTATTCCGTTGGAAATAGTTTTTCCATAAACTACCACATCAGGATTAACTTTCATTTTTAAATGTGCACCCCCAGTATTTATTCTCCATCCTGATGTTATTTCATCAAATATTAAAACACATTTATTTTTTGTAGCTATTTTTCTTAATTCAATAAGATAATCTTTGTCAGGCATTGTTTCTCTACATGGTTCCATTATTATAGCAGCACAATTTTTTGCGTTTTTTTTAACTACATTTTCTAAATCCTCCCAATTATTAAATTTAAAGGGAATTACACTACCCTTAAGGCCTTTCGGAACACCAAGTGGCTCCAGACCTGGTAAAAGATGTTCGTTAAGTTTTTTTTTTGATTTTAAGTTTGCAGACAAATACCAATCATGCCATCCATGATATCCACAAAATAATATTTTATCTCTACCTGTAAATGCTCTACTTAATCGTGCAGCAACTGACATCGCTTCACCTCCAGTCCTTGCATACCTAACAGAATTTGCCCAAGGGTGAATTTTTAAAAGCATTTCTGCAAGCTCTAGATCCTCTGGTGGATTTAAGGTTGTCATAGAGCCAGACTTGATAGCTGCTATTGCAGTTTTGTTTATATCTTCATCTGAATACCCTAGAACACTGGTGCCTATACCTACCATTGTAAAGTCAAAATACTTTTTACCATTCAAATCCCAAAGATTTATACCTTTTGCTTTAGAGTAATATGTTGGCCAGTTTCCACCTGGCAGGTACATCTCTGGTCTTTTGCCTAAAAGACCACTTATGCCTGGTATAATTTTACTTGCGTATCTTTGTAATTTTTTTTTATCTTTTTTAATTTTAGAAAACATCAAAAATTTTTTATATGTTAATTTTTTTTTTTGAGATATTCAAAAAGTTTGATCTGATCACACTTCTCTGAACACTTGTGACCTTTGGGAAAATTTCCAGTAATATGCATTTTTCTGAGTTCATTATACTTTTCACCATTCCAAATATCCTCAAGATTATTTTCATTAACATTGCCCAAGACTATTTCATTATTAGAGATCTGAGTACAAGGTACAACATTTCCTTCTGCCATTACGGTGGAAGATGTCCAAGGAAATTCACAATATTGTTTTGCGTAATGAGAATTATTTTGTAATTCTTTATTTTGTTCGAAATACCATCTATTATCTTGGCTTTTTACATAAGCATACACATCTTCATTTTCCCAAAATTTCAAAAATTTATTGTGAAGCTCTAAACTGTCTTCTTTATTATCAAAAGCAATCATACAAGGCACCAATAGCGTTTTAAAACCCCTTTGTTTTTTTATTTCTATAAGCTTAAATATTTTCTCAATTGATTCATCGTAATTAGCTTTTTTACCTCTTATTGATTTAATTTTTTCATCGTCCATCGCATCTAAAGAAAATTTTAATACAGTAAGTCCATTTTCCATAGCTTGAACAGCTTTATCAACAGTCATTGTGGCAGGCGTACAAGAAAAATATGTTGGTATGTTTCTTTCTTTACAAGCTTTTAATCTTTTAATTAAATATTTATCAAGAAAAGGCTCTCCATATCCATGTAGAATTAAACATCTAGAAACTACTGAAAAGTAAAATCCATTCTCAGATACTTCTCTCGGATCAAAACTAGCATCTTTTTCTAACCATTCCCAAAATTTTTCAATGTCTTCTTCTTTATAAACTCTAATTTTATCGAGCATATCTTCAAACAATTTATCATTTATCCAGATATTCTTTCTCTGCATGGTTGTGGTTCTTGGGCACATAACACATTTCATGTTACAGTAATTGGTAGTTTCAATATTGAATATGGTTGGAGATTTGTCTCTTAATATCTCGAGTTCTTTTTCAATAGAATCTATCTCCTCTACAGATATAGCCTTAGAGCTTATTCTTTTTTTTATAGGAAATGATTTTTTATAAAAATTTATATCAAACATGCTATTTAAGAAAATAATATCATATTTATATTTACCAATGAATAGTTAAATATAAAAACAAAATATCAGTAAAAAATTTTTTTCAGTGCATAAATCAAGCCAATTGAGCTATTAGTACTGGTCAGCTGCACGCA
>MDTG01036855.1_pt1 | contig 10564 bp, 10 predicted proteins | sample 811421 | NCBI WGS metagenome assembly MDTG01 (sample SAMN05326645, study PRJNA326480) | marine metagenome | isolation source: seawater | place: Pacific Ocean: South East | collected 2011
ACCCCGGGCAAGGTGCCGATCTGACGTCTGGCATCCCCTCTGTCGGATGATGCGCCTCATGCGCCGCGCGTCACCTTTGTCATCCCTCTGTCATATCAGCATGTTCAGATTCTGACATGCTCCCATCCCCGTCCCTGCAAGCCGCTCATGGCCAGCCTGTCGTCGAATCCCGTCATGCACTGGAGGCGTTGCTGCGTCTGCGCCAGGTGAGCATGCATTTCCAGCCCATCGTGTCGTCCAACGGCCGTGAGGTCTTCGCCTATGAGGCGCTGGCGCGTGGGAGTGCCGCAGGGCCACTGGCCTCACCGCTGACGATGTTCTCGGCGGCGCGCGAGCACGGCCGTCTGGTGGAGCTCGACAGCCTGTGTCGCGAGCGTGCGCTCGAGCAGTGGTCGACGCTGGGCCTGACGGAGCGGCTGTTCATCAACGTGTCTCCCGATGTGCTGCTGGATGGCGCCCACTCGCCCGGCCTGACGCGTCGCCTGCTGCGGCGCTTCGGCCTGCGTCCGCATCAGGTGGTGATCGAGCTGACCGAGCAGACGCCGGGGCTGGATTCGGCGCTGATGCGGGAAGCCGTCAGCCATTATCAATCGATGGGCTTCGCCATCGCGCTGGATGATCTCGGGGAGGGCTATGCCAGCCTAAAGCTGTGGTCGTCGGTGCAGCCGGATTTCGTCAAGATCGACCGTCACTTCATCAGTGGCATCCATGCCGACCCGCTCAAGCGGCGCTTCGTGCGCTCGATCATCGATATCGCCCACGGCAGTGGCAGTCAGGTGATCGCCGAGGGAATCGAGCATGAGGCGGAAATGGAGTGCGTGCGCCAGCTGGGGGCCGACTACCTGCAGGGCTGGTTGTTCGCGCCGGCCGAGGCCGACCCGCTTGGCCAACGCGCTGCGCTCGACCGGCATCTGCGCCATCTGAGTCGCAGGCTGCAGCAGCGCCCGCCGCCTGGCCGCAGCATCGGCAGTCTGGCGCGCGCCGTGACGCCGGTGCAGCAGGATGTCACCGTCAATGAGGTCGCCCAGCGGCTGCATGCCGAGCAGGAGGTGATGTCGCTGGCCGTGGTGGATGAGCAACAACGACCGGTGGGCCTGATCATCCGCCATCGCCTGCTGGGGCTGCTGAGTCAGCGCTTCGGGCCGGAACTGCATGCGCGTCGTATGATCCACGAGGTCATGCAGAGCAGTCCGCTGCGTGTCGAGGCGGATGAGACGCTGGAGCGCGTCTCGGCCAAGGTGACCGGCCGCGAAGGCAGCGATCGCGATGAGGACTTCATCATCACGCGAGGCGGGCGCTATCAGGGGCTGGGGCGCACCCTGGATCTGCTGCGCATCATCACGGAGCTGCAGGTGGCGAGCGCCGAGGAGGCCAACCCATTGACGCGCCTGCCGGGCAACGGGCCGATCGAGCGTCAGTTGCTCGACTGCGTGGCTGGCGCGGGCTTGGGCGAGGGCTTGCGAGAGGACTTGCGAGAGGACAGCAACGCGCGCAGTGCCGAGTGGGCGGCGATCTATCTGGATCTCGACAACTTCAAGCCCTTCAATGACCGTTTCGGCCACGCGCAGGGCGACCGCATGCTGCTGGCACTGGCGACGGTATTGCGCGATGCGCTGCAGGAGGGTGACTTTCTCGGCCATGTCGGCGGCGATGATTTCGTGATGACGCTGTGCATGACCGAACCCCATCGAGCATTGCGCCTGACAGCGCTCGAGCAACGCCTGGCCGGCCTGCAATCGGCATTCCAGCATGCGGTCGCCAGCCTGTATCCGGCCGATGTGCTGGCAGCGGGAGGCTTTCAGGGCCACGACCGCTTCGGCACCACGCGCTTCTTCCCGCTGACGCGACTGTCACTGGTAGCGCTGCATGGCCTTGCCGGGGGCGAGACGACCCGGATCGCCGCGCGCTGGAGCGAGCTCAAGAGCGAGGCCAAGTCGCGGGACTCCGGGCGTGTCATCGAGGCGTGTGCCTCACCAGTGCAGTGATCTCTGCCTGCGAGTCACTCAATCGTCATCCGCCTGCCCCATGACTGTCATCGCTGGCCATCAGTCTGGCGTGAAGCCTTGAAGTTCATCCTGAAGTGTCGGGCTGCTGGGAGTCTGAGTCGCCCAGCCCCTGTTTTCACGGGCTATCCTTGTACCACATCGTCGTCTTACGGCCTTACCATGCGCAGTCCCCTGGATGCGCAGGAGTCTTTACATGTCCAGAACCGCCAGCATCTTCACGCCGTCCGCCATCTTTACCAGCAATCTGCAGTCACTGATGGCCGAATACCCTGCACTGGAGGCGCGCGTGATCAGTCATGCCGCCAGTCGTTTCTATCAGGTCCAGCTGGTGCTGGAAGCCGCCGGCGAGGAAGAGGAGGAGCGCAGTGAGCTGCTGATGAAGCGCGGCAAGCCGATGCTGTTCCGCTCGCTGGAGGATGTCTACAGCGAGCTCAAGCGGGGCGGGATGTCACGGGCGTGGCTGGTCTCGCAGGTCGCCAATGACGAGATGATCGGCCGCCCGCCGCAGTACCACCAGCCCTTTAGCTCGCGTATCCCGTTGAGCTTCTGAGTCCGCACCTTCTTGCTCAGGTGTGCTTTTGAGGCACCCAGCGGCCAATGCGCTCGCGATGGCGGGCGAAGAAGCGGTAACTCAAGTCCATCAGCGGGCGCAGGCCCGGCAGCAACGACAGGTGCACCAGGCGCCGATAGCCGAGTACCGCATAGAGTGCTCGGCTGGCATCCATGCCGACATACCACTCCCCGCGTGCGTCCTGCACATGCAGGCGTCCCATCATGGTCTCGAAGCTCAAGCCCAGCGCCTGAGATGAGAAATCTGATGCACGAATATCCACCGTTCTGACCCGCTCCCGCCCGGGATGCCTGGCCAGCCAGGCGACCTCGCGCTGGCACAGGGGGCACTTGCCATCGTGGTAGAGCGTGACCGGTGCGCTGGCTTGCCAGATGCGACTCATGAGGATTCCTTGTCGGTCGTGAGACTGGAGGGTGCGGCGTAGTAACCGGCGCGATGGGCATCACTGCCATAGTCCGCGGCGCTGTCGAGGCGAGCCAGGAAGGCGTCGGCCTGTTGCAGCAGGGCTTCGCGCTTGTCGTCCTTCATGCGTCGCCAGCTGCCGTAGACCAGTGACATGCGCGGATTGCGTGACAACGCCTCGCGATGACGCTCGATGAAGTGCCAGTAGAGGCTGTTGAACGGGCAGGCATGCGGGCCGGTGACCTTCTTCGGCGAGTACTGACACCTGTCGCAGTGGTTGGACATGCGATCGATGTACTTGCCCGAGGCACAGTAAGGCTTGGAGCCCATCAGGCCGCCATCGGCATGCAGCACCATGCCCAGCGTATTGGGCAGCTCGACCCATTCACAGGCGTCCACATAGACCGCCAGATACCAGTCGCATAGTGCCTCGGGCTTCACGCCGCACAGCAGCGCGAAGTTGCCCGTGACCATCAGGCGACGAATGTGGTGGGCGTAGGCATGCTCGCGGGTGCTGGCGATGGCCTGATCCAGACAGCGCATGCCGCTGTCCCCCGTCCAGAAGAATTCCGGCAGGTTGCGGCTGGCTTCCAGCCGGTTTTCGCGCTTGTAGCCGGGCATGCGTGTCCAGTAGATGCCGCGCACATATTCGCGCCAGCCGAGTATCTGACGAATGAACCCCTCCGCCGAGTTGATCGGCACCTCGCCGCGCCGCCAGGCGGCGTCCACGGCGCTGCAGACCTCCTGCGGGCTCAAGAGCCCGATATTGAGCGCGGCAGACAGGCGTGAATGGAACAGGAAGGGATCGCTGTCCTCGATGGCATCCTGATAGCGGCCGAAGTCCGCCAGGCAGTGATCGAGAAAATGCGTGAGGTCACAGCGGGCCTGTGCGCGCGTGACGGCCCAGTTGAAGTTCTCGAGGCTGCCGAAGTGGCGTTCCTTGTCACTGGCCTGCTCCCCGAAGCGCGCCGCGACCAGCGCCAGCACCTCGCGGGTGGTCGCATCCTCGTGATGGGCATGCACCGGCGGCGGCGGGGCGTGGAAGCCGTCTGGAATCGGTTCGCGGTTGTCGTGGTCGTGGTTGAACTTGCCGCCGGCGGGTTCGCTGCCTTCCATCAGCAGGTCGGTGTCACGGCGTTGCTCGCGATAGAAGTACTCCATGCGCAGTTGCTTGCGGCCCTCGGCCCAGCCGGCGAAGGCTGCCGGCGTGGTGAAGAAGCGTGTGTCCTCGAGGACTTCCCAGCGCACGCTGCCGGCCTCGCGCCGCGCCAGGAAGTCGTCCAGCAGCCGCCACTCGCCGGGGCGGGTCACCAGCACGCCATCACACTGATACAGGGCAGCCAGACGCTCTGCTTCGCTGGACAGACGCTGGAGGTTGTCCGGATCCTCCAGTCGGCTTTCATGTACCTGCCAGCCACACTCCCTGAGTTCCTGGGCGTGATGGCGCATCGCGGCCAGCATCATCGCGATCTTGTGCGGGTGGTGCGGCACGTAGCGGCCTTCCTCCTCGACCTCGCAGAAGGCGATCACGCTGTCGGCGGGCGCCTGCTTGAGGCTTGCCAGCTCATGGCTGAGCTGGTCGCCGAGGATCAGCACCAGTGGCCGCGCGAAGTCGTGACGAGTGGCAAGTTGCAGAGTGGAGGGTTCGGGCACGATGACTCCGGGAGGGTTGTGACAATAATTGTCTTAAAGCTATACAAATCGTGATGATAGTATAACTTCATCCCTCACGCACAGGGCGAGCTGGTAATATGGCTGCGCTGTCGGTGAAGGTGGCTGCGCTGCGGTGAAAGTGGCTGCGCTGCCGCTTTACCTCTCTTCTTGCCCCTAGTCAGGAGTCCATCATCCATGAGTACCCCGCGTTTTGGCGTCATGCTGGTCAATCTCGGCACCCCCGATGCCCCGACCCCCAAGGCGGTGCGCCGTTACCTCGCGGAGTTTCTTGGTGATGTGCGCGTGATCGACCTGCCGCGTCTGCTCTGGCTGCCGATTCTGCATGGCCTGGTGTTGACGACGCGTCCCAAGAAGGTGGCCGAGGCCTACGCCTCGGTGTGGACGGAAGACGGCTCACCGCTGATGGCGATCGGCAAGCGTCAGCGCGCCGCGCTGGAAGCACGTCTGGCCGAGTCGCTGGGCGAGGACATTCCCGTCGAACTGGCGATGACCTACGGCAAGCCGACCATGGAAGAGGTGGGGCGCAAGCTCGCCAGCCGCGGTGCCGACCGCATGCTGATCCTGCCGCTCTATCCGCAGTTCTCGCGCACGACCACTGCCGCGGTCTTCGATCGCCTGGCGCGTGCGCTCAAGCCGTGCCCGCATCTGCCGGAGCTGCGTTTCGTGCGCGACTATCACGACCACCCGGATTACATCGCGGCGCTGGCCACCAGCGTGCGTGAGCACTGGGAGAAGGAAGGTCGGCGCGGCAAGCGCCTGCTGATGAGCTATCACGGCATTCCCAAGCGCTATGCCACCGCAGGCGACCCCTACCCGACGCAATGCGAGCGCACCAGCCAGTTGCTGGCCGAGGCACTGGGGCTTGGCGACGATGAGTGGGCGATGACCTATCAGTCACGCTTCGGCAAGGCCGAATGGCTCAAGCCGTACACCGATGAAACGCTGAAGGCGTGGGGCGGTGAAGGGCTGGAAAGCGTCGATGTCATCTCGCCGGCCTTCGCGGCTGACTGTCTCGAGACGCTGGAAGAGCTGGAGGAAGAGAACCGCGGCTACTTCACCGAATCCGGTGGTGGCGACTTCCGCTACATCCCGGCGCTCAATGACCGCAGTGACCATATCGACCTGCTCGAGGCGCTGTGTCGCCAGCATACTCAGGGCTGGTAACGAGCAGGCCCGTCATACTGCCATTGCCCGAGAAATGAAAACGCCCCACCAGTCATCACTGGTGGGGCGTTTTCATGTTGCTGGCCTGCTGTTCGTGAATCCGCTCCTGCGAATCAGCGCTCGTGGCTCAGAGCCAGGATGGTGAGAGCCTGCCTGGCGAGAGCCGAGAGCCGAGTGACGATCACGGCAGTCGGGATTCGCTGGCCTCGGCGTTGACCTCGTCCGGCTCCTCGGCGACTTCGAGTCGCTCCGGCACGTTGCGAGTGCGGCTGTCCGCCACCAGCTTCTGGTGCAGCGCCGCCTTGGACAGCAGGTGAGCGGTCACGGGGGCGGTAATGAACAGGAAGATGGACACCAGCATTTCCTGAAAGCTGAAGTGGCCGGTGGTGGCGCGGAAATAGATCATCGACGCCATCAGCACGCAGCCGACCCCCAGCGTGGTGGTCTTGCTGGGGCCGTGCAGGCGCATGTAGAAGTCCTTGAGGTGCGTCAGTCCCAGAGAGCCGATGAAGGCAAACAGGCCGCCGGCAACCAGGAAGAAGGCGATCACGCCTTCGAGGACAGGATAGAACCAGGTGGGCATGGGGAGTCTCCGCTCAGGTCATTCGATGATGTCGCCGCGCAGCAGGTACTTGCAGACTGCCACGGTGCTGACGAAACCGAGCATGGCGATCAACAGCGCCGCCTCGAAGTAGGACTTGCTGTTGAGCTGGATGCCGAACAGCACGATCAGGGCGATGGAGTTCACGTACATGGTGTCCACCGCCAGAATGCGGTCCGGCAGGTCCGGCCCGATGGCGAGCCGGAAGACGTTGAGCACCAGCGAGGCGGCGAACAGCGCGATGCTGATCCACAGGGCGATGTCTAGCATTCGAAGATCTCCTTGAGCGGACGCTCGTAGCGCTGGCGGATCTCGTCGATCAACTCCTGCTCATTCTCGACATCCAGTGCGTGGATGATCAGGTGGCGACCATCCAGCGTCAGATAGGCCGAGACCGTGCCCGGCGTCAGCGTGATGGTGCTCGACAGCAGGGTGATCGGGAACTTCTCCTCAAGCTCCAGCGGATAGCGCACGAAGGCCGGACGGAACTTGGCGCGCGGATTGAGGATCAGGTAGGACACCTGCAGGTTGGCGATGATGATGTCCATGATCACGCGCAGGAAGTAACTGATCAGTCGCCAGGGCTTCTGGAGGTCGGGCTGCGGCTCCCAGAAGCGGTAGGTCAGGATGGGAATCGCGATGGCCAGTACTGCCCCGAGCAGGATCTGACCGGGCGCGACGCTGTTCTGCAGCATCAGCCAGACGATCAGCAGCAGCACCGACAGCATCGGCGTGGGCAAGAGACGGGAACGAGGCTTGATCATGAGACATCTCCCTTCAGCGGCGGCGCGGTTTCGGGTGCCGCGTCCTTGCCGAGCAAGGATTCAAGATAGGGGGCCGGGTTGGACAGCTGCTCGGCGGTGGCCTTGGTCCAGTTCGCCAGCGGCCCCGCGAAGATGACCAGCATCAGCGCGGCCGAGATCAGCCCGCCAGTGGCGATGCCACGCGCCGCGCCGATGCGCTCGCCGCTGGGCTCGGCCTTGCTGGTGCGCCAGAACACGCTGGAACCGGCGCGTGAGCAGGCGACCAGCGAGCACAGACCGGCCAGCAGCAGCAGCGGCCACAGCCAGATCTGTTGCTCCGGCGTCGCCGAGGCGAGAATCAGCGCCTTGCCGATGGCGCCCGAGAACGGCGGCAGCCCGGCGGCAGCGGCGGTGCCGATCAGGAAGAGGCCGCCCAGCAGGCCTGCCTGCAGCAGCGGGCGCGAGCGCACGATGCGTGCCCCGGCCTTGCCGCGTTGACCGGCGACCACGTCGACCAGCAGGAAGAGCCCGCCGGTGACCAGCGTCGAGTGGATCAGGTAGAACAGCAGAGCGCTGTCTGCCTCGATCGTGTTCATGCCCAGCGCCGTCAGCAGCGTGCCCACCGATACCATCACCAGATAGGCCACCAGGGTGCGCAGATCACGCGCCGAGAGCACACCCAGCATCGCCACCACCAGGGTGGCGAGCCCCGCCCACCACAGCCAGTCACGACCGAGGTCCGCCAGTGCGCCAGCGTTGTCGGTGAAGATCAGCGAGTAGACGCGCAGGATGGAATAGATGCCGACCTTGGTCATGATCGCGAACAGCGCCGCCACCGGTGCCGAGGCCGCGGCATAGGCGCGTGGCAGCCAGAAGTACAGCGGCAGCATCGCCGCCTTGAGGCCGAACACCACCAGCAACAGCAGGCCGCCGGCTTCCATCAGGCCGGCACGGCCCGGGTCCAGCGTGGTGACGATGACCGCCATGTCGGCCATGTTCAAGGTGCCGGTCACGCCGTACAGGATACCCAGCGCGATCAGGAAGAACGCCGAGCCCATCAGGTTCAGTACCACATAGTGCAGCGCCGACAGCGTGCGTGCCTTGCTGCCGCCATGCAGCAGCAGGGCGTAGGAGGCGATCAACAGCACCTCGAAGAACACGAACAGGTTGAACAGGTCGCCGGTCAGGAAGGCGCCGTTGATGCCCATCAGCTGCAGCAGGAACAGACCATGGAAGTTGGAGCCGGTCTCATCGATGCCCGCCGTGGCGTACAGACAGGCCAGCAGGCCCAGCAGCGAGCTGAGCAGCACCATGGTCGCCGACAGGCGGTCCAGCACCAGCACGATCCCGAACGGCGGCTGCCAGTCGCCCAGCGCGTAGTAGCGGATGGTGCCATCACCGGCCTGCACCACCAGCGCGATGGCGATGGCCACCATCAATGCCTGGGCCACCAGGCTGACCGTGCGGCGCAGGGTCGGTGAGGTGGCACGACTCAGCAGCAGGCCCGCCCCCACCAGCAGCGGCAGGACAATCGGAAGGACAATCAGGTGTTGCAGCATCACTTGGTGTCCTCTTTCTCTTTCGAATCATCCAGGCGATTGCCGTTGACGTGGTCACTGCCCAGGTCGCCGCGCGCGCGCATCGCCAGGATGACCACGAAGGCCGTCATGGCGAAGCCGATCACGATGGCGGTCAGCACCAGTGCCTGGGGCAGCGGGTCAGCTGCTGGTGAGCCGGCACCGACCACGGCTGGATTGCCGTGCATCGCAAGGCCACCCATGGAGAACAGGAACAGGTTGACGGCGTAGGACAGCAGCGTCAGGCCGACCACGACGGGGAAGGTGCGGCCGCGCAGGGTGAGGTAGACACCGCAGGCGGCCAGCAGGCCGGTGGTAGTGGCGTAGAGGGCTTCCATCACATCTTCTCCTTGGTCGGGCGATGCGGAGTCGTCAGCTTGCCCAGATTGGCGAGAATCATCAGGGTCGCGCCGACCACGGTCAGGTAGACGCCGAGGTCGAACAGCAGCGCGGTGGCCAGCTCGATTTCCCCGATGACGGGCAGGGTGAAGTGGCCGAAGGAGGATGTCAGGAACGGATAGCCGAACACCCAGCTGCCGGCGCCGGTCAGGCCGGCGATCAACACCCCGGCCGCCGCGACGGGCTGATAGGGGAAGCGCAGCCAGCGCTGCGTCCAGTCCACGCCACGCGCGATGTAGAGCAGGATGATGGCCACTGCCGTCACCAGGCCGGCGATGAAGCCGCCGCCCGGCGCATTGTGGCCACGCAGGAAGATGTAGACCGAGACCAGCAGAGCCAGTGGCAGCAGCGTCTGGGAGACGGTGGCCAGGATCATCGGATGGCGATCCGGCGACCAGCCACGTCCATCCAGATCACTGGACGGCATGAACAGGCGCAGACGGTTGAGCAGCTTGAAGATCGCCAGACCCGCGATGCCCAGTACGGTGATCTCACCCAGCGTATCGAAGCCACGGAAGTCGACCAGAATCACGTTGACCACGTTATGGCCACCGCCACCGGAGACCGCATTGGCCATGAAGAAGTCGGAGATCGACTCCACCGGGCGGGTCAGGATGGCGAAGTTGAGGCTCGCCACCACCACACCGAAGGCACTGGCCAGCAGCACGTCGCGCATGATGCGGCGTGCACTGGATTCCTTGGGCGTGCGCTGGGGCAGGAAGAACAGCGCCAGCATCAGCAGGATCATCGTCACCACCTCGACCGCCAGCTGGGTCAGTGCCAGGTCCGGTGCGGCGAAGCGCGCGAAGGCCAGCGAGGTCATCAGGCCGACCACGGACAGCATCAGCAGCGAGATCAGACGCTTGCGGTGGGTGATCGCGGTACCGAGGCCGGCCAGGCCGGTGATCACGGCGCCGGTCAGCAGCATGCCATCGAAGGGCTGTTGCTCAAGCTCCCCACCCAGTTGCGGCACGGCCAGCAGGCCGATGCCGACGAACAGCAGCGCGGTCAGCAGCAGCCACAGCATGTAGCGCTGCAGCGAGCCATTCTCGAAGCTGTCCATGCTGCGCTCGGAAAGCTTGACGAGACGTTGCACGTTGGCCTCGAACACCAGCAGGGCATTGCGCGCGCGGAACTGACGCTGGAAGGAATAGAGATGATGGCGCAGGGCATAGACGGCGACGCCGCCCGCCAGCGCGATACCGCTCATCAGCAGCGGCAGATTGAAGCCGTGCCAGATGGCGAGGCTGAAGTCCGGTACCGGTCCGGCCAGCACGCTGGCGGAGGCACTGACCAGCAGGTCCTTGATCACCAGCGACGGCAGGATGCCGACCAGCAGACAGATCAGCACCAGCACCTCGATGGGCAGCTTCATGTAGCGCGGCGGCTCATGCGGGGTCTTGGGCAGATCCTTCGGCTCGCCATTG